>Ga0172377_10008035_pt1 | contig 10828 bp, 10 predicted proteins | sample Pumphouse3metaG_FD_119749 | JGI IMG/M metagenome (GOLD analysis project Ga0172377, IMG submission 119749) | Leachate microbial communities from a municipal landfill in Southern Ontario, Canada - Pumphouse #3 metaG | ecosystem: Engineered > Solid waste > Landfill > Unclassified | place: Canada... | reverse complement strand
TTTCCTCCTCTCAGGCTTTGGAGAGGGCAAAACTCCAGCCTCTCGTACTGAAATCAAAAGAGGGGCTAAGCCTTCTCAACGGCACTGCCTTCATGGCGGGAATCGGCGCCTGTGCTACACACACCGCGACGCAGCTCTTCGAACAGGCAATTCTCGTTGCGGCGATGTCCGTCGATGCCCTCATGGGAAGCACTTCACCCTTCGATGCGAGAGTTCAGCAGGCAAGAAGGCATCCCGGGCAGAGTTACGTTGCCAGAAGACTTCGAGAGACGCTGGAAGGAAGCGAGATCAGGACTTCCCATCTGGACTGTGACCGCGTTCAGGACGCCTACACGCTAAGGACCATTCCTCAGGTGTACGGGGCGGTGAAAGACACTATCGATTATGTTGGATCGGTACTTAATATAGAAGTAAATTCTGCAACGGACAACCCCCTGATATTCGAGAACGGAGACGCTATTTCCGGAGGCAACTTCCACGGAGAACCTGTCGCGCTGGCCGTGGATTTTCTCTCGATCGCCCTGACAGACATGGGCAACATGATCGAGAGGCGGATAGATAGACTTGTCAATCCGAAGCTCAACGACCTCCCCGCCTTCCTGACCAACGGAGAGGAAGGCCTCAATTCCGGCTACATGCTATGGCAGTACACTGCGGCTGCACTCGCTTCCGAAAACAAAACGCTCGCTCACCCCGCATCCGCAGACTCTATTCCCACTTCGGGCTTTCAGGAGGACCACGTGAGTATGGGAGCCTGGGGCGCAAGAAAGCTCTGGAAAATAGTAGACAACGTTGCGACTCTGATCTCCATAGAGGCGCTTCTGGCCTTCAGGGCGCTCTCTTTCAGACACCCGAAAAGGTCCAGTGCGGTAATTGAAGGTCTGTTCAAAGATATCGAGGAGATAGTTCCCGATCATAAGGAAGATCGTTATTTCGGAAAGGAGTTTTCCGACGTAAGAAGACTTCTCTTCAGGAAAGCGGGACTGTCGAACCTCTAGAACGTGTTCTTTACTGCAAAATGATCATCTGAACAGCCTTTAGGAGGAAGTGGGATTTGACAAGCGATTTTTTTGGTTCGAGTCGGGAGAAAAACAAAAAAGAGGACGTCGTTCGTCCTCTATTGAATATCTGGTGCCGGGGGCGGGACTTGAACCCGCACAGGCGGTATGCCCACATGAACCTGAATCATGCGTGTCTGCCAATTTCACCACCCCGGCATCGCACAAATAGTAGTTTATCATTCGCTGTGAGAGGTGTCAAGAGTCAATGGAGGAAAAGACTGTTCTGTCAATAATACGTTTGTTTGCACTGGTTGTGTTTGCATGTTTCTTTCCAACTATGCTTACTGCTTCGTACGATAATAGAGGCGTCGTTGCCCTCTTTCTGAACGACCCGGCATATGAAGCCAAGCTATCACCGATAGAGCGTTCTCTTGCGGAACAGGGTATCAGGTACAGGATCTTCAAGATATTCAACGATGAGCTTCCCGAAAATGAAAAAGAATACGCAGGCGTTATTATTGCCGGCGGCGATTCTATGCGGAACTATATTGACTGGAACGACAACGTTTACCAGGGCGGAGAGATAATCCTCAGAGGCGAGGTCCCGATACTGGGTATTTGCCTCGGACACCAGATAATCTCCAGGGTTTTCGGCTCGGTTCTCTACTACAGCGATGAACGCCGCTGGCACGAGATGACTCTTCTGAAAGACGATAAGATCCTTGAAGGCTTCGACAACGGCCTTCTCGTATGGGAGAACCATGCCTATGCAGTCGCCTCCATTCCAGATCAATTTGAACTCTTCGCAAGAGGAAATGTCACTCCTATCCAGATGATGAAGCACAAAGAGAAGGAGATATACGGTGTTCAATTTCACCCGGAGACACAGGGCGGCTTTCTGCGGAATCCGCCAGGCTGGCAGCTTATAAAGAATTTCGCGAAAATTGCAGGAGCCAGTGTCGTGGATCCTCCTTTGCCCGAAGACGGGCGCAAGGTCTTCCCTTACTGATCCGACTCGACTGGAACAGAATTCGAATTTGGGCCTTTCGCCTTTACGAAGGAGACTCATGATAGGAGGAAAAATTGGAGATAATAGCTCTTGATCCCGAATCGCTTTCCAGAAGGACCGTAAGATATAGCTATTCCAGCGAGAGATACTACGATCTCGTTATCGAAAACGATTCAGACCGATGGACGGTTGATCTCTTCTTGAAGGAATTCCCGGCACCATTCGCGAAAGAGGAATCCTACAATCTCCTCGATCCTTTCAAAGAGCATCCGATAGCGTACGGAGCCTTCGACGGCTGCAAGGAACTGGGCCTAATTCTCTTCGAAAGAGAGTGGAACAATTCGCTTCGCATCTGGGACATTCTGGTCTGGGAGGAGTGCCGACGAATGGGAGTCGGAAGGAAATTGATGGATGCAGCAAGAGACTACGCAATCACTTCTGGCATGAGACGCCTGGTACTCGAGACTCAAAGCTGCAACTATCCGGCCATCTCCTTCTACCTGAAATACGGTTTCGAATTGGCCGGTTTCGATACTGCCTGTTATTCAAACGAAGATATTGAAAGACGCGAGGTCCGCCTCGAGTTTCACTATCTTCTCTAGATCAAATGCAGGCATTCAGGAAGTCTCTCTTCTCAACATCCGCCAGTCTGCAAAAAGACATCTATACAGTAATTCACATACATCAAATGACCTTAATTCAATTTGCTCCAGAATCTCTAGCCGCTGACTATTGTTGAAACGAGGAATGCAGTGTAGATTATCAGGAGTAGAGCGCCCCTTGGCCTGTCCAGCTCCTTCTTTCTAAAGAGAAGCAAGGGCAGGACTATCGCGAGAAGCGATGCAAAGATGATTTCCCCGGCAAGCGATCTCTGTGCCGTGATAGGCGAGATGGTGGCCGAAATCCCTAGAACGAGGAGCAGATTGAAGATGTTAGACCCTACCACGTTCCCTATGGCAAGATCGCTCCGGTTTTTCCTTCCTGCCGAAATTGTGGTCACTAACTCCGGAAGAGAAGTTCCGATCGCCACAATAGTTGTCCCAATCAGCATATCGCTCACTCCGAATATCCGTGCAATCGAAGAACCTCCGTCGACCACGAAATTTCCTCCGAGAATGACGGCTACGGTTCCTCCGATAGTGGCTACCCAGGCGAGCGCAGGACTCTTTTCGAGAATCTCGATATCTCGCTTTCCTTCTACCTCGACGATGTCCGAAATATTCCTGTCCCTCTTAGCCATTGTGAACACGTACATCATGAAGATCAAGAAAAAAGTAATCAGGACTATGCCGTCACTCCTGTTCAGACCGTTGCCGTTTCCCAGTATCAACGCTCCACTGGCGACGGTGATCAGAATAACGAAAGGTATTTCGTAACTCATGGTGGTCTTGTTAACTCCCAGCGGAGTGAGCAAGGCGGTCGCACCGAGAATCAAACCAATATTCGCGATGTTAGACCCCAGAACATTTCCCAGAGCGATGTCTGAACCTTTGATCGCCGCCTGGATACTCACTGCGAGTTCCGGCGCCGACGTGCCCAGAGCAACTATCGTGAGGCCAATAAGCAGTTCGGAGATTCCCAGATTCTTGGCTATTGCGACAGATCCCTCGATCAGATAATCGGCACCCTTTATGAGCAAAGCAAATCCAGCGGCCAGCATCAGCAACGAAACAAACAAGCGTTTCACCTCCACGAAAAGCAGCGGCCATTGCCGCTGCAACAACAAAGATTATATTCAACTGAAGTTAAAGCCGTGTTTTTACTTTATGACGCCAAGTTCCTTCCCGATCAGTTCGAACTTGGAGACTGCAAAGTCCAGATCCTTCCTCGAGTGGGAAGCGCTTATCATGACTCTTATTCTTGCCTTCCCCTTGGGAACGGTTGGGAAGCCGATCGAACTTGCAAATATGGACTCTTCAAAGAGTCTTTTTGAGAATGTCGAGGAAAGCTTCGCGTCGTAAAGCATAACAGGAGTTATCGGAGTCTCAGTATGTCCCGTATCGAAACCGAGCGCCTTGAGCTGATCCTTGAAATAGCCCGCGTTGCTCCACAGCGTCTTGACCAGTTCGTCAGATGAAGAAAGCTTCCTCACGGCCGCGATGGCGGCTGCGGTTTCGGCCGGAGACAGTGATGAACTGAAGAGGAATGGACGCGCCTTCTGCTTCAGATAATCGATCAGTGTCTTCTTGCCGGCGACAAAGCCTCCCACTATTCCAAAGGCCTTCGAAAGAGTTCCGACCTCGATATCTACGCTTCCATGCAATCCGAAGTGGTCGACTATGCCCCTTCCATGGCTTCCGAGAACACCTTCGCCGTGAGCGTCGTCCACCATCAGAATCGCTCCGTATTTGTTCGTCTTTTCGACAATCTCGGGAAGCGGAGCAAGATCTCCATCCATCGAAAAAACGCCGTCCGTTATTACCAGCTTTCTCCTGGCCCCGTCGGACTCGGCCTTTCTCAGCTGAGTCTCCAGGTCGTTCACATCCTTATGCTTCCAGACATATCTCATGGCTTTCGTCAGCCTGACTCCGTCAATTATGCTTGCGTGGTTCAGTTCATCGGAGAGAATAGCGTCCTCTTCAGTAACGATCGGCGCAATTACCGACTGGTTTGCATTGAAGCCCGACTGGACAACCAGCGTAGATTCGACCCTCTTGAACTTTGCCAGTTCCCTTTCGAGCTCGTTGTGCAATTCGAGTGTTCCAGCGATCGACCTAACGGCTCCGGGTCCAACTCCCCACTTTCTTATGCCGTCGATCGCCGCCTCCTTGAGCTCTTCGTCGAAACACAGTCCAAGGTAATTGTTTGAGCACATGTTAAGAACTTTCTTCCCCTCGATGTTCAGCCAGGCACCCTGAGGCGATTCAAGTGTCCTTATCTTGACGAGCAGACCCTTCTCCTCAAGCTCCTCCATTTCCCGTTTAAGAACATCAAAATCAAACATCCAAACACCTCCGACAAGTCAATTCAGAATTCAAGGATTACCTTTCCGGAAATACCTCTCATCATGACATCAAAACCCTCTTCGAATCTATCTGCGGGAAGAATGTGAGTGACGACAGGCGAAAGGTCGATTCTGCTGTTCTTAAGCAGCTGAGTCGCGACCTGCCAGGTCTCGAACATCTTTCTCCCCGTAATACCGTACATAGTCAGACCCTTGAAAGTGAACAGCCCGTTTATATCAAATGATAACTCACCGGGAAAGACTCCGAGAAGAGAAACGACGGCCCCGTTAGTAAGGCTCTGAAGACCCTGAATGAAGGCCGTAGAGTTTCCCGACATCTCGAGAAGAACATCGGCTCCGTTGTCTTCGGTAAGGGCTCTCACTCTGGAAGGAAGATCCTCTTCTGACGGATCGATCACAATATCGGCTCCCATCTTTCTCGCCAGATCCTTTCTGAACTCTTTGATCTCAGAGACGATTACTTGCGCCGCCCCTGCAACCTTCGCCACCGCTACCGCCATCACTCCGATAGGTCCGGCCCCGGTAATCAGGACATTCTTTCCGGTGAGATCAGTCACTAGCGCTGTATGAACGGCATTGCCGAAAGGCTCCATTATCGAAGCATATTCCGGAAGGATTGAAGGATCTACCTTCCACAAGACAACCTCGGGAACCCTCACATATTCTGCGAAGACTCCGTCCCTGTGCACACCGAGAATTTGCATGTTCTTGCATATATGCATCTTGCCGGTCCTGCACTGAAGGCATTTCTGACACGGTATGTGGGTCTCGGAAACCACCGAGTCTCCAATCGAAACCGACGTAACTTCCTTTCCGGTCTTAACGACCTCTCCGGTGAACTCATGACCGCCTATCTGAGGCGGTCGAATTCTCTCCTGAGACCACTTGTCCCAATTGTAAATATGGACATCCGTCCCGCAAATCGAAGCTCGTTTGACTTTGACAAGCACGTCATGGGGACCGAGCTCGTTCGGCACCGGCACTCTTTTCAAGGAAAATCCAATTCCAGGCTTCTCTTTAACTATTGCGACCATAGTATCAGATTCCAAAGGTATTCCTCCTTGACACAATATTCGTATATCACCAGTCTAGAATAGCTTTCTGACTTTTTGAAGTTGGTTCTGAGGCGGCTATGAGCAAATGGAAGTGCTGGAAAGGCCAGAATTATCTTATACTGCTGTTAACGGTTCCGTAGACTGTGAGAAAATCTCGTACATCTTCCATTGAACTGCACTTCATGTATTCCGTTCTGAGCCTGGCGCCGTTGCGCACATTTCTAGTGTATCCGGCGAAGGACTTTCGAAGCTCTCGAATTGCCTGCTCTTCGCCTACTCTCTTTCCGAGCAACTCCAGATGCGCCGAAAAATGACCGAGTCTCTCAGATAGATCAGGGTCATCGTAGAAGCCCTTCCGCATAAGATCCTTACTCTGTCTGAAGATCCAGGGGTTGCCGATGGCGCCCCTGGCGACCACCACGCCATCGACAGAGTAACTTCTTAACGCGTTCACGATTGCCTCCGGAGTGAACATGTCTCCCGAACCGTAAGAGAGTATGCCTTCCCCGTGAAGCAAAAGAGATATCCTGTCGATCTCCTCCCAGTTCGCAGAGCCCGAATATGCTTGTGCGACTGTCCTGCCGTGCACGAAAACCGCTTCCGGCCTTGCCTTCATAATCGGATAGATAATCTCTTCACTCTCGATGCAGTCGAAGCCCAGTCTTATCTTCACTGAGACAGGCACTTCTACGGTATTCTTCAAAGCGATGATCATTTCAGCGATCTTTTCCGGGGTCTTCAGCAAGGCGCTTCCGGCGCCTTTTCGAGTCACCTTTCTTACGGGGCATCCTGCGTTTATGTCAATCCAGGTTGCCACATTCGAGAGTTTCGCCGCGGCTTTGGCCATCCTCGATACGTTCGAACCGAAAAGCTGAATCCTGGTCGGAGTTGACGGGACAAGTTCATCGGTCTTTCCCGAAGATCTCAACGCGCCCTCGGCGCTGATCATTTCGCTGAAAACGAAGTCGGCCCCCCATTCGATCGAAAGCTCCCTCATTGTCACGTCCGTGTAACCGGCCATCGGCGACAGCCCGATCTGCTTATTCATAGAAAGACTGGACCTCGTCGAGTATTGAATCCGGGACCAGCCCGACAACCGATTTCCCTTCCTTAATTCTCTTGCGAATTTCAGTCGAAGATATGTCGAATCGGGGCGCGTCAAGCCAGATTACCTGGCCGTCGAAAGAATGGTCTCTCTCTGTGATACTTCTTGGGTAGACCGCGATCGTCGCTTCTTCGAGAAGAGCCTCGTATTCAAACCAGGTGTCAAGGGAGACGAAGCTGTCTTCGCCAACGATTAGAAAGGGTCTGCAACTGTGAAGTTTCGAGAAGTGCCTCACCGTGAAGAGAGAATAGGAGATCCCCCCTCTTTCCCTTTCATAGTCCGACACGTAAGCTTCATCGATTCCTTCGAAAACCGTTTCGAGCCATCTCATTCTGATCTCAAATGGAGAGGTCGTACTGGAGACCTTGTGAGGGGGCAAGTACGCAGGAATAACGTAAAGCCTGTCCAGTTCCAGCTGTTCGATCGCCCGTATTGCTACGACAAGATGGCCCGTATGTACGGGATCGAAGGAACCGCCAAAGATTCCGATTCTAGTCTTTGAACACATACTCTCTGTCATCTATTACTACAGTATCTCCTTCCATTATGCCGGCATTTCTAAGCTTCGAAGAAAGACCGCCCTTCTCCAGCTTATCCATTATGAAACGGTCTCTGTACTTGAAGGCCCTGATCTTTCTCACGTAGAAATCGACTGCCGGTCCCAGAACCACATACCTTCCGCCAGAGTCCTTCTCCACTCTGAAATCCTCGGGGTAGGGTGCCGTAAGGACGACGGGTTCGACTTGAGGCAGAGGGCTCTCCTCATCGGCCTTCATGTATGAGAAGTACGAGGGATCTCTTTCGATATACTTCCAGATCGCCTCTTTCAGAGGCTGAACTCCCTCGTGAGTCGCCGCCGAAATAGGAACTATCTCTTTGCCGGTGCTTTCTTTGAATAGTTTAAGCCTCTTCCGCCTCTCTTCTTCTGTAATGAGATCGCACTTGTTCGCGACAATAATCTCGGGCTTATCTGCAAGCTCTTGCTTATAGAATTCCAGTTCGTAACGTATATCTCTGTAATCCTGAATGAAATCTCTTTCCTCGCTCTCTGAGATGTCCAGAAGATGAACGATTGTTTTACACCGTTCGATGTGCCTCAAGAATTTATGCCCCAGTCCAATACCCTCATGTGCTCCTTTGATTAACCCGGGCACATCGGCCACTATATATCCCTGCTCGTAATTGGCCATAACGACTCCGAGATTGGGCGAGAGAGTAGTGAAGTGATAATTTGCTATCTTCGGTCTCGCATTAGATATAACGGATATGAGCGTCGATTTTCCGACGTTTGGAAACCCGACCAGTGCGACATCGGCTAGAATCTTCAGCTCAAGTCGAACGAAGAGTTCCTCGCCGGGTTCGCCATTTTCTGCGGCCTTGGGCGCCTGATTCGTTGAAGAAACGAACCTCGCGTTGCCTCTTCCTCCCTTTCCGCCTCTGGCAATAGCGACGATTTGACCGGGATTACAGAGGTCTGCAATGATCTCTCCACTCTCTGCGTCATATGCAATCGTCCCAACGGGCACTCTTATAACCAGATCCTTTCCCTTCTTTCCGGCCATGTTTGAACCGTGGCCGCTCTCCCCGCTTTGGGCGATGAATTTCCTCTTGTGCTTGAATTCATAGAGCGTGTTTATTGAATTGGTCGATCTGAGAAAGACGTGACCTCCTCTGCCGCCATCTCCACCATCCGGGCCTCCAAACGGTATGTACTTCTCTCTCCTGAAGGAGACAGAGCCGTTACCTCCATCTCCCGCCTTGACGTAAATCCGCCCCGTATCAACGAGGCTTTCCTGATCGTTAGCTAGCATTGGAACACCTCCGCCGTATCTCCATTATGTTATAATAACATTGTTATTGGAAGGGGGAAAGTAGAAGTGGATCGCGTTGTCAACGTTGGTTTTGAGTCCTTTGTGGTAAGGGATAGGATTCTGGCCGTTCTTCCTATTGAAAGCTCGGCCGTTCGAAGGCTCAAACAGCTCGGTATGGAGACCGGAAAGATCGTGAACCTTACTTTCGGAAAGAGGACTAAGGCCATACTGATAACGGACAGCGGTCATATAATTTTCTCCTTTCTTCCGCCAAAGAAAATCATAGAAAAACTCTTCACGAATTAGGAGGTCTTATGGACATAAACATGGCACCTTTCGTCCCTTACGTAGTGGAAGACAGAGGAAGGGGAGAAAGGATTTTTGATATTTACACGAAACTGCTTTCCGAAAGAATAGTCTTTCTCGGCTGGCCAATCGACGATGAAGTCTCTAATATCGTGGTCGCACAGCTGCTCTTTCTCGAGTCCCAGGACCCGGAGAAGGATATAAACCTATATATCAACAGCCCGGGTGGCTCGATCACTTCCGGTCTGGCGATTTATGACACAATGCAGTACATAAAGCCCGACATCTCTACAATCTGCATAGGCATGGCCGCCTCTATGGGCGCGATACTTCTTGCCGGCGGAACAAAGGGAAAGAGGTTTGCTCTTCCGAACTCCAGGGTAATGATTCATCAGCCCTTCGGTGGAGCAGAGGGAGTGGCCAAGGATATCGAAATCAGGGCCAAGGAGATTCTCTATCTCAGGGACGAACTGAACAAGATCCTTGCCAAGCATACTGGTCAGTCAATAAAGAAGATAGAAAAGGACGCTGACAGAGACTTCTTTATGAGCTCTGTTGAAGCAGTCGAATACGGGATGATAGATAAAGTTATCGAACAGAAGCCAAAAGAAAAAGGCAAGGAATAAAAGAGAAGCATAAGTGGCCGGCGCTGAGCGCCGGCTTTTGATGTATCCGGAGTGAATGACGTGGCCGAAATGACACCGATGATGAAACAGTACCTTGAAGTCAAGAACAGCTACAAGGACTGCCTGGTTCTCTTCAGGCTGGGAGATTTCTACGAGACCTTCCTCGACGACGCGAAGCTGGTTTCTAAAGAGCTGCAGATAGTGCTCACTTCGAGAAACGGAGTCCCGATGGCCGGCGTACCTTACCACTCGATAAACGGCTATCTCAAAAAGCTGGTGACTGCAGGTTACAAAGTTGCAATCTGCGAACAGACGGAAGATCCGGCATTCGCAAAGGGCCTTGTGAAACGAGAGGTCACAAGAGTTGTCACTCCGGGAACGATCGTTGAAGACGAGTTGCTTCCTGAATCCGAGAACAATTACATCATCGCCGTGGGAGAAGCGGACGAACTCTTCATAATGGCCACGGCAGATGTTTCAACGGGCGAAGTGGCCCTTTCTGCCGCCGATGACCTCGAATCGATGAAAGACTTCATCGCAGCAACTGGACCCTCACAGATACTTCTGCGGGAGAGCTTGAAGGCACTGAAGCGGGAGATTTCCGAGATCACTTTCGCGATGATTGAAATAGTTGAAGACTGGCATTTTGCTCTTTCATCGGGCATAAATTACGTGAAGGAGTTCTATTCGATAGCCTCCATAGATCATCTCGAGTTGAACAACAAAGAGATTGAAGTTCTCGGAGCGCTGTTCAAGTATTTGGAGACGATCAATTTCGGTCCTATGAAACATCTTTCCCTTCCGAGAGTTATCAGAAAATCCGATTCGATGCAGCTTGACGCCTCTACAATTGAAAACCTCAATCTCTTTCGTCTTGAGAGAAAGGGCTCTCTATTCGAGATCCTCGACGCAACGATTACTGGAATGGGAAAGAGAAGGCTGAGACAGTG
>Ga0172377_10008034_pt1 | contig 10828 bp, 6 predicted proteins | sample Pumphouse3metaG_FD_119749 | JGI IMG/M metagenome (GOLD analysis project Ga0172377, IMG submission 119749) | Leachate microbial communities from a municipal landfill in Southern Ontario, Canada - Pumphouse #3 metaG | ecosystem: Engineered > Solid waste > Landfill > Unclassified | place: Canada... | reverse complement strand
TGCTTGTACACAACTGGAATTGAAACATTAAGAATAGTTGCTACATCTGTTAATGAATAACCTTCTATAAAATGAAGTTCATATACTCGTTTCTGCTTTTCTGTCATTTTTAAAACTGTTTCTCTTAATTTCTCTACTTCATCTGATACTTCATCATCTATAGCAATATTATCTGCAAGATATATACACTTGTCCTGATTACCTTCTTCTTCAAAAACAGAATCAATTGATAAATTCCAAACCTCTTGATATTTTTCTCCTGGATGTTTTTCTTCCCATTCTTTAATAGCTTGTTTTTCTTCTTCCGATATTGGTCTATGCCAATTTTTATGGTTGTAATAAACCTCTGAATCATCTAATGAATGTAATTGTTTGATGATTTCTTCTGTTACTCCTTCCTCTCCTGGTTTAATTGTTACCTTTCTACCATCATCAAAATGGTATGTGTACATTCCACGTTCTTTTTGTGGTGTTTTATGACTTTTCATTAAAAGTCCTCCCTTCCTTTTGCCTGCTTTTTGCAGAGCAGAAGGAAAGAAAAAAGAGTCTGTGCCTTTTTAGTACACAAACTCCTATTGCTGATTTTTAGGTGCAATAAAGAGAGGGTACTAAAATTGAGCATTTTTAACCTTTTTACAGGGTTAAATCGCTTTTATTCGTATCCTTCTGCCTTATTGCAAATCAGGCTTCAAAATATTTTACGGATCAAGATTTTATTTCTTCTTAATCACTAAACACATTATCTTATATTTTTTATTTTTTTGCTCGACTCGTCGCGTCGGATAAATTTCCCCTATTTTTCAGTACCTTTTTAATTTTAGGCATAAAAAAAAGACCCATTAAGGGTCAAAATCCGACTTGACGTGTCGAATAAATTTTATATTTTTTTATTTTTCCTTACTTCCTAGTGGCTCTTGTCCATTTTGTTTAAGTAATTCATTAAAATCATCTATTGTTAATCCCCAAGGTACACTTTCTAATATTCTTATATAAGATTTATCTGGTTCATTAAAATTATTTAGCTTATTATTTGATTTGTCAAATAGCTGTTGTGTTATTCGCAGTTTTAACTCTAATCCAACACATATTGCCATCAATGTTGCTTTGTTCATATTATTCATTTTATTATTTTTTATTCTAGCATAATAATCATATGCTAATAAAGTTCTATCAGAAAATTTTTGTGGAGAATCCCACCCTTTACTTTCCATTAAAAATACTATTCCATCGCATAAAGTTTTATCTGGATCATTTAATATCCTAGTTAGTTTCTTTTCATCTATATTATTTGAAAATATTTTCTCTGCCGCCACTTGATATATTTCTTCATCTTCTCTTATCTCAAATTCTTGAAATTCTGGACTAAACATATACAAAGTATTAGTTGAACCTTCAGTTTTATAAAAAATAGAAAAATTTCTTTCTTTATTATAAAATTCTGTATAATCTATTTTTCTAATATTGATTGCACATTTTTTTAGATTCGCTTTAGCTTTCTTTGTTAGTTTTAGTATACCATCATCATTTTTTATATACTCTTCAGATGTTAATACAAAATATCCATCCGCAAACGTAAATCTACCAGATTTTACCCACTCTTTTAATGATGCACTTTTTTCTATTAATTTATAAGCATCAACTATAGAGATTTTTGCATAATCTTTTGCATCTTCATCATTGTAAATATTTCTATAGTCCTCATAATTACTAATCAGATCTTTTAGTCCTACTTCCAACAATCTATACTTTACAGATAAACGAGAAACACCAAAGAAACGACTTAATTTGTTTATAATCATATCACAAGTTCTTATTTCATTATCATGCATATATTTAATTGCTTGTTCTTTAAACATTTCTTTTGGCATCAATATTCTTGGTGCTAATCTATTTGCCTGCCATTCGAGCCAATTAACTTCATTGTCTTTTGTCTTTAACTTCTCTGATGGTTCAAAGTTTTTTTTTGATTGTCTGCACATAAGTGGAGAAATTTTTTCTTCTTGAAATTTTTTATTCAAATTTAATATTTCAAAGTAGCGCTTATCCTTCTCCCAATGTATAATTTCATGCATCAAAGTATTTCTTTCTTGTCCTTTACCATATAAAGTTTCTGATTTAGGATCTATTATAATAGTTCCATCTTTAAATTTTTCATTATGATATTTGCCATATTTATAAACTTCTATTTCACAATCAAACATTGTACAGCATCCGAAAATATCGAGATTTTTAGACAAAGTTCTACTTACAACTTTTAATCCCAACTTTATTAGTATGTCATCAACAGGAATACGCATTGGTTGTAATAATGTTTCTGGACAATATTTAGTTAAAAACTTTGTTGCATAATCATCTAATCTATTTTTTCCTATAACTAATGCCCCATTCTTTTTTATATCATAAACATCATCATATGTCTTCATTATTTACTCCATCTTCAAAACTTTCTAGGGGCATTGTATCTAAATATTTTTTTGCATCTTTCCATGTTGGATAAAATTTTTCTACCAATGCATAAAATTGATTATTATGATTTTTCTCAATTAAATGGACTAATTCATGAATTAAAACATATTCTAGACATTCCATAGGTTTTTTTGCAAGCTGTAAATTAATCCATATTTTCTTTTTCTCAATATTACAAGTCCCCCATCTTGTTTTCATATTTTTAATTTTATATTCATCAGCTCTTACATTTGTTTTTCCTTCACAAATTGGTATAAAACTTTCTAAAACTCTAGTTAGTTCTTTTCTATACCAATTGTTCATTAATTTTTCTCTACTGTTTGTATCTGCATCTTCTGGTATTATCATCACAATTTTTCCTGGTGTTTTTGTTATATTATATTTTCCTCCCTGATGAATTACTTGTAAGCGATATAGCTTTCCCCACAAATAATGTGATTCTCCAGAAATATATTCTCTTTTACTCTGACGTTCCTGCTCTTTCATTCTTGTTCTCACTTTTGATATTTCTGGCATTCTCTTAAGTAGGAATAGTTTTATTTCATCATCACCAACAGATATTGGACTACTTACTTCAACATCTCCTTCTGGTGGAATTACTCTAATATATAAGTTTTTAAGATTTTGTTTTCTTGTTATTTTAACAGAAATATCATTTATCACTATTTCTTTATTTTGCTTCATATATACCTACCTTTCATTTACTATTTCAGTAGTAATATAATGCAATAATAATTTAAATATATCAAGTATTATTCGCTATATTCTTCGATTTTCTCAATTAATTCATAAATTTCTTCAGTTTTAGAAACTGCTTCATCGAACTCATAAATTTCTTCTAATACTTTATATATAGCACTTTTTATTCTTTGCTGTTTTTGTTGATTTTTCTTCCAATCTGGTTGACTTGAATTTTTTACTGTTTTATCTAACTTAACTGCCAATTCTACATTTCCATCTAAAAAATCATAAAGTGCCATCCTGCCATAGCTGGATTTAATTTCATTAGGATATATACTACTTGTTTCTGGTTTCACAACCATTTTAGCTAATTCTATAACTTGTCTTAGATATTCTTCATAGCTTAATTTATCAGTTTTGCGACGTAGAATTATCTCTTCTAGCATTTGAGACAATTTACTATAATAAACATTATTTGTTTCTTTCTTTTTAACTATTTCATGTTTTATGTTATTTTCGATTATTTCAGCTTTAGCTGGATCATCTCCTGGGAGTTTATCTATTAATTCCATAGGTGTTGTTGTTGTATTTTCAATTAGCAATGTTACCATTGACATATCTTCTAAATTACTAATAACCTTTGAATCTTCTGCCTTAATATAAGTATCTAAAATGTATCTCATATCTGCTTCATAGGGTTTTAAATCGATATAATCACTACTTGCCAATTTTATCATCATTTTTATTTTATTGTAATCAGCTATATTCTTTCTTAATTCTTTTACTTCATCTTCTGAATAGCCATAGTGTGAAGATAATCTATCACAACAATTAGCAAAACTACGAGTAACAGATGCCGTTAATTTATATAATACATCCCTACGATTTACACTTTCTTTGTCTTCAATTCCACCACAGAAATATTCAATATAACTTGAATCACTTGTAGAATCAGGAACATCATTCATCAATTCTTTTAATGATTTAATTGAGCATTCCATTTCTGATTTTGATTCATCATATCTATTCTTTATAAGACCTTCTATATCTTCAACATTATAGCCATCAAATGCACCAGATGTATAATCAAACACTGCTGCCTGTAAATTACGGAATAAATCCATATAATCAACTATATATCCATAATCTTTATCTTCTCCATCTGGTCTGTTAACACGACATATTGCTTGAAATAAATCATGGTCTCTCATTGATTTATCAATATATAAATACGTAGCACTTGGAGCATCAAATCCAGTAAGCAGTTTATCTACTACAATTAAGAGTTTCATATTAGCTGGTTCTTTTATAAATAACCTTTTGGCTTCAGTTTCATACTCTTCTAATTTTTTACCATTTAATATCTTTTTATAAGTATTTTCCTTTAATTCTTCTTCGCTTTCAATTGTATCGTCAAAGCTAGAAGTTCTAACATTTTCAGCTCCTGGATTATATGATGTAATTACAGCACATTTATTAAAACCATTTGATTTGAATATCTCCCAATACCTACAAGCATTTAAAATGCTATCAGCAACTAGAATAGCTGTACCTCTTTCTGATGCTAGTCTTGGTTTTACTGCCATATCTAATATTATGTCTTGTGCTATTTTTTCTAGTCTTTGTTTTGAACTATATAATTTTTCTGTAGATGCCCATTTTCGTTTTAGTTGTTCTTTTGCATGTTCTGTTAATCCTTGAGTCTTATTATCAAACCATAAATCAACTTTTTCTCGACTAGACAAGTCTTGATCAATATCTCTTGCCTCATATCTTAAATCAAGAATTACTCCATCTTTTACACCTTCATCAAATTTGTAAGTATGGATGTATGATCCAAAAGTTTCAATACTTGTTTGTTTATCCGCTTTTAATAATGGTGTACCTGTAAATCCAATTAAAATTGCATTTGGCATCAATGTTTTTACTGCTTCATGTAACTTCCCAGAATTAGTACGATGACATTCATCCATAAATGCTATTATCTTTCCTTTGGCTTCAAATCCCGGTTCTAATCCAGCTAGTAATTCTTTTCTATATTGTTCAACATCTGCATCTTTTCCAGCATTATGACCGTACTTATGAATTAAAGAACAAATAATAGATTTTTCTGATTTATTTAATACTTTTCTTAAATCATCACAACTTTTAGTTCTATATATTTCTTGATTCACATTTACAAATAAACTTTCAATTTGGTCATCTAGTTCTTCACGATCAGTTATAATCACAACACGGCTATTATCTATATTTTCAATAATCCATTTGGTTAACCACACCATAATTAAAGATTTACCTGAGCCTTGAGTATTCCAGATTATTCCACCTTCTCCATCAAGTATTCTATTTCTTGCTGCAATATTTGCAAAATACTGATTATGTCTAGCAATCTTTTTTACTCCAGCATCAAAAATCACAAAATCATGTAATATAGGTAAAAACCTTTCTTTATGGCAAAGTGATATAATACCATCTCTTAGACGATTATTTTCTTTACTTTGTAATTCTTTTATTTCATTAGATAATCTATCTATAGCATTTTTATCTTCTTTCCATTGCAAATAATATTTTTGTGATGTTTTTATTGTTCCATAATACAATCCTTCTGCTTCATTTCCAGCAAATAAAAGTTGTGCCGTACTAAAGAAATTCAATATATTTTCCCTTTGTTGGTTAGTAAGTTGTTGTCGCATTCCTTCTCCACTACTTACACTTGATTTTTTTAACTCAAAAACACCTAGTGCAATACCATTTACATATATAACAACATCCGGTCTTTTTCTTGTTTTACCATCATATCTTAAAACTGATACTTCTTCAGCAGCATAAAAATCATTTTTTGTGATATCGTTCCAATCAATATAGTGTACAGTTGGTCTTTTATTTTTACTATCCTTTGCACCTTGAAGTCCATATCTTAAAAGAGAATAAACATCCATATTAATTTGATATAAGCCATCTACTTGGTTTCTGGTTTTAGTAACAAGTTCATTTATAGCTTTCGTTATTAAATCATTACTGTATCCTCGTTTTTGAAGATTATTTCTTAGTAATTCCTCTTTAACAGGAGTATTGTCTATCTCTGTTAAATCACCTAAATATGTGTATCCTAATTCATTTACTAAGCAATGCAAAACTCTTTTTTGCAACTTCTTTTCTGCATCTACTGTATCCATATTTTACCTCCTATACACTTAAACGAACTTGTCCCGTAAGTAACTCGTTCATTGCTCCTTCGCTTATTTGTTTCATTTTATCTAATTTTTTTTCTAATGAAATTATTTCTTCATCCATTGATTTTATTACTGCAACTATAGAATCTCGTTCCTCCTTATTTGGAATTAATATCCTAAATTTTCTTACATCTTCAACAGTCAAATTATGTTGAGCTCCTACTTTTTCATTTTTAAAAATTTGTTTTTGTCCTTCGACTGAAGTTAAATATAACATACACCAATCAGCTAAAGATTTATCATATAATTTAGCTATACCAACAGCTCCACCTGCAAAAGCCATTTGTTCATTATTGAATACTGCTACATTTCCTATTCTTCCTGAAATTGAAATTAAAAGGCAACATTCTTTTAAGATTATTTTAGGATAATTATCTGCTATTACTTTTGGAATGTAAAAATCAGTATTATAATTAATATCAAACATATTAAAATCTTTATTTTGTATAAATGGAACGGTATTCTCCCTTTTTGTTGTTACAAGTGATTCTTTTATTTTATCACTATAATCAAAACCGGTTTGTTTAGTTATTAAATAGCATAATTCTTTTAATGTTTTTTGTTGCCATTCTTCTTTAAATTCACCTACTCTAGTTTTGCCACTTATTAATTCTTCTAATACACCATCTCTAATAGCTTTCTTTTTTTCTATCAACTTTATAAGATTTTCTATATATTTATCAAATGTTGACAAAGTTTCTGCTATAGCTTGTTGTTCTTTTAAACATGGATATTTAGCACTAAATTCTTTAACATTTTTTACGGATAGATTAGTCTGATTTATTCCATCATTAAACGAAAGAAAATACTCATTTCTATTCATTAGCTTTGCTAAAAAATATGCATTTATATTCTTATGTGGCTTTATTCCTGCTATTCTTTGATTCAATGAATATTTGTTATTTTTATTTATTAAAAATGTTTTAGCTAAAGCTCTCCCGTTAGGAATATCACTTAAAACCATAGCTATTTCATCTTTAAACAACGGTTCAATCTGTTTGTCACAATATTTTTTTACTTTTCCTTCTGTTGAAACAAACTTTGCATTTACTATAGTATACTTACCATGCTCAACAACATTTTTTTCATGTGCTTTTCCATTTCTATAATCCGCTATATCTTTTAATTGCATAGTTTTCCAATTCTCAGGATAGTTTACCATTTGTAGCCCATCCTTTCTAAAGCACTCATCACTGCTTTTCTTGAGTTTTCTGTTTCTTGTTCTATATCTTTTAAAGTATGCTCATATCTTCTTGCAATAGTTACTACTTTTGATGATAGAATATTTAAAACTTGGTCTACTAATTCTTCTATATCACTTTGGAGTTTGCACATCCATTTTAAGTCAAATAATAGATGTTTAATCTCTTCAATAGAAAGTTTAAGATATTTTTCACAGACTTTATTATCAAGTTCTTTTTGTAGTGTTTTTATCTTTTTATCTATAATGTCCTTTTCAACTTGTTTTTCCGAATATTTACATAATGTTTCATATTCATCTTTTGATGATTTTTTATCTTTTATTTCTTTTATTCTTGCATTTAATGACTTTTTAGAAATGCTATCTCCTTTATCATTTAAAACTTCATTAAGCAATCCTTCTTCTCCAGATTCTTCTTCTATCATTTCAGCTAACTCAGAATCAATAGCATCTGATTTTTCCATAAGTTCATTAATTTCATTTAGTTCATTTATAAAGTATTCTTTTTCAATCAACTCTTTTGGTATAATACTTCCCTCAAATGATTTTACTTTATTTTTATTTTCAACACCTTTTTTGACTTCATATTCAAACTCTATTTCTCTTCCTGCATCGTATCCAAAATTTTTAATGATATAAACATCATCTTGAAGTCTCGTATTCCAGTAATTTAATAAACAATCATACACATCATAATTATCTAATAATCTTGTATTAGCATATTCATTTAATAGCTTTACACTTATAGCTCTTACTAATTCTTTTGGCTCTGTTTTTTTATCAATATTTAATAGCAATTCTTTTATTTCTTTTTTCCAATTTTCAAATTTCTTTTTAGTATCTATTTCTTTTTCTTGTAGCACATTTTCATCTTGACCTATTATAGTTTCTATTTCATTTGATGGATTATCTAATTTATAAATGTCATGTTTTACATCAATACAAGTAAATATTTTTTGTTTTAATTTATCAGAAATATCCCATAATTTTTTCAAAGAATTAACATCTTGGCTAGGTATTCCACCATTTAAATGTGCCATAATATTCTGTGGTAGAGAATTATCAACTTTTTGAATATAGCGTGGAATATTTAAATTCCCGTTATTTTTTTCTTCATCTAAAATCTCATCATATGTAACAAAACAAGAATATCCATCAAGTTCTAATCTATTATTATAAACTCGAATTATTTTTTCAATATCTTGTTCACGAAGTCTATTTTTATTTCCATCTTTTTTAAATCCATTACTTGCATCAATTAAGAAAACACCTTCTCTTTCTTCTGCATTTTCTTTATCAATTAAAATTATACAAGCTGGTATTCCTGTACCATAAAACAAGTTTGCTGGCAAACTAACTATTCCTTTTATATATTTTCTTTTTAATAATTCTTTACGAATAGTCTCTTCAGCATTACTTCTAAACAATACACCATGAGGTAGTATTATTCCTGCTTTTCCATCTTTATCTAATGCTTTTATAACATGAAGAAACCATGCATAATCTCCATTTTTTTCTGGTGGTGTTCCAAAGCCATCAAATCTTCTATATTTATCATCATTGATTTTTATACCATCAGACCAGTCTTTATCAGAAAATGGAGGATTCATAACTATAAAATCAAATTTTCTTAATTCTCCAAATTCATCAAGATATGCAGGAACAGCTAAACTATTTCCACTTTTTATTTCTCCTGTACCTTTTTGATGTAGTATTAAATTCATTTTTGCAAGACCTGCTGTATCTGTTATTTTTTCTTGACCATAGATTGTTACAATAGATTGACCATTTTTATCGACTGGTGCTTCATCGGCTGCACGTATCAAAAGGCTACCACTCCCTGCTGCTGGGTCAAATAATGTCCATTTTTTATTGGCAGATTCTTTTATATCTCCTATACCAATTAATCTAGCAATTATTCTAGATACTTCGCTTGGTGTATAGAATTGTCCTTTACTTTTTCCAGATTCTTGAGCAAATTTCATCATAAAATACTCGTAAGCATCTCCAATGATGTCATCTCCACTTGCTCTATTATGTTTGAAATCTAGTGCTGTATTTTGGAATACGCCAATTAATCCAGAAACTTTATCCACTAACTCTTTTCCCGTTCCAAGTTCATCTGCATTATTAAAACTAACATCTGGCAGAGCACCACTAAGCTTATTATCCTCTAAAAACTTTTGAATAATAACATCTACTCTTTCTCCAACATCACTTTTACCTTTAGCTGCTATTAAATCATCAAATGATGATCCTGCACCTATTTTAAATTCTCCAAAAGGTTGTCCTTTATATCTATCTGATACATATTTAAAGAACAACAAAACTAAAACATAGTCTTTATATCTTGATGGTTCAACACCACCTCTTAATTTATTACAAGCCTCCCATAATACTGAATAAAGCTCTGATTTTTTCACTGCCATAACTACTCCTCCTATTAATTTGCACTTTCTCCACTTTTTACCCATTCATCAAGCTCTGATTTTTTAAACTTCCATTGCTTCCCAATCTTATGTGCAGGTAAGTTAGGTTTTAATTTTATCCAAGTCCTCAAAGTAACTACTTTTATACCCAAATAACTAGCAGATTCTTCTATACTTATATAACTGTCATCTACTATATTTTCCATAAAAATTTCACCTCTTCACTTTCAATGATTTACCAAGTATATTATACCTTTTAATTGTAATTTTTTCAATAGAGTTTTATTATATTTTTTAATATTTATTTATATTTTTTATAAGTTTTCTGATACATCAGACATACTTAAATTTATTTATTAAATCTATCCCCTAAGGACAACATATAAAATTTTAACTATTACACTTCATATCTTTAGTCTCCGTTTTTTCTATTTTCGAACAAAAAAAGAGCCTCTCCTAAATCCTATTAAATTTAGAAAAGACTATATTCCTATTGAAATCAAAGGGGTTCTTGTAAATAAAGGGCTTAATATTTGTATCATAATTGGAGTTGTTTGGTCAATCATAGTTAATGTAGGGTATCGATTAATAATAGCAATGTTTGAATGAATAATTAACACTATTAATAAAATAATGTATTGTTTATAATGCTTTTGCTTTTGGTAACGGATTATTAAAGTAATTAAAATATAGTATATTATCACTATTAAAAATGGTGGTTTAGCTAGGATGATTTTAGAAAATATAATTTTATCACAAATGATTGAAGTCTTTTCCATTAAGTTAATAAAAATGGATAAAGGATAATCTAAAAAAGA
>Ga0172377_10008033_pt1 | contig 10829 bp, 9 predicted proteins | sample Pumphouse3metaG_FD_119749 | JGI IMG/M metagenome (GOLD analysis project Ga0172377, IMG submission 119749) | Leachate microbial communities from a municipal landfill in Southern Ontario, Canada - Pumphouse #3 metaG | ecosystem: Engineered > Solid waste > Landfill > Unclassified | place: Canada... | reverse complement strand
GAGTATATTGGGCAAAAGCATAAACCGGAGTTTAAGACCCAAGATGGAGAGCAACTGCTCCATTCTCCTACCCATACGCTTGATAAATTCAGTCCATTGTACAATCAAGCGATGTTTATTGAAAGTTTAAAAGAACCGTTAAAATATAATGCAATCGACAATGGTTATACTAAAAATGCCTTGAGTTTTATTGCCATTGAAGAGAACTTAAGCGATGAAGGTTTTATCGAGTTTATCTTTGAAATGTGTAAAAAACATAAACAGTTAACACTGAGCATTTTTTATTTTAACGAACACCAAAAAAATCAAGCCAATAAAGTGTTGAGTCAAGTTAAAAATAAAAGTTTTTTTAATCCATCCAGTGTGGAAGAGTTGATAAAAAACAGTGAAATTTACTTGCATAATGTCGTTGAAGAGTTTAGATTTACAATCAACGAAGAGTATTACAATAAAGTTAAAAATGTTCAAGCCATCAAAGAAAATCTTTTCATGATAGAACTCACACGAAAAGCCAAAAAGAAAAAAGATATGGCAGAAATGACTGTTAATTGTAGTGTTCCTATCTCTTTTAAAACTTCAATAATGGCAGAAATATTTAAAGAAGATGAACGACACAATGAGTTTATGTTTGAAAATAGTTTAAATCAACCAATTGATGAAGAAAAAATCAAAGATATGTATTGCCCTAATGCTATAGGGTTTTTGGCTACAGAAGAAAACTTGGCGGATGAGGAGTTTGTGGGGTATATAAAAGAATTGATGGTTAGGTTTCCTGATGTGGAGTTTAAGGGGTTTTGTTTTGATACACAAGAAATGAAATTAACTAAAGAATTATTTTATCAAAAAACAAAAGTTTATTTAGTAGATTCAATCTTTGAATTACTTAATAAAATAGAAATATTTATTTATACACCTTTACAAATAAAAATAAAGAATTATATATTAAATAATAATAATGAAATAATACCATTAATATTCCATTATAAGCACAATTTTGAAAATAACCAGTATCTTGCGATTTCAAAAGTAATTATAAATAACTATTCTATTTTAAGCTTTTCAAAAGAAGATTTAGATAATTCTAATGGATTGCAGCCTTTATTGGTGCACAATAAATTTTTAATTAAAATAGATAAGAAACTAGTGCTAGGTAAAGAAAGTAACCTTTATAATTTTATATTATTTGATTTAATACAACATTTGCTTATTCACAAAAACTATAAGGCTTACTTGTTAGGTTTTTATAAAAAACTGTTTACTTTGATAAACTCATTACAAGGCAGAGTATAAGATTATGGAATGTTTTGTACACATAGGAACTGCTAAAACTGGAACGACAACCATTCAAAAATTTTTAGCTGAGAACAAGAACCAATTAGCTGATGTAGGTTATTGTGTAGATTTTGATAATTCATTTAACAATTGGCCTTTAGCCTTGATGTGTATTTCAGACTACAGAGAAGATATTATACTCAATGCATTATATAGATTTGCAAATATTCAGAGCAAAAATGAGTTAAATGATTTTTCTTTGACTTGCTACGATAAGTTACAAGTTTTAATTGACAACAATAAAGATAAGAAATTTATTTTTTCATCAGAAAATATTCATTTAGAATTAAAAAATCAAAGTGAGCTAAGGACACTAAAGAATACTTTAGCTCGATTAGGCTTTTCAACAATAAAAATTGTTATTTATTTAAGAGAACCTTATGAGCTTGCTTGTTCACTTTTTTCAGAAATTGTAAAACATGGATATGCCAATTTAATTCCTCCAGAACCAAGCAATGAACTGTTTCAACATGTTTGTAACCATAAGAATACTGTTAAATTATGGGAAAGTGTTTTTGGAAAAGAAAATTTAGTACTTAGACTTTTTGATAACTCTTATTTTTATAAAAATTCTCTTTTAAAAGACTTTCTACATTCTGTTGGCATAAATAAAAGTCACAAAGAATTTCAGTTTCCAACTAATAATTTGGAAAATAAAAGGTTAAATGATGCAAGTTTAATAATAAAAGCTACTCTAAATAACTTCAAATTAAAAAATAAAAATACTATTTTGCAGCTTTTTAAAAATAAATTTACTGAAACTAAATATGAAATGCCTCCATATTTAATGAAAAAATACAAAAAACAATTTTCATCTTCTATGAAATGGGTTATTGATAAATATTTTAAAGAAATAAAATATGATTCATATAAAGTAAAAACTAAGAATATTGATAAAGAAACTAACAAAATCTTTATTCACAAAGAAGATTTATATAACATAATATCTACTTTAGTTGATAAAAAAATGGAATCTACTATTTATTATAATAAATTATCAAAAATACTAGAACAGATATTAAGTTTAGAAAAGTTTATGGATATTGAGAAAAATTATATATTTTATGGATATGGGTACTTGTCCCAAATAATTGAAAAACTTTATTCTCACAGGTATAATTTATATTTTATAGATAAGAATCTATTAAAAATAAATAATAAGAAAATTTTTAGTGTTGATTTTATTAACTCAATTGATTATGATAAAATCTTCATTACTGTATTACATGATCAAATAAACATTCAATATAACCTTACTAATTCTTATAGCATAGATACAAAAAAAATATACTTCTTAGACAAAGTGGTAGAATGATTAAAATAATAACTCATAATACTCAACAACTCGCCATTATCATCAAAAACAGTTACCAAAAAGAGGGTGTTGAATTTTTTACTCCCAATGATTATTCTCAACAGCTTGCTTACATGTCTCATAAAAAAGGTAAAAAAATTGATGCGCATGTACATAACAGAGTTACTCGCGATGTTCATTTAACTCAAGAAGTGCTTGTCATAAGAAAAGGAAAACTCAGAGTTGATTTTTACACACAAGAAAAAGTCTATTTAGAAAGTATTGTTTTAGAAAGTGGCGATGTGATTTTACTGGCAAGCGGTGGTCATGGTTTTGAAGTCTTGGAAGATTTAGAGATGATAGAAATTAAGCAAGGCCCATATTTAGGGGATGAAGATAAAACACGATTTGAACATATCTCAAATAATAAGTTGGTTATAAAACCATGATACCAGTAAACACTCCGTTGCTCAATGGCAATGAAAAAAAATATCTCAATGAATGTATCGACACAGGCTGGATAAGCAGTGAGGGTCCTTTTGTGACTCGTTTTGAAAATGAAATGGCAGCTTATGTGGGAAGAAAATTTGCAACTGCATGTGCTAATGGAAGTGCCGCACTAGATATTGCTATCAAAGCGTTAGAACTTCAAAAAGGCGATGAGGTCATTATGCCCTCTTTTACGATTATATCATGTGCACAGTCTTTGGTAATGCAAGAAATAAAACCAGTATTAATTGACAGTGATTTTTATACATTTAATATGAATGTAGAAGAAATTGAAAGTAAAATTACTTCTAAAACCAAAGCCATTATGATAGTGCATATTTATGGTTTAAGCGTTGACGTTGATCCTATTCTTGCATTAGCTAAAAAATATAATCTAAAAATAATCGAAGATGCCGCACAAATGCATGGGCAAGAGTATAAAGGCAAAAAATGTGGAAGTTTTGGAGATATCAGTATTTTTAGTTTTTATCCCAATAAACATATTACGACAGGTGAAGGGGGAATGGTTTTAACCAATGATGAACATCTTGACCAACGAGCCAAGAGTTTACGAAACCTTTGTTTTACAACCAACCGATTTATCCATGATGAATTGGGATGGAACTATCGTATGACCAATATGCAAGCAGCCCTTGGTGTTGCTCAGCTTGAACAAATTGATACCATTATTCATAAAAAAAGAGTCATTGGAAACAGTTATAATGAACTCTTAAATGATATTAATACCATTAATTTACCCATAAAAAAAACATCGTATTGTGAAAATATATATTGGGTTTATGCCATTACACTAAAAGATGAGTATAAAAAAAGTGCAAAAGAAATCATGGAAGAATTGGCTCAATATAAAATTGGTACACGACCATTCTTTTACCCAATGCACCAGCAACCTGTATTTAATAAAATGGGGTTATTTTTAGATACGTATTTACCCAACAGTGAAAAACTTTACGAAAAAGGATTTTATATTCCCAGTGGTTTGGCTTTAACGCAAGAAGATATTATTGAAGTATCAGATGTTTTACATAAGGTTTTAGTATGAATGATATACGAAAACTTATTTTACAAAAAGAAAATAGAAAATTAGAGTTCAAACAAGAGCTACCATCCAAAGATAAAATTATTAAAACAGCTATAGCATTTTCAAACTCGCAAGGAGGAGATTTAATTATAGGTATTAGCAATAACAATGAGATAGTAGGTATTGATGAAAATGATATTGTAAAATTTGAAGAGATGATATCCAATACTATTTATGATAATTGTGTACCTAATATAACTCCTAATATTTATAGTGCCAGAATAGAAAATAAAATTTTGCTGGTCATACACTTTTATCCATCATCATCAAAACCTCACTATATAAAATCAATCGGCAAACATGATAGTTCATATGTGCGTGTAGGTTCATCAAACAGAGTTGCTACTTTAGATATTTTAGAGACATTAGAGAGAGAGAAAAGAAATATTAGTTTTGATAGTGTTGTCAATTTCGATGAAAGATATGTAAAGGGAATTTTTGACAATATCGTAGAAAAAATAGAAACCAAGTTAGGACTAAAATCTGATATTTCAACTTTTGAAAAATTAAAATTTATAAAAAAAGAGCATGATATTTATTATCTTACCAATTTAGGTATTTGGTTTAGTAAAAAAAGAGAGGACTATTTTCCGCTAATCAAATGTGAATGTGCAAGATTTAAAGGGAAAAATACAAAAGTTTTTTTAGATCAAGCAACATACGATGGTAATATAATAGATAGCATAGAACACGTGATAGATTTTATAAAACGGAATATAAAACTTGGAGCTACCATTGGCGAGATTTATAGAGAAAACAGATGGGAATATCCTTTGTTGGCACTAAGGGAAGTTATTATTAATGCGATTGTTCATAGAGATTACTCTATTTTAGGAAGTGATATAAAAATAGCTATTTTTGATGATATGATAGAAGTAACAAATCCAGGTACGCTTATCATAGATAAAGATAAATTGGGATTAGGATACAGTGAACTTAGAAATCAAAATTTAGGTAATCTTTTTAAGAAATTAGAGTTAATCGAACAATGGGGAACAGGTTATGAGAAAATAGCTCAAGAGATGTTACAGTATCCAGAAATTAGACTTGAAATTGATGATGACTCCACTTTTACTCAAGTTAAATTTATCAAATCAGAAGAGTTAATAACTACCCAAGAAACTACCCAAGAAACTACCCAAGAAACTACCCAAGAAATCACTAAACTTAGAACAAGAGAAAAAATTGTTGAGAGTATTTCTAAAAATAAAGAGCTTACAAGGGATGAGTTAGCAACCATTATAGGTGTGAGTGCCAATGCCATTAAGCAACACTTATCAAATCTTAAAAAAGATGGTTGTATTCAAAGGATTGGAAGTACGAAATCAGGGTATTGGAAGGTAATAAAATGAGTCAATTTGGTAATTTATATGCACAATATTATGATTTATTCTACAGTGATAAAGATTATGTTGGTGAAGTAAACTATGTGGACGATTTGATAAAAACTCATATAAAAGAGGCAAAGACTTTATTGGATTTAGGGTGTGGCACAGGAAAACATGCTGAATTGTTTTGCGAAAAAGGATACGATGTTCATGGAGTAGATTTAAGTGATGAGATGCTTAAAATTGCACAAACAAGAACGCTCAATAAAAAGAATAAACTGCAGTTTACCCACTCAAATATACAAGAACTCCAGCTTAATCAACAATTTGATGTGGTGGTTTCACTCTTTCATGTGATGAGTTATCAAAATTCCAATGAAGCGCTAATCCAAGCGTTTGAAGTGGCAAAACAACATTTAAAACAAGGGGGCATTTTCATATTTGATTTTTGGTATGGACCGGCTGTATTAACAGATTTACCTGTAACTCGAGTTAAAAGACTTGAAAATGAAAGCATTAAAGTAACAAGAATAGCCGAACCAACATTAGAAACTCAAACCAATATTGTGAATGTCAATTATGATGTTTTTATTGAAGATAAAAACACAAATCAAATAATACAAAAAAAAGAGCTGCATCCCATGCGATATTTTTTTGATACAGAACTGGAGCTTATTTGCCAAAAAGTTGGTTTTAAAATAGGAAATAAATATAAATGGATGAGTCAAAGTAATCCTGATTTTGAAAGTTGGAATGTGGTATGGATTGTAAAATAAATATTGCTGTTTTTATAAGTTCAGGTTTGACATCGGGAGGGGGATTTCAGTATGAGCTTAAAATTGCTTCTTTACTCAATAAAGAGATTCACGCCTATAATATAAAGTTCTTTACCCTTAACCTTGATATTGTAGAAGAGTACAAAAAATGTGAGATTGATGTTATTCAAGTTAAAAAAGATAACTTAGAAGAGATATTAATAGAGTCATATGGTATCGATTTAGTTTATTTCTTAAATCCAACCATAGTATGCCTAGAATTGGTTAATTTACCTTATATTATTACTGTTTGGGATTTATGTCATAGAGATTTTTTAGAGTTTCCTGAAGTGAGACTTAACCATGAATTTGAAAAAAGAGAAAAGTTTTATGCGGGAAATGGTTTAAAAAAAGCCGTTGCTGTTATTGTAGATTCTAAGTTAAGCCAAACAAATCTTATCAAAAGATATGGACTTGATGAAAAACGAATTCACATTTTAAAGTTTTTACCAAGAATCAATTTTTATGATGATGTATCGCTTGATATTCATAAAAAATATGGTATACAAAATCCGTATGTTTTTTATCCTGCACAATTTTGGGCACATAAAAATCATATTTATATTTTGGATGCGATTAAGATTCTAAAAGAGAGACACTCTGTGATAATCGATGTTGTATTTACGGGAAAAGATTACGGCAATTTAAATTATATTTTAAATACAGCCCAAAAATATCATATTGAAAAACAGATTCATTATCTTGGTTTTGTTGAAAACACTGAAATCCCAAGTTTATATAAAAATAGTTTAGCTCTGGTCATGCCAACCTATTTTGGACCTACAAATATTCCTCCTTTAGAAGCCTTTTTATATGAGGTTCCCGTATGTTACTCGGATTTAGATGGACTAAGAGACCAAGTTGAAGATGCGGCATTTTTACTTGATCTTAATCAGCCCAATTCCTTGGTCAATAGTCTAGTAGAGATATTAAATGATTCACCGAGTGTAAAAGAAAAAATTGCAAAAGGAAAAAGCATATTAAACAAATGGACTGATACGGATTTTACAGATGAATTTTTATCAATCTTAAATAACTTTGAGCAAAAAAGAAGATGTTGGGGAACCTCTGCATTACCTGGGAAAAAACTAACATCTTTTGAAAAGAAAATAGAAAAAATCATAGAGTTGCAATATACACAAAAAGAGTATGAATGTATCATATATGGTTGTGGAACTATTGGAAAAATGATTTATTCTTTTATGCATCAAAACTGTATTGCTTTTATTGATCAAAAAAGTACGAATATTTCAAAAGAGATTAAAAAAGGTGAAGTCTATAATCCGACAAATTTACCCAATATGCAGTATGATAAAATAATTATTAGTGTACTTGGAAGAGAAGAAGAGATAATAAAATATTTGGTTGAAGAGGTAAAGATAGATAAAGACAAAATCATTACACTGGAATTTTAAAATGACCAATATCATTCTATGCGGAGGCAGTGGCACAAGATTATGGCCAATAAGTCGAACGCTTATGCCAAAACAGTTTGTAAAATTGTTTGATGGTCAATCGCTTTTTCAGCTTACGGTTGAGAGAAACTCAAAAGTATGTGATAGTCAATTTATAGTATCCAACGCCGAACAATACTTTTTAGCTCAAGACCAATTAGAAGAACTTACCACTCACTTACCACTTACCTCTCACTATTTACTTGAGCCCATAGGGCGAAATACAGCCCCCGCCATTGCCTTAGCTTGTATGGCACTTAACCCAGAAGAAATAGTGCTTGTAACTCCATCTGATCATTTGATTAAAAATGAAACACAATACCAAAAAGTTATAGAAATAGCTAAAAAGGTAGCTTCACAAGGTAATCTGGTCACATTTGGAATAAAGCCAACATTTGCCCAAACGGGCTTTGGATATATTGAAGCTGAAGCTTCAAGTGTTAAGTGCGAAGGGTTAAGGGTTAAGAAATTTCATGAAAAACCAGATTTAAAAACAGCACAGAAGTATTTAGAAATTAATCAAAATCCTAGCACAGAACACCTAACACGTAGCACGTATTTGTGGAACTCAGGAATGTTTTGCTTTAAAGCAGGGATGTTTTTAGATGAGTTAAAAAAATATTCACCTGAAATATATGAAACTTCTAAAGTTGCGTTTGAAAATAAAAAAATTCAACATTCAACATTAAGAATTCAACATTCTCATATGGAAGTTATTCCAGATGAGTCTATCGATTATGCAGTGATGGAGAAATCATCTATTGTAAAAGTTATTCCTTCTGATATTAATTGGTCTGATGTAGGAAGCTTTGATTCACTAAGTGATGAGTGTAAAGCGTTAAGTGCTAAGTGTTATGAAGAGGATAGTCAAAATAACTTTTATTATTGTGATAATGATAAGAAAGTTATAGCTACTATTGGACTAGAAGATTATATAGTAGTTGATACAAATGATGCTTTGCTCATATCCAAAAAAGGTGAAACACAAAAAGTCAAAAATATTGTAGAAAAAATAAAACATAGTACTTCACACTTAGCACTTAGCACTCATACTACAGGAAATCGTCCTTGGGGAAGTTATACCATACTTGAAGATTCAATGGGTTATAAAATTAAAAGAATTGAAGTTAAACCGAACAAACGATTGAGTTTACAAAAACATCAACACCGAAATGAGCATTGGGTTGTTGTAACTGGTATTGCAACGGTTGAAGTTGAAGATAAAACATTTTTATTGCATGAAAATGAAAGTACCTATATCAAAGCGGAACAATGCCATAGACTTTCTAATAATACTAATGCACCTTTAGTTATAATAGAAGTTCAAGTAGGAAGTTACACAGGGGAAGATGATATTGTACGAATCTCTGATGATTATCAGAGATTTTAGTGTTAAGTGCTAAGCGTTAAGGGTTAAGAAGATGAAGTGTGAGAGATTAGAGATTTTGAAAATATCTGTTAATTTTGTTAAAATAAATCCAAAGGAGTTTACATGCAGTCAATTAAATTAAATATGCAAGACAATTTGGTTGAAAAGGTTTATGATTTTCTAAAAACGTTACCAAAAAATGAAATAGAGATTATAGAAACAACTTATGATAAAAAAGATACCAATAAGAGTGCTAAATTTACAGCTATTTCAATAGATACAAAAAGCTTTAAATTTGATAGAGAAGAAGCAAATGCAAGATAATATTTTCTTGGATTCAAATATTATTTTGTATTGCTACTCTAATGATGAAACAGATAAACAAGCTATTGCTAGAAATATTTTTGAACAATACAGTACTCCATGTATTTCTAAACAAGTTATAAATGAAGTTTCAAATATATTGTTTAGAAAATTCAAACTTGATTGCGAAAGTATAGAAAATGCAATATTACAAATTAGTAATCTTGTAGAGATACTTGATTTTAATCTTACTACTCAAATAAAAGCCATTAGACTTAAAAAGTCTTACAATCTTCAATATTTTGATGCGTTAATAGTAGCTACGGCACTTGAAAATAATTGTAATACTTTATACAGTGAAGATATGCAAAATGGCTTACTAGTAGAGGGTAAATTGACTATAATTAATCCTTTTGAGAAATTAAATGACTAAAACACTTAACGCTGAGGGAAAACCAAAAGTTGCTCTTATAACTGGAATCACAGGTCAAGACGGTTCTTATCTAGCTGAATTTTTACTAAAAAAAGATTATATTGTACATGGAATAAAACGACGAACCAGTTTGTTTAATACTGATAGAATTGACCACCTTTATGAAGACCCACATGTAGAAAATAGAAATCTCATTTTACATTATGGTGATATGACAGATTCTATGAATTTGACTCGTATTATTCAAGAAACGCAACCTGATGAGATTTATAATCTTGCTGCCATGAGTCATGTTCATGTATCATTTGAGACACCAGAATATGTTGCCAATGCGGATGGAACAGGAACGTTAAGAATTCTTGAAGCCGTAAAACTTTTGGGATTAACGAAAAAAACAAAAATCTATCAAGCTTCAACTTCAGAACTTTATGGAAAAGTGCAAGAAACTCCGCAAAGTGAAACAACGCCTTTTTATCCAAGAAGTCCGTATGCGGTTGCAAAAATGTATGCCTATTGGATTACAGTAAATTACAGAGAAGCGTATGGTATGTTTGCGTGTAATGGGATTTTATTTAACCATGAATCACCCGTACGTGGAGAAACCTTTGTTACGAGAAAAATCACAAGAGCAGCTTCTAAAATTGCATTAGGACTTCAAGATAAATTGTATTTAGGAAATCTTGATGCTAAAAGAGATTGGGGACATGCTAAAGATTATGTGAAAATGATGTGGATGATTTTGCAAGCTGAACAAGCAGAAGATTGGGTCATTGCAACAGGGCAAACTACAACTGTAAGAGATTTTGTAAAAATGGCATTTGAATATGCAGGTATTCATTTACGATTTGAAGGAACAGGAGTAGATGAAAAAGGTATCATAGATAGTATCGATAAAGATAGATACAACTCT
>Ga0172377_10008032_pt1 | contig 10830 bp, 5 predicted proteins | sample Pumphouse3metaG_FD_119749 | JGI IMG/M metagenome (GOLD analysis project Ga0172377, IMG submission 119749) | Leachate microbial communities from a municipal landfill in Southern Ontario, Canada - Pumphouse #3 metaG | ecosystem: Engineered > Solid waste > Landfill > Unclassified | place: Canada... | reverse complement strand
TCTACTGATTGGTATATAGACCAAATGAAACGAGAAGCTTATGAATCTGCACCGCTCCCTATTTCATGGGATCGAAAAGATTATGTAACAGGAAATTTGGATATTTCACGCGTTATTGACCATCCAAGCTTTGGAGGAAAGATGCCTCTAGCCACTGCGTTAGAATTAATGCGTCGTCCTGACTTTATTGAAGAAGGTATTGGTACAATCTTCGCTAGTACGGTAACTGTTCCTGTAAACAAAGAGCAAGTTTTAAAAACAGGTACTGTAAAACCACAAGATGCTGACAAAATTGTAGACGAACTCAGCATCAAACTAAATCGTTCTGCTCAAAAATCAGATTTAATGGTGCTCGAAATGATTAACAGCAACAATTGGGAACGCCCTATGTATTTTGCGGTTACTGTTGGTGAACAATTTTATCCAAATATCAAACAATATTTACAATTAGAAGGTTTAACTTATCGTCTAGTTCCCATAAAGAGCGACAATGAACGGGTTAATACCGAAGCCATGTTTGATAATATGATGCACAAATTCAGATATGGAGGCGTCGACAATCCAAATGTGTATCTCGACGAAAATAATCTACGCATGTGTCGCACATTCCGGTTGATGTTTTCTGAACTTATTGGAGCACTGATTACTGAAGGGAAAACCGATAAAGCAATTGAAGCCTTAGATTATTGTTTAAAAGTCATTCCAGGGGAAACGGTTCCACATGATTACACATCCATGCTATTAGCAAATTATTACTATGAATTAGGCAAAAATAAAGAGGCTGATGCCTTAGTAAGTACGATTGCTTCGCAAATTTATGAACGCTTAGATTGGATTACGCGTTTACCACAAGATAAACGTAATAATTTATCACGGGAAATGAGTGCACAACAAAATTTGGGTATGCTACAAAATATTTATTATAACTGTGCTGATGCAAAAAGTATTTTAACAGACTCCATACGTACAAAGTTTGAAAAATATTATCAAATTATGCCTATTCGTCAATAATCTAATAAAGCCTCTTCTCGAAAAAGAAGAGGCTTTATTTATATAACAAAATTCGCCTATTAGTTATGTTCATCGAGCAACCAACACATTTTTTACGTCTGATATGGAAAGGTACCTGGCGTAAAAAACAATCCGGTAAAAAAATCGTATATCTAACATTTGACGATGGTCCCTCTCCAGTAACCACTCCAAAACTGCTTAATCTTTTAGATGAATATGGAGTGAAGGCAACCTTTTTCTGTGTGGGAGATAATGTGAGAAAATACCCGCATTTATTCGAAGATATCAAAGCTAGAGGACATCAATTCGGCAATCATACAATGCACCATTTAAAAGGTTTTTGCACGAATAACGAGACCTACATTCGAGATGTAGACATGGCAGATCAGCTCATCCAAAGCCACCTCATGCGGCCTCCTTATGGTCGTATTAAACCAAGTCAACTGAACACACTAGCTAAAAAATATGAAATTGTCATGTGGGATGTCATAACACGAGATTATAATTCTAAACTTACCCCTGAAAAAATTCACTCCATTGTGAAGCAATACACGCGCAATGGCTCAATCATCGTATTCCACGATTCAGAGAAATCTGCTAAGAATATGTTTGGTGCGCTACCTTTGTCAATTGATTTTTTAAAAGAAGAAGGTTATTCATTCGAATTACTCTAAAAAACAATTTTAAGGTAATGAGTACCTGATTTAATCAAATAAATCTGCCCTCGTGGCAAATCTATATACTGACTTGAAGCCGTTGGTAAGATAACATCCCACAATTGTCCTTGAGCATTATAAATATAGATTGGTTCTGAAGCATTCACAAACAATCCTGAATTATCATACGTAATACCTTCTATCTGAGACGTAATATCACCTAACGTCTCCACCTCTATAAAATTAGATGGTGGTGTCACATATTCGGGATAATCCACATTAACAGAATTCGTAGCAGATACTTGGTAAATATAGTCAATTGAAGGCATCAAATCTGTAATACAACAGAAAGTATCAGGGATGCACAGTATAGTTTGGTCATCGAAATCATAATGACGGTAGTAATAGTCGTCGTAATCGTAACCTCGATCAACTAATAAATAATAAGCTGTAGCGCCTTTTACAGATTGCCAATGAGCTACAAAAGAGGTTGAAGTTATATCTGTCGCAGGCAAAGCCAAAGGGATAGCCAACTCACAAGGAGAAGCATACCCTAGTAAATCTACATCAACGTGATTATCGTGATTTCTAGCAGTCAAATAATCAAAATGGCCATACTCATCAGAGACGGTTGTGGGCAAATAACGAATATTTATACGTTCGACAATGACCTCTTTACCAACCTCAGGTTTCAATATCAAATCATCGGAACTCCATTCCCCATTAGTTGTCTGCATTTGAAAATAATCTCCCCTATCAAACGATAGTTCTAAATCTTCTGTCAAGCAAGTACTCGCAACCACTACGGATTGAACAGCAGATGCCACCAACTGCTCTGTCTCAAAAATTAAACGCGATTGACTAATGGTTACATCCGACACATCATCATCATCATCGTCATCATCGAGAAATTTAAAGATAATCATCGTATCTTGTTCCGTAATATTGGCTAACTCATAATCTGTCCCAATAAACTCATCTAGCTCATGAACATTTGATTCTCCAGGAAATGGATCTCCAGCTAAATTGGTAGTTAATTCATCAGCTTCAATAATATCCACACCCATATCGGAAGACTTATTATTGACAGTATTTGCACTCCATCGCTGCGGATTAAATTTTACACAAGTTACAAGTAAACCATGCCCAGGCAAAGCGACACTATCCCAACCTATAGATTGTCGATTTTCTAATAAGTAAAATTGAGTAGGATTGGGATTCGTAGCGCTCAGATTATGCCACGAACTTGAGATTAGATATGCTTTATTAGAAGTTATAAGGGGTTCTAAAACACAAAGTTGACTACGAGTAATCTGCTGAGGCGTAAGATAACCTAAATAAAAACGTTCATAAGCTGAATAAGTAGGTGGTGTACGACCCATATTGGTATAAGGACCGCGATCCATAACATCCCAAGCATCAAGTGTATGATGTGAGGCTCCATTAGTAGGATAAAAATCAGTTAAACCTAGCACATGACTAAATTCATGCACAAACGTACCAATGCCACACATTTGTGCTTCCGAATTACCCCTCAATTCAGATGTACAAGCATAACTATAAACAGCAACTCCATCCAAATAAAGCTTAGGGGCTAAATTCCAATGATGAGGCCAGATAGTACTTACGCCACCACCCTCTGCCTCGTTATAGCCTGCATAATAAACAAATACATTATCTACATTTCCATTCCCATCGGCATCATACAAGCTAAAGTCCACATCGCTATTGGCTAAAACACAGGCATCTTCTATCATTTCTCTGGGACGTCCATCAAATCCTGATACATTTTCACCATAATAAACAGAATTCTGAGGTAACATATAAGGACCTACTACATCAAATTCGGGCTGAAACAAACCAAATGTGCTAGCCTCGAAATAATCAGCAGCCGACCCTGTAGCGCCATTATCTTTGTAGCCTTTTTGATTTAATAAATTTGAGAATTTTTCGACAGGATTTGGAGTTAAAAAGGCTTGATCAGGGAACTCTACTAAAATAACCAATGCCTTCTGATGACCTCTTAAACCATTAGGGGTTTGCTCTTCGAAGCCACCTTGACGATCAAGATGTTTTAGAATACGATAACGATCAATGTCTGTGTCAGAAATGACATTTTGAGATAATTGTTTCAGTAATTCACGTTCCGTTAAAGTTCTTTGAAGAGGATTGTTAGCTTTAACAGATAAACTTTTAAAACGCCCATCTGTAGTAAGAGTAGCATAGTCATAAACACCATCAACCTCGGTCAATAGATAACCATCTTCGGTAGTAACATAATTAAAAACTTCATCACCATGCAAACGTATTGATAATTGAGTTCCATCAGGCTGTTCATATAACAAAACATCAGGATAGGCCGTTACTGCCAATGATGAAGATAACGACAAAACGACGAAGGAAAACAAAATGCAAATAATTTTTTTCATAACACTGTATGTTAATAAATTAAACGCCCTATAAAAGCAAAGCGAGATTATGATTCATAATCCCGACTTCGCACTTATATCTTATCCTCGCATGTTAACGAACGAACTTATACCACAAATGTATGAAATATTTTTAATATATCCTAATTAAGGAAAAATTTGATAAAAGAAATGAGCCGATGGGTCCGAACGCTTCACATTCCCTTTCAATCCATATTTAAGAATACAGAACATATTGGCTGGTAACGTTGGTATATCAATAATATTACTAGTGGGCTGAACCTCTGCCAATAGTTGCCCTTGTACCGAATAAATATACAAACAATAATCGGCATCAAACTGTTCCACTTCTACTTGATAACCTGAAGATGTAGAACGAATCGTTAATTGAGAAGGATCTGTCGTAGAAGGTTTTGTTAACACCTCTATTTCATTCGAATACGCTGTAATATTCTCATAATATTCAGTCTTATCGGTAGCTTGTAAGCGATATTGATAGGTTGTATTTGGCGATAAGCCAACTAGTGTATCACTTAAATTTGTTATATGCTTATGATGACATACATAGGACACCTTTTGTGTGAAATGAACTGTAAAATCATCAAATAAAACAACACCTTGAAGTTTCTCATAAGTGATTCTAAAACGAGAATACGTATTAGAAGCTGGCAATGACAATTCTTTTACCACTTTTTTCATAGTAGCATCCACATCAATTGCCTGAATACGTTCCCAATTTTCGCCATCAAAACCATCGACAAATAACTTACTGCCAGTAGCTCCAAGACTATGCATCCAAAAACTAATTTTTTCTATTGGAAAGAGATAACGCTCTGAATACAACGTATCACTACTCAAACTGAATGATAATGAAGGCTCCTCATTACCATAAATAAGAATCTGCTTAGTGGTGAAATTAGAAAGCCAATCTGTTGGAATTATATCATCCATAAACGAGGCAAAACCTTCAGTTAACGTATTCTCAGTTCCTGTAAAAGCGTAAACCGACAGATAATAGCCTGTTGCATCAAACGCAGCATTCCAATTTGCCACAAAAGAAAAACTAGTTGTATCCGTTGCTGCACGAGCCACTGGCACTTCAACGAGAATTGGACGACTAGATTGTCCTTTTAATGGAATTTCATATTTTGTATACTGATCGCAAGTAATAACCAAAGTATCAAGATGATAATCATTAAAAGATGCTAGCATCGGAAGATAACGAATAGCAACATTGACATTCAAAAGTGAATCAGCGGATGGTGACAATAGCAATGAACGAGTCCACTCCGAAGAAGAATTATCCTCCGATCGTATAAAAAAGTTTTCACCACTTTTTAATTCCAGTTTTAATGATTGTACTAAATCTTGACCTATCACTGATACAAGCTGTGAATCAGATGGAGATTCTTGAATAGTGACAAACAAATTCATAGCTGTTGGAAAATCTTCATAGTGAGGAAATCCTTCACCACCACCATCATAACGAAATGTAATAACACCACTCGATTCCGAAATATAAGTTAAGGGTTGATTAATATCAAGACCACTACGCAAAGTAGGACGAAGAAAGGTTACATTTTCAGTACCTGGGAAAGGATCACTCGCGGAATTTACAGCATACATACCTGCTTCTATAATATCTACACCTAAAGCGGTCGCCACATTATTGGGGTCATTAGATGCCCATGTAGAGGCATTATAATTAACTCTTGTCACTAACAAACCATGACCTGGAAGATACGCATCCCAACCTGACTTCTGACGATTTTCGAGCATAATATACTGCGTAGGATTTGGTGAACGTCCATTTAGATTATGACTACGCGATTCTGTTATAAGATAAGCTTTATTTGTTGACAACAAGGATTCCAAAGTGACCAAAGTAGGATCTTTTAGAATTGTAGGAGTAAGCCATCCTAAGAAAAAACGCTCATGAGAAGAGTACGATGGTGGTGTTCTACCTGCATTATTATAAGGTCCCCCATCCATTACATCCCAAGAACCCAAAGTAGCATGTGTTGCTCCATTAGTGGCATAAAAATCAGGCAAACCTAGCACATGACCAAATTCATGTGAGAAGGTACCAATACCACACATATTAGAACCTGAATTACCTTTTAATTCAGACGTACACGCATAATCATTAATTTTTTTACCATCAATCGTATAAGGAGACGATAATGTCCAGCGATGTGGCCAGACAGCATCCGAAGGTCCCCCTTCAGCTTCATTATAGCCAGCATAATAAACAAATACATTATCAACATATCCATCACCATCAGTGTCATATTCGGAGAAATCAATGCCTAGTGTATCGGCTTTTTTACAGGCATCAATAATCATTTGACGAGGATTAGCATCACTTCCATTAATATTTTGACCATAATAATTATAAGGCTGATCTAATAAAACAGGACCAACAACCACAAAATTAGGAGCAAAAACACCATTCGAATTATCACTAAAATAATCACGCACCGAACCTGTGCCGCCATTTACACTATAACCAGCCTGATTTAACAAAGCGGTATAAGCTGACTGTGGCTCTGTGATGGAAAATTTTTTATTGGTAAATTCTGCCAAGATAACTAAACTTTTAGGATTTCCTGACAACGGATAGGACTTTTGCAAAGGCATAGAGCGTTTTCTATTAGGAGCAACTATATCAGATGCCTTGGTTGCCAAAGCCGTCGACTTTTTTAAAAATCGCTTTTCTTTCCAGGTACGATAAAGAGGCTTTTTGGCTATCACCCCACGTGTACGAACGGCGCCCCACAAATCCATCTCAGCATACTCATACACGCCTAAGTTATTTTGTTTGATTAAGTAACCATCTTCAGTGGTCGTATAATTAAACGATTCATCTCCATGACGTAAAATAGACAAACTAGTACCATCCGGTTGTGTAACCACCATAACGCCTTTAAACGCAGGAACAGCGAACAAACTCAAAGAAGACACTAAAAATAGGAAATATGTTAATTTTATCCTTTTCATAACCATATTAATTCAAATTAAAACTTTAAACGACAAAGATAGTCATTTTTTAAAGATTTTGCAACCCCTTTGCAGTCCTTTTGATAAATCACAACAAAAAAAGAGGGCTGTCAAATGACAGCCCTCTTGTAAAAATCAAAGTCTAGAAAACTTATTCTTTCACAAATTTAGCAGTATGTACACCTGCAGCATCTTTTACAGTCATGATATAAAGACCAGTAGATAAGCCACTGATAGAAACACCATTTTGAGCTGTATTAGCACGATAAGCCACTACTTGTTTACCAGTAATATCAGCAATTGTAATTGTTGAATTATCTGCCAAGTTAGTGATATAAAGCATATCTTTTGCTGGATTTGGATATACTGATAATTGATTATCTACACTTACATGTTTAATAGCAACACTTGCTTCTTCAACAGTACCTTCAACAAAACCCATTTTAACACTAGGGATAAAGCCTAATGACGTTGCATATCCAAAGAGATTATAAAATGGAGTCCAGCCATTAGGAGCATAATCAGCTAAAACAGTAGCCGTAGCATATTCAGAACTACCACGGTACACAAAATTGAAGGCTAAATAATCACGACCATCAGATAAATCAATAGTATCACCAGGAGTAGCCAAATCGACAGCTACAAAGAATGAACCTTTAACACCAACTGTAGCTGGGAATTTTACGACAACATCTGTTGGAGTCTCGATATATGAGCCAAAAACACTGGCAAAAGTACCTTCAAAACGACCAAATTCCCAATTATCCATTGGATAACCATCTGCATCAACTCCTAACAAACGAACTGTTATAGTTTTAGAAGCATTTCCTTCTTGCAAGTAGTATTTTTCTACAGATAGAACCACTGAATCCACACCAGCGTAAACGCCTTCTGGTAAATAGTAGCTTTCAATGAGTGAAGAATAATTATCATTTAAACCCATCACATTTTGACCACTCTCAAATGCAAAATCGCCTTCCAATTGTTCATTAGGAGCTTTGTTAATCCACAAGGCACCATCTTGACCATCAGCTAGTAAATTAACAGCAAAAGGAATAACAGCAGTTGTATCACCTTCTGTATTAGCAACTTTCAAAGATAAGTTGTAGTCACCTGCTGTGGCATAACCTAAGTATGCATAATAAAGAGAATCTGGATCAATAGTAACTCCACCATCAGAAGTCCACAAATAGCTATCTGCAAAAAGAACATCAGACATAGCTAAGATAGTATCATTATCTTCAAATAAATTAAGAGTAGATGGACCTTCATAATTCCAAACGCCACCAAATAAACCAATGTCATTTATTGTTGGTTTTGGAGCAACAGGTGCTTCTAAAGAAACTCTAAAATCATCAACTGCAATAGCATTTACATCAAGCACTGCTGTACAATGGTGAATACCGAAAAAATACAAACCATCAGCTGAAGGAGTAAATTCTGCCGAAACTAACACCCAACCATCTAATTCCTCATTCTTTTCAATCAATACGTTAGTCTGAGCCACAATAGTTTGATCTGTACCTACTGTAAACGCCAAAGAATCGATGGCGCCACCATAACCCGGTGTATAAATATAAGCTGACATATAATAAGTGGTTGCAGCTGTCAAAGAAACACCTGGAGAAATAGCCCACGCATCACGAGCAGCAGACGAATCATAACCAGAGATCAAAGAACTTGAGCCAGAAACAGGAGTTAAATCTTGAAGACCTCCAAATGACATTTCAAATTCAACGGTCGTTGATGGGTCAATAATTACCCAGTCACCTTGACCATTTTCAAAATCTTCGAAAAAAACATCCGTAGATGTAACAGCACGTGGTGCTCTCATCATCGGTGTCTTTTGGAATTTAAGACCATCAGCAGGGATAGCCTTTTCCTTAACAGCAGCGACACCACTTAACGTGAAAGCTGCCAAAATAAACAAAGTAAAAATTCTTGTTTTCATACTTTTAATTTTTAAATTAAACAATAAATACACTATCAATAAACTTTCAATTTTTCAATAAATAACGCTGACTGATTAGTCACATCAAAGTGACGAATCGCAATCCATACTCGCTTATTTTCGTATTCGCGCGGAATAGCCAATGTGTGAACTATTTGACGAACAGAGTCTAATTTATATGTTTCAGGGAAGCGTAAGGAGTCTAAACAGAAAGCATCTTGACAATTATCTAACGTAATTGAGTCTGCCGAAATCACAATCGCATACTTTTCAGCATATTTAGTAGCTTTACTTTCAGGATAAATCACATAATCTAAACGCATATCCACGCCCATAGCTAAACCTGGAGTCACTAAAAAGTTATCTGGTGTGTAAACCTTATTTGGTACCGCCCAAGTATAAGATGCCATTCCATTCATTTTGCTCAGCGTAGCAAATTTAAAAATTTCTCCATCACCATCTTTATCAATATAAGTCCATTTGATAGCCTTCCATTTCGCTTCCGAAGAGGTCCCATTAACATCCAACAATGGAGTAAGAACAGATCCTGTAGTGAATAATTCAGGTTCACTAACTACCAAGCCATCATAATTGATAGCATACGTAGCATAATAGTAATCACGCTTTGGTTGTAAGCTAGCTACCATAATATCAAAATTATCACCTGCATTTTGATCTTTCATAGAAATCATATATTTAGACGCTAGTTTACCTTCTAGCATCGCATTCTCAAGAGAACCATATTGATTTATAATAGTATCAATCGAATAAACAAATCCATAATCAACTAAGGTTTGACCAGGGGCAATAGCTCCAGCAATACGGGCTTTATTCCCATAAACCTGCACATCTCCTGTAACAATTCCCTTAGGCGTATTATTTGAGTCCACTTTGTGGTCATAGTCACTTTTTACAATGGTTTCTTCGCAAGCGATGAAACTAAACATCACAACGAGAGAAACTATTGGCAATAATATTCTAAAAGTTCTTTTCATCTTATTTGTGTTTTGAGATTAATTAATTATTTATTATTGTCATCTTCTGAAATTTCAGAATTTTCTTGAATTTCACTCAATGGAATTTGGTACGTCCATCTAACATCTCCTGCTGCAATTTTCAATAAACCATCAGGACTTCTATGATTCGTACCTTCGTAAGTACGATCAATACCTCTATGCAAACGTTTCAAATCAAAATAAGCAAATCCTTCACCCCATAACTCAATACGACGTTGTAAAAGAATTTCATCAACCGAAACAGTTGTATGGTGCCAAGCAGTATCACGTAAAGCCATGAAAGGTTGCAAGGCTGTTGCAGCTTCGGTTGGTTTGTTTTGGCGAACCAATGCTTCCGCTTCAATCAAATACATTTCAGAGGCACGCATATAAACATAATCCATCGTCCAGGCACCATCCCAACCAAACTTCAAGTTGGCATAAGGACCTTGTGCACCAGCATATTCCTGTGTAGTATTACCATCTGCACCGTTAAATAATCCTTTACGATAATCCGTTTCTGGAATACTATCATATAAACGTCTATCAATGGCACGAGGTGCGTAATTCAAACCAGCATAACCAGGTGTAAGATTAGAAATATGAGAGAAAAATGACGCATACTGAGTTTGCGTTTCTGAATTATGATCAAAACCCCATAACCATTCTGGCGTAGACAATGTCATAAAACCAGAATACAATTCAGCTTTATCCATTAAAGGATATCCGTTTCTCGCAGCAACAGCAGCAGAAGCAGCCTTATCCCAATCACCAATCATCAAGTAATA
>Ga0172377_10008031_pt1 | contig 10832 bp, 13 predicted proteins | sample Pumphouse3metaG_FD_119749 | JGI IMG/M metagenome (GOLD analysis project Ga0172377, IMG submission 119749) | Leachate microbial communities from a municipal landfill in Southern Ontario, Canada - Pumphouse #3 metaG | ecosystem: Engineered > Solid waste > Landfill > Unclassified | place: Canada... | reverse complement strand
TTTAGTGGCTGCAGAATATTTATCAAAGCATCCAAAAGTAGCTTGGGTAAGTTATGCAGGCCTAAAGACAAGTCCTTATTATGAATTAGCTCAAAAGCAATTTACTAATGGTCAAACTTCTGGCGTTCTTACCTTTGGCATTAAAGGTGGAAAAGAGAATTCAATCCGATTTATGGATAGCTTAAAAATGATTGCGATTGTCACTCATGTAGCAGATGCACGTAGCTGTGTATTACATCCAGCAAGTCATACACATCGCCAACTATCAGACGAACAATTACTTGCCGCAGGTATTAAACCCGACTTAATTCGTTTTTCTGTTGGTATAGAGCATGAGTCAGATATTATAGCAGACTTAGAACAAGCACTTGAAAAAGTCTAGTTGTTCTTTTCTATCCAAGAATTTATATCTTGATCATTTAAAGGTTTAGAATAAAGAAATCCTTGCCCCATATCACATCCCATCTCGATGAGCATTTTTTCTGTTGCTTCATCTTCAATACCTTCGGCAATTATTTTTAATCCTAGATTGTGTGCCAAATTTATTGCTGACTCAACAATGTAATAAGTCCCTTTCATTAAACTTAATTGACGAATAAAAAATTGATCCAATTTAATTATATCAATTGGAAAACGACTTAAGTATGATAAGGAAGAATAACCTGTTCCAAAATCATCAATTGATAATTTAATGTTATGATTTTTAAAACTTCTTAAAATCAAATTGACTTTTTCTGGATTAAACATTAATGAAGATTCTGTGATCTCAAATTCAATACACTCTTTTTTAACATCATATTGTTCTAAGATAAAAGCCACTCGATCTAAAAAACCCGGATTTAAAATATTTTTTGGAGAAATATTTACAGAGATTGTTGGATAGTAACCTTTACTATTAAACTCATGTAACTTATATAAACTTTGATTTAAAACAAAATCCGTTAATGGATGAATCAAATTCGATTCTTCTACAAGCGGGATAAAATCAGCTGGACAAATCATTCCTTTTTCTGGATGATTCCAACGTATTAATGCTTCCATTCCGATGGTTTTTTTTGTTTGTAAATCAATTTTCGGTTGATAATACAATATTGTCTGCTTATTTTGAATAGCTGCAGGAAATTCTCCTAACAATATCAAATTATTTTTTGTTATTGTAATATTATTATCGTTAAAAATGGAAGTACTCATACCACTCTTTTTTGCATAAAGAGTAGCCATATTTGCTTTTTGAAATGGAGTTAATTCAGAATCACTCTTGTCATATTCAGCAAGACCGACTGCAAATTCAGCGTAAAATGGAATGTTATTAATTAAAAATGGTTCACTGATTAAACGATCGATTTGATTTAAACAAAGCCTAGGCTGATCACATTCTATGAGCGCATAATATTTTGAGATATCAGAATGAATAAAGATAAACCTTTCTTCAGTAAATATTTTTTTCATTCTTTCATTTAATTCTTTAATCACTGAAAAACATATTTTCATTCCGAAATTATTAATGATTTCATCAATGTTAATCCAAGAAATAGATACTACATTTATTTTCGTGTTTTTATTTAAAAATGCAGTAATTTTCTTATCCATATATAGACTTACTATATTATATAAACCTGTTTCATTGTTATGAGTAGAAACATAGTGCATTTTTTTAATGTAATCTTTTAAGAAATCACTAAATACGCCAACTGTTGTGCCTACAATAAAAAAGTAAATTGTTCGGTAAAACCAGTTGATAAATAATTGTTTTTCTCCAGTGATTGTATCTATAGGCATTAGTGGACCGAGTAATAACCCACCAACAATTCCAATAAAGCCACCGCCTTTAAAACCCCAAAATATACCTGAAAAAATAATAGGTATATACATCGTATGTGAAAACACATACTTAATACCACCTGTTTGATATACAAATAAATAGATTAATGGTAGACTTGCAATAATAAGTATAGTAAATACAAAACTCATTGATTTACTTGATAATAGAAGTGCTTGAATAGAATTATAATTTTTATTTTCCATAAAGGCTCTCCTCTGCATTTGATCCTCAAAATAGGATAAACCCTATAAAAAAAAGGTTAACTTAATTAAAATAACCTTTTTCAATGCCCCATGTATATGAAATTATTTAATTATTTAATTCTTAAGCCTGCTTCCTTAAAAGCAATCTCATTCTGTGGATTTTTAAGAGCCACATTTGTTAGCCAATCATACTCAGCTAAACCTGTTAAACCTACTTTTGCACAAACTTGTTCTCGAGCTAAATTATAGGCATTTAAGATTTTGATTTTTTCTTGATCAGCAGCCTTTTCTATTTCTTCTGACCATTTTGCACCTAATAAAACTAAGCCAGCACTCGCATCAACATATTGTTTTGCTTTTTCAATAGAAATAACAGTTTGAGGAGGAGGTGGTGTAAATGAAGTAATTTGAACTGGTTCGTTCTTTTTTTCTATGCTAACTTCTGGAATACCAGGTGTTAATTCTTCTTCTTCTTCATTGCAGGCAACTATAAATAAGGAAGCTAAAAGAGCCGCTATTATGAAAATATGCTTCGTCAAAATAGACCTCCTTAAAAAAAATAGCGGTTCAGGGACTTGAACCCCGGACCTGCGGATTATGATTCCGTCGCTCTAACCAACTGAGCTAAACCGCCAAAGTTTCACAAATTTATACATTTTATTTAAAAAAAGCAAGAGATGCGTTATTTCTTTTCTTTTTATTTACTAATAATCAGTATAAAAACACTTTTGTTTCAAAAAAATCATCACCCCATTCAATAATACGCCATGAAGGTCTTGTACTTTTTAAACAAAAATAAGGTGTAAACTCATCTATAAGCATTTGCGTTGAAGGGCAAATATATACTTTTTTATTTCCAAATTCAGCCGTTAAAATGGAATGATAATGGCCAGAAAAAATATATTGCAACTGATTAAACTGGTTTAATACATGTTGAACTTCATCAATATTTTGTAATGCATATTTAGCATCCATAAATCGATGCCCAGCAATACAAGGTGGGTGATGAATAAATAATAAAAATTCTTTATCTTCTTTTTTTGCTTCTTTTTTAAACCATTCTAGTTGTTCTGAAGATATAGAATTAGAAGAACTATCTAAAAAAAATATCGTTTTATTATGTATTTCTTTTTTATAATAGTATTCCCCATTTCTTATATCAGACTCAATATTAAAAATCTGGTTCATTAGATGTACATTATCATGGTTTCCTGGAATAAAACACCATGGTTTTTTATACTGGCTCATTTCTTGAGAAACAAATTCGTAAGCCCCAATATTTCCATCATCAGATAAATCACCTGATAAAACTAATAAATCTAAATTTTCTTTTTCCATCGCCTCTAAGGCTATTATAAAATTTTTTCTGACATCTATTCCCTGAACCAATTCTTCATCTTTCCCAATATGTAAATCGGAAATTTGACCTATTTTAATATTTTCAGGATGAATTTTGCTCATACATATTTTAATGAATTAATAAACATTTCTAATATAACTCATTCAACCTATATATATGATTTTTTTCAACATTTATTATTCATTAATTAACAAAGATCACTTTTTATTACAACTTATAACATTTTTATTTGAATTATTTGTGAAGAGATGTTATAACCATATATTCAACATAAACTAACATTGAAAAAAGTGAATAACTTGCTTTTTTTTTAATACTTTTATCAATTGATTGTGTGTTGTTAAGTTATTGATATTAAATATTTTAGAAAAACAAATAAGCAAATCTATTCACTATTCACACTACTAATACTATTACTACTTATATATATAATAATATTAATAGTATAGATGTTTATAATAGAGTTTCATTGGAAGGCATTACACATCCTCCCTGAAAGTAAGCACCATTTTCAATTATTAATTGTTTAGTTTTTATATTTCCAGTAAATTTTGATGTGGATTCTAATGTTAGTTTTTCAACACATTCAATATTCCCTTTAACAGTGCCAGCTATTGTTGCATTGTTTACTTTGACTTCACCTTCCACAACACCAGTTTTTTCAATAATTAAATCTCCAGCTATATTTATTGTGCCAATAATAGTGCCTGCTATTCTAACATCGCTTTCGCCTATAATGTCACCTTTAACAGTAATACTAGTGCTTATTTGAGTAATATATTGATCTTCATGCTTAGCCATAAAATTCCTCTTAAGTAGTTGAAATAAGTTTTTTTATAAATAAAGGAATCATCTTTTAAAATGGCTTTATATAAATATGGTCTACTAGTTTTTATGGTATTACTAACAAAACCAATAATATCGCCTTTTTTCAACATGTTTCCTTTTTTCTTTTAAATTTAGTTTAAATGAGAGTAGTAAAATATATAACCATTTTCATGATCTATTTCTATAGTAATACCAAATTCATTTTTTTTCTATTAATACCTGCAAATGGTGATATGTAATATATCTTTTCTATTTTCATTTTCTTCAAATATTTTCCATTTATAAACACCATCAAAATCAATTTGAGTATTATAGGATGGTTTATAATTAAATTTTTTTTATCTAATAATGTGTTAATTTTAGATTTTTTTAAAATTATGTAACTAATATAACTTGAAATTTTTTTCATAGTTTTTCCTTTGTCCCATAAAACATAAAATTTAATCAAATATTGCTTATTGAATTTTTTTTGCCTTTTTCAAATGTTCAAAAGGAAACTGAGTTTATATTAAATTAAAAAGATGGTTATTATGGGTGTCTTAAAGAGCTTGATTTTTCGAGTGCGGTACAGCATTTGTCAACTCGGAAGATACATTCTCATTTAAGCAGGCTGTAGTTTACGACAATCAACAGGTGACCTTTGATATTAAGGTGACAATTGTCGATGCCGATACTGGTAAATTTGCATATAACCAGTCTTCAGTATTTTTATATGAATGACAATATGCTTAAGGCTCCCCCCACTCGTGCAGGTATTTAGTTAAAACGTTTAACTCATTTATAATGTAAATATTTAGTTACATTATAGATTTAAGCAACATTCAAGCAATATTTGTTTAATAGTTGAAATAAGATTCTGGGTCAACAAAGGAACCATTTTTTAAAATGGCATAATGTAAATGTGGTCCACTAGTTTTTCCTGTGTTACCTACAAATCCAATAATATCGCCTTTTTTTACAATGCTTCCTTTTTTCTTTTTAATTGAATTTAAATGAGAATAGGAAGATATATAACCATTTTCATGATCTATATCTATAGTAAGACCTAATTCACTTTTATTTTCAGAAAAAACTACTTTTCCAGAAGCTGTTGCAAAAACAGGGTCTCCAATTTGTGCTGCAAAATCTATACCTTTGTGTTTATTTTCATCATCATATTTTTTACTAATAATACCAACTACTGGTAATATGTTAGGTATCTTTTCTATTTTCACTTTTTCTTCATATGATCTCCATCCATATACTCCATCAAAATCAATTTGAGTTTTATTGGATGGTTTATAGTTAAATTTATTTTTTTCTAATAAAGCGTTAATTTTAGAGTTATCTTTTTCAAAATACGTATCTAATAAAATTTGAATTTTTCTTTCCATTATATAAATCGAATCTAATAATTCAAAATCTTTTTCATATTCTTTTTGTTTTTCGATTAATTCATTATTTAATGCTTTTATTTTTGGATAATTTAAAACAATAGCATTAACAGAAATAATTTTATAAACTAATAACCCAATTCCTATTAAAAAAATAACAGAAAAAATTTTGATCAATAATAACTGTATTTTTGAAATACGAATACTTTTAGATTTTTCTGATTTTTCAGGGATGATTTGTATTATGTATGCGCTTTTTTTCACTGTTATCTATCCATCATTTCTTGAATACGACTTAAATCTTCTAAAGAATAGTAATCTATAATAATACTTCCTTTAGAATAATTTTTTTCTTTAGAATGTAAAGAAACTTTTGTTCCAAAAAATTCAGTTAGTTTTTTGACAAAAGCATTTATGTTTGGATCTATTTCTTGTTTAACAGATTTTGGATTAGAATTTTTTGTTTTTCTAAGATTTTCTACTTCACGAACATTCAATCCTTTTTCAATAATATCCTTTGCCATTTTTTCTGGATCAGTGATATCTGGACTTAATAAAGATCTAGCAGCTCCTGAAGATAATTTTCCTTCTTGTATCCAATTTTGTACTTGTATAGGTAATTTTAAGAGTCTTATACTATTAGTAATAACAGATCTTGATTTACCTAAACTTTTTGATAGATCTTCATGTGTATAACCATGATTTTCAATAAGCTGTTGATAAGATTGAGCAAGTTCAATTGGATTTAAATCAACACGTTGAATGTTTTCAATTAATGCCCATTCTCCCATATTCTTGTCTGAGAGAAGTTCATACACGTATGCATCTATTTCTTCAAGTTGAGCAATTTTTGCTGCTCTAGTTCTTCGTTCACCACTAACAATTTGATAACGACCATTAAATTTTCTAACTGTAATTGGTTGAATTAAACCATGTTGTTTTATGGTTTCAGCAAGTTCATTTATTTCTTCGTCATTGAAAATTTTTCGTGGTTGAAAAGGATTAGGATCAATTAAATCAATTTTGATTTTTAAAATTTCCAAACCATTTTTTTTATTTTCTTCTTCAATGATATTTTTAATTTCTTCACGTTGGTGATCCTTAAAAATATGATCAAGACCTCTTCCTAAAGCTAATGATTTTTTACCCATTATTTTTCCCCATGAAGAATTTCTTCTGCTAATTTTACATATGCTTGTGCACCACTACTTTGAACATCATATAGAATTACTGGTTTTCCATGTGAAGGTGCTTCACTTAGTTTTACGTTTCTAGGAATAATAGATTGAAAAACTTTTTCAGAAATACAGTTTCTAACTTCTTCTGCTACTTGCTTTGATAAGCTAAGTCTTGCATCATACATTGTTAAAAGAGTACCTTCAATTTTTAATTCACTATTTAGATTTTTTTGAACTAATCTAATAGTATTAAATAGTTCAGCTAATCCTTGAAGTGCATAATATTCACATTGAACAGGAATTAACACACTTGTTGCAGCAGTTAAAGCATTTAGTGTTAATAAGTTTAAGCTAGGAGGAGAATCAATAATTATAAATTCAAAATTAGATTTTATAGCATTGATGACTCTTTCTAAACGTCTTTCACGACTCATTACATTAACTAGTTCAATTTCAAGAGCTGCTAAATCAGGACCAGAAGTAATAATTTTTAGAAAATCTAGATTTGTGGATTTAATTGTATTTTTTAGAATTTCGTAAGATAAATTTTCAGGATTTTCTGCCAGGTGAAGAGCTTCATGAATATCTTCATCTTGAACTTCATTAAAACCAACCCCTTGAGATGCGTTTCCTTGTGGATCCATATCAATCAATAAAGTATTTTTTTCGAGAGCGGCAAAACTTGCTGCTAAATTAACAGCAGTTGTTGTTTTACCAACTCCTCCCTTTTGATTGCAAACAGCAATTATTTTAGTCATGCATTCCTCTCATTACAATAGCGTAATGTTGTTGTTCTTCAGGTAACTGGTATTCAGTAATTTTTATACCAGGTTGATTTCTTAAATGATTTACATTATCTAAACTTTTTAAGGTAATGAATAAACCATTTTTTGTTAAACTGTTTTTTGCTCTTTCCCAATCATTTTCAAAAGAAGAAAGAGCTCTACATGAAACAAAGTCTAAATCAGTCAATCCAGACGTTTCAAAACGTTTTCCAATAACGGTAAGATTTTTGAGATGAAGAGATTGTCTTACTTCATTTAAAAAGAGAACGCGTTTGTTTCTTGGTTCTACAGCATAAAAAGTAATATTAGGTAAGACAATAGAAAGAGGTATAACAGGACACCCAGCACCAGACCCCATGTCTGCCCATTTAGTATTATTTTTTAATTCAAAGTCTTTGCTTAAAAATATAAAGGGAACTAGAGAATCTGTTATATGTCTTGAAATAAATTTTGGGGCATCATTTTTTGATATTAAATTTGTTCTTTCATTCCATTCCAAAACTAGATCTGAATAAAGATATAGTTGTTCTAATGTTTCTTGAGATAAAGAAATATCAAAATCAGTTAAAAATTTTTGTAGGAGAATTTCTTGTGTAGGGGAAAAATAATGTTTCACGTGAAACAATTTAGATTAAGATCATTTATAAAACAATGAGTAGTAAAAGCCTAATAAGTGAATAAATACTATTTTTGTTAAAATGATGTTAATATCTCCATACTATTTAACAAGTATTATTTTTTCATGTTTATACTTGTTTAAGAATTATTGATAATGGTGTATTACAAAAATCAATTATCATAATTATTTAATAAACACAGGATTTATCTGTTAGGATAATAAAATGAATTATAAGTGAATTGACGCTAAGAGTAGTTATCAGTTTTAAAATTACTGTTAAGTATTAACATGATGTTTTATAGTGTTAATTTAATCTAGAAAAAATTTTAAACATGATATCGGCTTGTTCATTTTGGTAAATACTGAATAAATCTATTTATTGGATTGCTTCCTTATATTAATTAATAATTGCATAAATTAAATTTTAATAAATGATAATTATTTTAAAAAACAAGCGGGGAAAAATAATTAAATTGCTAACAGTATTAATTCCATCAAAGGTTAATTTTGTGGATAGTTTGTGGAATAAAGAATTAACAATAATTAACTGTATTATTTAATGTTTCACGTGAAACATTGATAAAAAAAAGAAGAATGTTAATATTTATTTTATTAAAGATGAAAAAAAGAATAAAAGCGTAAAAAAAAGAAAAAAAAGAAAGTATATAAGTTTTACGTAATATTAATAGATTTGTTGATGTTATGTTGATAAATTGAATTAATTAAGCTTTTTCCTAAAAAGCGGCGATGGGTCCATCCATACCATAGCTCATTATTTTCATTAATTAATTCTTCGAGCCATTGATGAAATTGTGGATAGATTGTATTTAAATTATTCTCTATTAGTTTTATTTCTTTAGCAAATAAAATTCTTTTATTTCCTTCCTCATGAAGATGGCAAAAATAAATGGGTGTATTTGGTCGATGTTTTAATATGAATTCAGGAATAGGATTACATAAAACAGGCTTTCCAAGAAAAGTGGATTGTATTGGTTTTGATTTTCTATAATCCTGATCGGCAATTAAACAAAACAATTTACCTTCATCAATCAGATTTAAAATATTCTTAGGATTATTAATGAAAAAAGAATAACTTTCGTTATTTACGGCTCTAATTTTATTTTCCAAAATGTTATTCAAAAATAAAGGTTTTATGGGGGCATAACTTGCTTTTAATGGAATTCCCATTTTACAAAGCCATGGTCCAATTGCTTCATAGTTTCCGTAATGAGCTGTCATAAATAAACCACCAGATTTCATTTTCTGGATTGTGTCTTGACTAGAGGTGTCAATTGAAAATTCTAAATCATTATAAAAAAAAGGATAGTTTATAGTTTTGCTAGGAACTTTTTTATAAGGAGTATTGCTGCTTAAAAAATCAACAGCATGAATTGATAAATGCGTTAATAGTTTTTTATAAAAATTATTGGCGTCTTTAAGAGAATGCTCACTATATATATATAGGTAATTCGCAAAAACAATTTGCTTTTTCCATTGCACGAAATAGAGTAAGAAAAAGAGAATAGATGAAAAAAGAAAACGTGTGTGCTTCATAATAAAATCGGCTCAAATTTATAATTTAAAATAGAAAAGTAATAATTGATTACTATTAGTATTGTATCGCATGAATTAATTTGTTTCTGTGATTAAATCTTGACGTTCAGGATAGTTATATTTTGTTTAATCAAAAAATAGAATTTTTATTAAGATTAAAGTAAACTCTATTACAATTCATTATTTAGGAACAAATATGCGTTTTTCTTTTTTTATTATTTTTCTTTCACTGATGATGTTTTTTGGAAGATCCTTTGCTCAAAATGATATGGATTCTCAAGATAATCAAAAGGAGATGATTTCGCGTGTGGATAATCAGTGGTATATTGGGAGTAGTCCAGTTGAAGAAGATATTATAGTGAATGCATTAAAATCAAATCCATTATCAGAAGAAGATTATAGTACCGCAATGATGTATTATTATCCAAGTATATTTTTTGGAGGTATAGGTGGGCTTGCTCTTGCTTATGGTCTTGTTTCCTACTTAGGTAATAATGAAGTTGGAATGTATTTAACATTGGGTGGTGCAGCTTCTATTGGTTTAGCTATCCTATTGGGGCATTTTTCAAACAATTATAAAGATTCATCTATTGAACTTTACAACATGTATATTGGAGATAAGCCAGCCTTTATGGTGAAGCTCGTTCCGACAGAGCAAGGTGGGCTTGCTCTTGCATTTGCATTCTAGTTCCTTTCAATTTAATATGTAATAGTAAATAATGTAAACAGAAGTTTACGTTATTGCTTTTAAGTCGTGGTGAAAAAACCAATTGGAATAAGTAAAGAGAATTCAATTGTGTTGTATTATTCGTTATATAAAATTATAAAGTTTTATAGATTTAACGAAATTCAGCTGTTGCTTATTTGCAGGATGATGTATGCGTTTTTCATTTTTCGTTTATTTTCTTTTACTGATGATTTATGTGGGAACATCTTTTGCTCAAAATGAAACGGATTCTCTAGGTAATCAAAAGAAAGTCATTTCGCGTGTGGATAATCAGTGGTATATTGGCAGTACTCCAGTAAAAAAAATATTATTGAAAATGCATTAAAAGCAGATCCATATTCAGCAAATGATTATAAGACTGCAAAGGCGATTTATTATCCAGC
>Ga0172377_10008030_pt1 | contig 10832 bp, 7 predicted proteins | sample Pumphouse3metaG_FD_119749 | JGI IMG/M metagenome (GOLD analysis project Ga0172377, IMG submission 119749) | Leachate microbial communities from a municipal landfill in Southern Ontario, Canada - Pumphouse #3 metaG | ecosystem: Engineered > Solid waste > Landfill > Unclassified | place: Canada... | reverse complement strand
TTCTTTGTTGAAAAGGGAACAGACATTAAAAAATATTTGTTAAATTATAATCATAATTTGCCACATCCGTTTAAAAAGAAATTTTTGAGTCAAGTAATTGCAGAAGTTTTTAAACAGTTTAAATTGTCAGAAACATCAAAAACACTGGATAAAATGAAGGATCTTGGCTTTAAGTATTCGACTGTAGCTGGAATTACGGTAGCAGCATCGGATATTAACGTTATTGGTACAAAAGCCAAAGTATTGGCTGATGCTGAAGAAAAAGTAAAACGCTATGATGGATACTATCATCGTGGGTTAATGACTGCATCAGAACGTCGAACGAATGTCATCAATGTTTGGAAAGAAACAAAAGAAACATTAGAGAATGATATTAAAAAAGAAGTTAATGAAAAGTACATTGACAATCACATCTATATGATGAGCGATAGCGGTGCTAGAGGTAGTATTGCCAATTTCGTTCAATTATCTGGTATGCGTGGTTTGATGGCAAAACCGAATAATGAAACGATTGATATTCCTATTCGATCTTCTTTTAGAGAAGGCTTAACCATGTCTGAATTCTTCATTTCTACTCATGGAGCTCGAAAAGGGTCTACTGATACTGCTTTAAAGACTGCGGAATCAGGTTACTTAACGAGACGTTTGGTCGATGTTAGTCAGGATGTGATTGTAGTTGAAGATGATTGCGGGACGGATAAAGGAATGTGTGTTACTGAATTAGTCGCTGAAGATGGCCGTATTATTGTACCGCTATTAGATCGAATCGTTGGCCGATATACAAATAAACCAGTGATTCATCCTCATACAAATGAGGTAATTATTGAGGCTAATGAATTTATTACTGATGCAATTGCCGATCAAATTATTAAAAGCGGAACGAAGGAAGTCTATGTTCGAACATTATTAACATGTAATTGTAAAAATGGTGTTTGTGTAAAATGCTATGGTTCTGATTTGTCAACTGGTGAAGTTGTTGAAAGAGGAGAGGTTGTTGGCGTTATTGCTGCTCAATCAATTGGAGAACCTGGTACACAATTAACCATGCGAACATTCCACTCAGGTGGTGTTGCGGGTGATGATATTACGCAAGGTCTTCCTCGTATTCAAGAATTATTTGAAGCGCGTGAACCAAAAGGTAAAGCAATCATTTCGGAAATTGATGGCAGTGTAAAATCAATTAAAGCAGAAAATTCTAATAGATATGAAATTATTATTTGTAATAAAGATACACAAGAAGAAAAGAAATACTTAACCGATAGTGGAAAAGTAGTAATTGTTCGTGAGAAAAACAATGTAAAAGCTGGAGATAAATTAACAGAAGGATTAATCCATCCACGTGAATTATTAAGAGCTGGAACGGTTGAAGACGTAGAAAAATACATTTTAAAAGAAGTACAAAAAGTATACCGCTCACAAGGTGTAGATATTTCCGATAAGCATATAGAAATTATCATTAAGCAAATGTTACAAAAAGTTGTTGTTGTTAATGAAGGCGAAACGGATTTATTGCCAGGTAGTTATATCTCTAAGAGCGAACTATATGGCTATATGGAAGAATGTATTAGTAATGGAAAAATTACTCCAATTACAAAACCGGTATTATTAGGTATTACAAGAGCTTCTCTAAAATCGGATTCATTCTTATCAGCTGCATCATTCCAGGAAACAACAAGAGTGCTAACAGAAGCGGCCATCCGTGGCAAGAAAGACTATTTAGAAGGATTAAAAGAAAACATCATTATTGGTGGATTGATTCCTGCTGGTAGTGGCATTGCCTTTGCGGATATTTTGAAACACGAACCAGAAAAAGAAGAAGAAAAAGAATAGATGGGAAACCATCTATTCTTTATTTTATCGACATGAGAAAATATCTTGAAAAAAACGACATTTTGTGATAAAATAGCAATATCTTGTCGAAAAAAGGAGAAAGATACATGTTTGGAAAAAGAAGTGATGGGAAGAAGATCAAAGGGTTAAGCCCAGTAAATAGGTTGATTCCCCATATTATGAGTGCACGCCACGATTCACAAAATCTTTTTAAATATGAATTACAATGCGAATCACTAGATGAATTTATCGCAAAAGAAAAAGAAAAAGAGATCTCTATCAATTATATGCATATTGTGATTGCAGGAGTAGTTAGATTGTTTGCTCTTAGACCCCAATTAAATAGATTTGTCATGAATGGAAGAATCTTTAAAAGAAATAACATTATGGTTTCTTTTGTTGTAAAAAAAGCTCTTCGTGATGATGTTGAAGAAACAACAGTAAAATTAGAATTTACTGGAAGGGAAAATATTTATCAAATCAAAGAAAAAATCGATGAAGCAGTCAAAGCAAATAGTAATGTAAAAGCAGTTAATGAAACGGACAAAACTGCTAAATTCCTTACCAATATTCCTAATTTTTTAATAAAAATTTCTGTAGGGCTTTTAAAGTGGCTAGATAAACACGGAATTTTACCCAAAAAGATTATTGCTGCTAGTCCATTTCACACGTCAATCTTTGTTACTAATTTGAAATCTATCAAAACGGATTATATCTATCATCATATTTATGACTTTGGTACAACAGGAATATTTATCAGCATGGGAAAAGAAAAATTGCAAGCTGTTGTTGATAAAGAAGGCAATATTGTTGCCAAAAAAGTAATGACATTAGGCGTTGTAACTGATGAAAGATTTTGCGATGGTTTATATTTCGGCAATTCATTACGCTTATTGAAAAGGATATATGAAAATCCTAATGTTCTAAAAGAAGAACTAGAGCATGCTGTAGAAGATATAAATTAAATGAAAAAAAGGCTTGACAATAAAATTTAAAAGTGTATAATATTATAGGATTTATGAATACTAGTTTTGGCCTTGCCAAAACTTATATTTATGCAATATTGAAACGCCCGGAAATGTGGTAGTATTAGGGAAAGGAGGAAATACAAATGCCAACTATAAGTCAATTAATTAGAAAGCCTCGTGAGTCGAAAATTAGAAAATCTAAATCACCTCATCTAGGAATTGGATTTAATAGTTTAAAGAAGTGCTATACAGAAGTAGAAGCTCCCCAAAAAAGAGGAGTTTGTACTAGAGTACAAACAATGACTCCTAAGAAACCAAACTCGGCTATTCGTAAATATGCCCGTGTACGTTTATCTAATGGAATTGAAGTTACTGCTTATATCCCAGGAATTGGACATAAGTTACAAGAACATAGTGTTGTGTTAATACGTGGTGGACGTGTAAAGGATTTACCAGGAGTACGTTATCATATTATTCGTGGAACACAAGATGCTACTGGTGTAGAGAACCGTAAACAAGCAAGAAGTAAATATGGTGCTAAAAGAAAATAATCAATTATAAATCGAAAGGAGGAATGAAAAATGCCACGTAAAGGACATATTCCAAAGAGAAAAGTTTTACCAGATCCATTATACAATTCACCAATCGTTACTAGATTGATTAGTAATATTATGCTTGATGGTAAAAAAGGTGTTGCCCAACAAATACTTTATGGTGCTTTTGAAAACATTGAAAAGAAAACTGGTCGTCCAGCTCTTGATGTGTTTAATGAAGCATTAGCAAATATCACTCCACAACTTGAGGTTCGTGCTCGCCGTATTGGTGGAGCCAATTATCAAGTTCCAGTGGAAGTGAGACCCGATAGAAAAATGACTCTTTGTTTGAGATGGTTAACACAATACTCAAGATTAAGAAGAGAAAAGACAATGGAAGAAAGATTAGCCAATGAAATTATGGACGCCGCAAATGGTGTTGGTAATGCAGTTAAAAAACGTGATGATACTCATCGTATGGCTGAATCTAACAAAGCATTCGCGCATTATCAATGGTAGAAAGGAGTTAATGTATGCCTCGTGATATATCTTTAGAAAAAACAAGAAATATAGGCATTATGGCCCATATTGATGCTGGTAAGACAACAGTTACTGAAAGAATACTGTTTCACACTGGAAAGATTCATAAAATGGGCGAAACCCATGATGGAGCAGCACAAATGGACTGGATGGACCAAGAGATAGAACGTGGTATTACAATAACCTCAGCAGCCACAACAACATATTGGAATGGGCATTGTGTAAATATCATCGATACTCCAGGACATGTCGATTTTACGGTAGAAGTTAGTAGATCACTTAGAGTCCTTGATGGAGCCATCACAGTACTAGATGCTCAAGCTGGTGTTGAACCACAAACAGAAACAGTTTGGCGACAAGCGACGGAATATAAAGTTCCACGAATCGTTTTCGTCAATAAAATGGATAAAACAGGTGCAGATTTTAATTTTTCTACACAAAGTTTGCACAAAAGATTGGGAGCAAACGCTCATCCAATTACAATTCCTATTGGAGCTGAAACAAATTTCGATGGAATTATTGATATTGTTTCTATGAAAGCCTATCATTATTTAGGCGATGAGCATGAAGAAAATATCGAAGTCGCAATTCCTGATTATTTAATAACTGAAACTAACAATCGTCGTGAAGAATTAATTGCTGCAGTAGCTGATTATGATGATGATTTAATGATGAAATATTTAGAAGGTGAAGAAATTTCTATAGCGGATCTAAAAAAAGCAATTCGTAAAGCAACATTAACAGTTGATTTCTTTCCAATCATGTGTGGAACAGCTTTTAAAAATAAAGGCTTGAAATTGATTTTAGATGCTATTATCGATTATTTACCTTCCCCATTAGATGTACCACATATCGTGGGAAAAGATCAAAATGGGAAGGAAATCGAAATTAAATCAAGCGATGAACAACCTTTTGCAGCTCTAGCATTTAAAGTTATGACTGACCCTTTTGTAGGTAAACTAACTTTCTTTAGAGTTTATTCTGGTGTTCTAACAGCAGGTTCCTATGTTTATAATCCTGATAAGGATAAAAAAGAAAGAATCGGACGTATTTTGCAAATGCATGCAAATGATCGTACCGAAATTAGTGAAATTCATGCTGGTGATATTGCTGCAGCTGTAGGCTTAAAAGTAACAACTACAGGAGATACAATTTGCGATCCAAAACGCATCGTCGTTTTAGAATCAATGGTTTTTCCTGAACCAGTTATTAGCGTTGCAATTGAACCAAAAACAAAAGTGGATCAAGATAAAATGGGTATGGCTTTACAAAAGCTTGCTGAGGAAGATCCAACTTTTAAAACGTATACAAATAGCGAAACAGGGCAAACAATTATTTCTGGTATGGGAGAACTACACTTAGAAATTATTGTCGATCGTATGAAACGAGAATTTAGAGTGGAAGCTAATGTTGGTCAACCACAAGTATCTTATCGTGAAACAATCAAGCGATCAGCTGAGGTTCAAGGAAAATTTGTTCGTCAAAGTGGAGGTCATGGCCAATATGGGGATGTAAAAATTAGATTTGAACCAAACCCTGGTAAAGGTTATGAATTTGTTGATGCTGTCATCGGTGGAGTTGTTCCGAAAGAATATATAAATTCTATCAACAAGGGATTAGAATCTTCTTTACAAAATGGTAACTTAGCTGGCTATCCAACAATAGATGTAAAAGCAACTTTATTTGATGGATCATATCATGAAGTTGACTCAAGTCAAATTGCATTTGAGATTGCTGCCAGTTATGCGTTTAAAAACAGTAAAGAAAAGTGTGAACCGGTGTTATTAGAACCGATTATGTCCGTAGAAGTAGAAGTTCCTGATGAATATTTAGGTAATGTAATCGGTGAATTGATCAGCAAACGAGGACGAATCGAAGGCCAAGAAGCCCATGCTCGTTTTCAAAGAGTAAAAGCTTTGGTGCCACTAGCCAATATGTTTGGCTATGCAACTTCTTTGCGTAGTAATACTCAAGGAAGAGGTAATTACACAATGCATTTTTCATGTTATGAAGAGTGTCCAAAATCGATTGCTGCGGAAGTAATCAAAAAGCGTAATGGCTAGAAAATAATGCTTGCAATTACAAGACAAATATTATAAAATATATATAGAAAAAACTTTAGGAGGAAATTTTAAAATGGCAAAAGCTAAATTTGAACGTACAAAACCACACGTAAATATTGGTACCATTGGCCATGTTGACCATGGTAAAACAACTTTAACATCAGCTATTACTCGAGTTTTAGCAAAAGAAGGATTATCAAAGATTATGGCATATGACCAAATCGATGGTGCTCCAGAAGAAAAATCTCGTGGTATAACTATTAACACTGCTCACGTAGAATATGAGACAAAACATCGTCATTATGCCCATGTTGACTGTCCAGGACATGCCGATTATGTTAAAAACATGATTACTGGTGCTGCCCAAATGGATGGTGCTATCCTAGTTGTTGCTGCAACGGATGGACCTATGGCTCAAACTCGTGAACATATCTTATTAAGCCGTCAAGTAGGCGTTCCTCGTCTTATTGTTTTCATGAATAAATGTGACATGGTAGACGATGAAGAATTATTAGACTTAGTTGAAATGGAAATTCGTGATTTATTAACTGAATATGAATTCCCTGGTGACGATCTTCCAGTTATTAGAGGATCTGCATTAAAAGCAATGGAAGGCGATTTAGAAGCTGAAAAAGCAATTATTAAATTAATGGAAGCAGTCGATGAATACATTCCAAATCCAGTTCGTGAAAACGACAAACCTTTCTTAATGCCAGTTGAGGATGTATTCTCAATCACTGGTCGTGGAACTGTTGCAACTGGTAGAGTTGAACGTGGTATAGTTCGCGTTGGTGACCCAGTTGAAATCGTTGGTATTCATCCAACCATTAGTACAGTTGTTACAGGCGTTGAAATGTTTAGAAAATTATTGGATTATGCGGAAGCAGGCGACAATATTGGTACATTACTTCGTGGTGTTACTAGAGAAACTGTTCAACGTGGACAAGTTCTTGCAAAACCAAAATCTGTTACTCCTCATTCTGAATTCCATGCACAAGTAGTTGTATTGAGTAAGGAAGAAGGCGGACGTCATACTCCATTCTTCTCTAACTATCGTCCTCAATTCTATTTCCGTACTACTGATGTAACCGGTGTAATTGAACTTATGCCAGGAACAGAAATGATTATGCCAGGAGACCATGCTGAATTAAAAGTTACTTTAATTCACCCAATTGCAATCGAATTAGGAACAAAATTCTCAATTCGTGAAGGCGGTCGTACTGTTGGTGCTGGTAACGTTATTAAGGTTATTAAATAATAATAAAAAATAAGGCTTTGTATGTAGATACAAAGCTTTTTTTATTTAAGAAGGAGTTACTGTGACTTTATCACATACATTCAAATGATTTATGGTTATAATAAACGTAACAATAAAGAATAAACACGGAGGTCCTTTATGATTAAAAAAACTGTAATTATCGGTGGTGCTGCTGGAGGAGCAACAACAGCTGCCAGACTTCGTCGTCGTGACGAAGAGATGGAGATTGTAATATTGGAAAAAGGGGAGTACATTTCCTATGCTAATTGTGGCTTGCCATATTACATTGGTGGTGTTATACAAAGCCGCGAGTCACTGTTACTTCAAACACCTAAAAAGATGGAAGACAATTATAAAATTGATGTGAAAACTTCAGCTGAAGTTATCGCAATTGATAGAGACAAAAAGGAATTAACAGTTAAAAACGTTAAAGATAATACAATTTTTACGGAAACATATGATAAATTAGTGATTGCTACAGGATCAACACCAATACGACCTAATATACTAGGAATTCATAACCATAATGTTTTTACCCTTTGGAATATTCCCGATACTGACAAGATAAAAACTTATATTGAAAACAACAAGATTAAAGAAGCAACCATCATAGGTGGGGGCTTTATTGGGTTAGAAATGGCAGAAAACCTTCATGGTTTGGGGTTACAGGTTACAATAATAGAAATGCAAAATCAAGTAATGGCTCCAATTGACTTTGAAATGGCACAATTATTACACGAAAACATAACAGATAATGGTGTGAATCTAATCTTGAATGATGGTGTAATTGAATTCAAACACGAAAATGGTCACACTGAAATTGTCCTAAATAGCGGCAAAAAGGTTTTAACTGATATGGTAATTCTATCGATTGGCGTTAGGGCAAATAGTTTGCTTGCAAAAGAAGCAGGTTTGGCTTTAAATCAACGTGGTGGTATCATAGTCAATGAATATTTACAAACCAATGATGATGATATTTATGCTGTTGGAGATGTGATTGAAATTGAGCATTTTGTAACCAAAGCAAAAACAATGATTCCATTGGCAGGCCCTGCCAATAAACAAGCAAGAATTTTAGCTGACAATATTGTTGGTGATAAAATACCATATAATGGTGCACTTGGAACTTCAGTAGCAAAAGTTTTTGATTTAAATGTAGCTTCTACGGGAATCAATGAAAAAACCTTAATTTCTCAAGGAAAAATCAAAGGTGTTGATTATCACGCTATTTTAATTAGTCAAAAGTCACATGCTGGTTATTATCCAGGATCAACGCCACTAGTACTAAAAATGCTATTTACTGTTGAAGGAACTATTTTAGGAGCCCAAATAGTTGGTCAAGATGGTGTAGATAAACGAATTGACACACTAGCAACAGCAATCAGATTAAAAGGAACAATCTATGATTTAGAAGAGCTAGATTTTTCTTATGCTCCACCATTTTCTAGTGCGAAAGATCCAGTTAATATGCTTGGCTATGTAGCACAAAACGTACTGGATCAATTCGTTAAATTTGTTGATTGGCAAGAATTTGATGCGATACTACAGAAAAAAGCAAAGGAAAATGAATACATTCTATTAGATGTGAGAGAAACAGTGGAACGAATGGTTTATCATATTCCTGGGACGTATCATATTCCTCAAGGTGAAGTACGAGCACGTTTGGATGAGTTAGATAAGAATAAAAAGATAATTGTCTTTTGTGCAGTTGGTGTACGGTCATATAATATTGCTAGAGCATTAATGCAATTAGGATATGATGCATATGTATTATCTGTAGGTACTGGTTTCTACCGTTCAATGCATTATAATGAAGAACATAGTTTACTAAATGAAACAGAAAAAACAAACGATAAGGAGAATGATGTTGTGATTGTAGATAAAGCAGTACAAATTTTAGATTGCTGTGGTATGCAATGCCCAGGCCCAATTATGAAAGTCAATGAAGCTATGAAAGCAATGAAAGATGGTGAAGTTCTTCAAGTTTCAGCAACCGATATGGGCTTTGCTCGTGATGTTGAAGCATGGTGCCAGCGAACAAATAATACATTTATTCGTTCAGAAAAAAAAGATAAATTAATCGTTGCTTTAATTAAAAAAGGAACTGAAAATAAAACAATAATGGCACAACCAACAGCGCCTTCACAAGGAAAGACAATTATTGTTTTTGATGGGGAACTGGATAAAGCAATCGCAGCATTCATTATTGCTAATGGTTCCGCAGCGATGGGACGTAAAGTAACAATGTTCTTTACATTTTGGGGATTGAATTTATTGAGAAAACCTAAAAAGCAAAAAGTTAAAAAATCGTTTATGGACCGTATGTTTGGTATGATGATGCCACGCGGAGTCAATAAAGCAAAACTATCGAAGATGAATATGGCCGGTTTAGGAACGAAAATGATTAAAAGCGTTATGAAAAAGAAGAATGTTTCTTCTTTGGAAGAATTAATGCAACAAGCAATGGCTAATGGAGTAAAATTAATTGCTTGTACAATGTCAATGGATATCATGGGGATAAAACGTGAAGAATTAATTGATGGCATCGAGTATGCAGGTGTAGCTACTTATTTAGGCGATGCTGAAGAGGCTAATGTAAACTTATTCATCTAGATTAAAAAGTCTTATAGGAAACTATAAGATTTTTTTATGGTAATATGTCGATGCGTTTTAATTAAGAAATAATGAAATGCTTTATCATAATGATATAAATATGGTATAATAAATAGATAAATTTATTTTTTAAGATATAAATAAGATTGATTTTATAGAATATAAAAGGAGGGTATTTATGATAATAGATACTCATATGCATATTTTTGATGATCGCTATCAAGGAATCATAGATGAGGTAGTTGCGGAAGCAAAAGCGAATAATGTAGGATTAATGATTGCCGTTGGGTATGATTATGAGTCTAGTTTAAAGGCAATTGAACTCGCTCATAAATATGACTGCATTTACGCTAGCGTGGGATTACACCCTAGCGAAGTAGTCAAAGAAAAGGATAAAAGCCTGGAATGGTTAGTATCCTTATTGCATGAAAATAAAGTAATTGCCATTGGTGAAATTGGTCTTGACTATTATTGGGATCAGAGCTTTAAAGAATTACAAAAGGAATTATTCGCTAAGCAAATTGGGTTGGCTAAAGCGAATAATTTGCCCATAATCGTTCATAATCGCGAAGCTACACAAGATTGTTTTACGATTCTAAAGCAAAATTTAGTTCCTGGTGTCATGCATTGCTATTCATCAAGTGTTGAAATGGCTCATGAGTTTACAAAACTAGGTTACTACTTGGGAATTGGTGGAGTTGTTACGTTTAAAAATAGTAAAGAAATTAAAAAGGTAGTAAAAGATATTGACATTCAATATCTTTTGAGTGAAACAGATTCACCATATTTAGCACCAATGCCGTACCGGGGGAAAATGAATCGACCAGCTTACACGAAGTATGTTGTTGAAGAAATAGCGAAGATAAAAGAAACAGATCTAGCAATGGTCGAAGAAGCTTTGGCTAGCAATGCCCAAAGCCTGTTTAAATTTTAGGAGGAAAGATGATGGTAAAAAAAGTTAAAAGGAATTTATTATTAGTATTGGTATTTTCATTGTTGATTTTCACAACAGGTTGCTCACAATTAA
>Ga0172377_10008029_pt1 | contig 10833 bp, 20 predicted proteins | sample Pumphouse3metaG_FD_119749 | JGI IMG/M metagenome (GOLD analysis project Ga0172377, IMG submission 119749) | Leachate microbial communities from a municipal landfill in Southern Ontario, Canada - Pumphouse #3 metaG | ecosystem: Engineered > Solid waste > Landfill > Unclassified | place: Canada... | reverse complement strand
ACGAATGTTTTTCAGATGGGTATTTTTGAAATGACAAAATATGACCCTCTAATTCAACATCCAAATCTACTAATGCATCCGTGTAACTGACGCCATATGCAAATAATGCTAAATCACGATTTATAATTTCATTCATGTTGCTTTCTGCATCATAAAATAAATTTAAAGGTATTGGTTTTTTGAACTGATGTTTAAACGTATTAAGTAAAATAATTTTCATTTCAATATATACTATGAATTTTATTACTATTTAACATTTATTAAAAAAAAGAATTTTTAAATTTACATGAAGAAGAAAGCCGCCGCCAAAGCACCTCCGATAACAACAATACCGATGATCATTAACATTTTTGGATCAAAACCACCTTCTCCCGGTTTTTTCGCTCCCATTAATTTGGAATATTGTGCCGCTATCATAGCTGTTGTTTCTTCAGTTGCGGCTGAAATAACTGTCGGATCAATCACACAGTTTTTCAACATATCGTGTACTTTAAGCTCCACAATTGCAGGACTAAGTAAAGAAATATTATTCATAGCATAATTTGCGACATATTCTACTTTTTCACGTTCTAATGGTGTTAATGTTGCTGGATTTAAAATTTTACATTTTTCTAACGCCATTCTATTGCATGCGGCTGTTAATTCACCGATATCTTTAATGCCATTTTTCTCTAGTTCCTGAAATATAGCTAAAGTGTTATCTTCAATTATTGATGCAACTGACGAATGCACTAAATCACATCTAATTGATCCTAACGAATATGATCCATGTAATCCCATTTTAAGATATTTTGATAAACTATTAGGTAACGTCGCTTTTCCATTTCTGAATTTTGCGGCTTTAAAATTAAAAACACCATTTTTATCAACAATGTATAATCCGTATTTATCTTTACTAATAGCCGCTTTAAAGTATTCCCAAGCAATTGGTTTTGTTAATACAATATAAATTCCTAAACACGAAATGATTAAAAGCAGTAAACTATATATACTTATATCAATTATAGACATATGTATTTATATATGTTTTTCATTCTTTATATACTTATGTTTATTGTATTTATTTAAAAATAAAATGTAAAATTAAAAATTTAAAACGCGCATAAAAAATAAAGTTTATCCTCTACCAAAAACAGATGCTAAGAATCCCTTTTTCTGTGGATTATTTGTTCTGGGTGCGGATTCCATATCAGCTTCAGACAGAACGCCAGATAATGTGCTGATTGACATTTTACGTGCAAATCCGTCCAGTCCATTTGTTAGTAATAAATCATTGTAATATGTTATTGTAGATGCATCTTCACCTGTTATACGTCTTGTTGCATTAAACATCATGTGGTTACGTAAATTATTTCTTGATTTTATTTGCCATTCTGCAATACTGCTGTTTCCTCTAAAATTATTAAATGTAATTAATGTTGTTAATAATTCAGGAGCCAACTCTTTGTATCTAGGAGGAATTTCATTTACACCGCTGATAATATTGAAACTTTCTTGTGCGGTCATCATTTCTCCATCTATCATTGGATTACTCATTGGTTTGGATGAAACTATCATTTCTGCTTCTCCAAAATTATTTGAAAAAGATTCTAATCCTTCATCAAAAATATCTATTTCTTCGTCGTTTTCGATTGTCATTTTAATTCACCTTGTTTTTTATCTTTTACATTGATCATTTTTGTATCTTCAACTTCCTCAGACGTTTGTGATTTCATATCCTCTGCTAAATAAAATACACCTATCCATAAATTTAATACACATAATGCAGATAATCCTACACAAAGCAGTAATAATGGTTGAATAGTATATATTGTATCTAACGTATAATATGATGCGTTTCCTGTAGTTTCATTGAATATTAACGTGATATCGTCTGTTTTTCCCAATACAAAAGTTGCGTATGTTGAAAAAAACGATAATAACATTGCTACACCCGCAAAAAATATTCTTGAATGACGTTTTATCATTAGTGATAACGCTAAAAACGTTAACGTAGCTATGAAAATTGTTAAATATAATTCAAACGGTATAAAAGTTGAATTTATGATCGTTGTCGCTTCTACACTAACCATATTTATTATCATTTTATGTCGTTACATTTAAATGTTACCTTATTGAAAAGTAAAAGTTATATAGTTTAAAAATTAATATTAGAGTTGACTTTGTAACGTTTAAAAATCGGAGTTTAATTTGAGGTTAAAAATTTTTTATATTTTGGCTACAATATATTTTATTTGTAACATGGACTACGGTTCAATAATAAAATTAAAATCGAAATTTGAACCCATCTGAACAAGATGGTGCGATTTTAAATATACAAAGTAGGAGTGATTAAACAATGGAATTTTTGACACCTGCTCATTATGCTGGAATACAACCGTTAGACGTAATGAAAATAAATTTTACGAAAGAACAATATGAAGGTTTTTTAGCTGGAAATGCATTGAAATACATTATGCGTTATTCTAAGAAAAATGGTCTGGAGGATTTAGAAAAATGTATGCATTATTGCCAGTTATTGTATGATTTAAAAAATGAAAAAAATTAATTTTTATAATGTATAATTATCGTATATGGCATGCATTTTAGCTTTTCTTTTACTAGTAATAGCATAATTACCATTATTTTCTTCGATAATTTCTGAACATAATTTACGTTCATTGCAATTGAATCTAATGTTTATTGCAAAATCACCTAAATCATTCATATTATTCAAATAATATGTTGCACCTTTTAATACTAAATGTTCATTTCCATTTGTATGGATTTTAATAAAATTAATAATTGGAGGTTTATACATCTGCTTTAATACGTTTGATTTTTTTCTATTGACATATTCTAATTTGTGGAAAAAATCATCAAAGGTGATTACTTTAATTTTTTCTATACCTTCATTTTTATACAATAAATTATCCGATTTTATTTCAGTGAGTATACCCGACTGATATTTATTTTTTTCGTTTAAAATATAACTTATTTTATTTTGATCTGATATTGCAAATGGAAAAATAGGCATTTGTTCTTTTGTATACCCATTTAAATCTCGATTTCTAGTAATTATTTCTCTTGCTTTTTCATTGGGTTCAAAAACATATACTATTTTCGCTTGTAATTTTAATGCCCATATGGCAAAAATACCGTAAGCTCCTCCGATATCAATTATTACATCGTCTTTTTTTGGGATCGAAGAATAATCTGACCATTTACCTTGATAATCTATGTTTTCTAAAAAATGCAAAAATTCTGGACCACAAGCTGTTCTAAATTTTTTATCTACTAAATTATCTATTACATCACAATACAAAATATCGTAGTAATCACGTATAAATTCATATGCGTTGATATTTTCTACAGACAATTGTATACCGTTTACGGTAGTGACATAAGAAAAATCATAATTTTCTTGTTCTAATTTTTCTACCTCTTGCATTTTAGCAATGATGTTTTCACAAATTTTTTCTAATTGATCGTTATATTGAATTTCTTCTTTTTCTGAGACAGACATTAACGGATTCCATTTTTTAGCGTGATATTGTTTTGTGAGTTTACCAAATTTAGCTAAATTAGTTTTTTTAACTAATTTTTCAAAATTTTTAGCTCCTTTTTTATTTTGATTGATTAACGATAAAGGTTGAACATATTCAGAAAATGAAAAGTTTGATTTTTTTTGTTTCATATATACGTGTATGTTTTAATATGAATATAAAACTATTTATATTTTTATTTGATGACGATAGAAAACTTTATATTTATTATAATGGTAAAATCCAGAATGTGCAAAACTTAATTGTAAAAATAAAAAAACTAATTAATGATAAAAAATATAAATGTGTATTATTTTTTATTATAAAGTTTCGATTAAGCAAGTAATTTTTTATGTTACCAACCAATTAACCGGAGTTCTGGCAACTTCAATGTAAGCATTTAAATAATCAACCGTTTCTGATGGTTTTCTATAAAACTTTTGTTCAACAATTTTATTATCGTGATAGATATTTACTTGCCAACCGTATGATTTGTTTAAATAATTTCCACGTGTTTTCTTACCTTCGATCGTCATATCATTTACCATTAAGATAAAATGTTTTTTGCCGCTTAAAGATTTAAATGGTTTTAATTTATATGTAATTACCCCCATGATTTCACCCATAAATTAATTTTTTCATGTAGTCGTCTGTATTCTTTGCTGATTTTTTATTAGTTTTCTTTCCTGTATTTTTCATTGATTCACTAATGTAATCGTATGTTTTCATTGCTATACCTGCTGTAACTCCTAAAGCCACAATACTGCCAATTGTTTCTAATGTGTTATCCATTTTTAATTTCTCACCATTTTCATAAACTTTTTTTGTTCATTTGATTTTTTACTTGTGCATTTCATTGAATCACATGATTCCATAGTATTTTTTAATTCAGTCAAATTATATTTTGTTGGAATAGTCACTCGTAAACCTTTTTTTATTACGGTTTCATTGTTTTGTAAATTTATTACTTCAAAAGCATCCGCTCCAATACGTTTGATTCTTACTCGCATTGGTTTAAAGGATTTATTTGATTGTTTAGACAATTCTACAGCATTAAAAATGTTTTCGTTTATCATCATAGAGACGCCGTACCGTGTTTTGTTTTTATCAAAACATAATACGGAGTTGGGTTTTATGTTCATACCTACCTTTAATATTTCCATATATTTAAATGTTATTACCATTTTGATATTATAGTATACAAAGCTTTAAATATACTGACGTTAAAAATAAAAACATGGTAAATTGTAAAACTTGTGCGACTGTTGTGCGGTTAAATCAAAAAATTAGAAACCAACAAAATCAAATCAATAACCTGACAAATGAAGTCCAACATTACAAATATGCAATGCAAGAAAAAAATGCGCACATGAACGATGTAAAATACGGCGCGCAGAAAGAATTTTCAAGAATCATTGCAGAAAACAAAAGGTTGAAAGAAGAACTGATCAATCTTAAATCAATATTACCACAACAAAAAAGCGCAAATCCGGTTAGATTATCTATTTCACCGATGAATTATGATTTGTTAAAATTGGGGAATAAAAAATTAATTTAAATTTTATTAATTTATAAAAATACAAATAGTAAATTATATATATTTTAAAAACCAACTATGTTATGTGCATTAATTGTTTTGGATTTAATTATCCAAAATTATATTTTTGTAGGGTGAGTAGCCGAGAGGTCAAAGGCGCGAGATTTAAGATCTTGTCTGGTAGCAGTTCACAGGTTCGATTCCTGTTTCACCCATTCATAGGAGAATAATGTAACATGTATCAACGTGATTGTAAAGAAAATTGTGAATTTTGGAACCGTGAACATAAAGTGTGCGCGCGTAATATTTGTCATACGAAAAACAAATATGAATTTTTCTATCCTGAAGGAGGAATAACTTGTATCATACTGCAAAAGAGTCCTAGAATTGAAGGTATTCATTTAATCGATTTAAAATATTGTGATTTATCTAATCTTTCAAAAGAAGAATCCGAAAGAAGAAGTTGTTATTTTGATTAGACTTCATATTTTAAATTATGTTTTTATATAATATAAACTTATCGAAATTATTCTTTGCAAACAAATGAATAATTATATATATTTATAAATTAATTATTATATACATGACAGGTAAATCACAATTGATAACAATTCAAGATATATTAGATTGTATTGATAAATCACATCAATATAAAGTATCAATTTATGTTGAACCACGTGATAAAGGTAATACCGAAGGTAAAATTTTACAATTTCAGCATAATAAAACCGATGGAAAAATGTATGTTAATTTTTATTCTTTAGGGAATGTGAATGATCCAAATGAACATGTTGTTCAAAATATATTATACGACGTTGTTCCATATATTTTAACATGGTGTTCATTAGAGCCTGTGTATTATGATTATACGTAAAGTTTATATGCAATTAAATCATATTACAGTATTGAATTAGGTGATCAACATGAAAAACACTACTGGTATTAAAGTTCCAAAAAAGTATCATAAAATGATAGATTGTTTGGAAACTGAATTACAAGATGATTCGGGAATTGTATATTGGTTATGCACTGCTAAAGGGTATGCCATTGGGTATGAAGGAATACACGTAATGTCTGAATTAACAAAACGAGAAATTCTAGCTGATATTAAAACTATTGTTCCTTGTAATTGTAAAGATTGTATTTAATATTTTTTTTAATTCTTTTTAATGATAAAATAGTTTGTTTTTTTTAATTGTATAAAAAATGGGCTATATGGGATTCGAACCCATGACAACCCGGTTATGAGCCGGGCACAATAACCAAACTATGTTAACAGCCCAAATGGGTAAAATCGGATTTGAACCGACGAACTTCTGCAAGAGAAACTCTTGAGGTTTCTGTATTTGACCACTTTACTATTTACCCATTTACATATTAGATTTTTAACTATTTAAATTTATTTGTATAATTATGAATTATTTGAATTGATATGTAAATAAAAGAGATACATATATATTATATTAAATCTAATATACTACTAAGGTTAAAAATGTTAATCGAATTTAAAGTTACAAATTTCAGGTCATTCAAAAATGAAACGACATTGAGTTTTCAGGAAACAAGATGTTCTGAGCATCCACATCATTTGATCGATTGTGGAAAAGAAAAGTTTTTAAAAACTGCGGTTATTTATGGTGCAAATACATCTGGAAAATCAAATTTATATTCAGCATTCGAATACATGAAACGTTTCGTTATGTATTCTTATATGTATGAAGATTATATTAATATTAAATCTGAAGCATTTTTATTTGATGAAAAATCAAACAAAGAACCGTCTACATTTGAAGTTTATTTTACATTAAATAAATCGAATGATAATATTGAATACAAATATGGTTTTAGTATCAATAAAGGTAATATTACAGAAGAATGGTTATGTAAAAAAGCAATTAATGCTCGTAATTACATAATCATTTTCGAAAGATCAATAGATAAATTCAATTTATCAGGTATCCCAAAAGAACATAGAATGAATATTAAAGTTGCAACTGGAAAAAATAATTTGATTATTTCTATAGGATCGAAATTAAAAATTCCAATTTGCAATACAATTTCCAAATGGTTTAAAGATATTAATTGTATAAATTTCGAAACAAAAGACATGTGTGTTGATCCAAATGACATTAAAGATACAACAAATATTGTAAAATATTTAAATTCATTTGAACCAACAGTTTCTGATATCATTTACGATGAATCAAAGAATACTTATAACATCATCTATAAAACCGATGATTCTGGCAATACATACAAGATTCCACTGGTGAAAGAATCAGCTGGAATGAAGAAAATGTTTAATTTGTATTCGAGATTTAAATTTGCCTTGAATAATGGGAGTGTGTTATTTGTTGATTCATTAGATGCCAATTTACATCCGCTGTTATTACGCGATATAGTAATTACATTCTTTGACGATAAATTAAATCCAAATAATGCACAGTTGATATTTACAACGGATGATATATCGAATTTGGACAAATCAATTTTCAGACGTGATGAAATTTGGTTTGTAAATAAAAAGAATAATATTTCAGAATTATATTCTCTTGTTGATTTCAAAGGAGAAGATAATAAAAAAATTCGTAAAGATGAAGATTACTGTAAAAATTATCTGTTAGGTAAATATGGAGCTATTCCAAATTTAGAAAACATAAGATTAATTTAATTCAATTTTTTTCATCAGTTTCTTCACCATACAGAAATTCGTCATCGTATGGGAATCCTTCAATGTAAGTATTTAATTTATTTACAGCATCGGATTTGAAACTAGATACTGTATCGTAAAATTCTTGATAATCTGCATTGCTCCATCGATCAAAATTATCTTCTCGTTCTGCGCGTAACATCCATTTGTATTTGTTTCCAGAATGAGGTTCGGTCAATGCAATATACCATGTGTATTCTCCATGTATTTTTTCAAAATACATCGTAGAACCACAATTATCGGTATAATTAAAACTATTTCTAATTAAATGTTCTTCTAACTGTTGAATTTCCAACCTGTTCATGTTTACCATAATAATAGTATTATTGTTTGTATTAATATTTAATAATAACGGTATGAACAGGACTTGAACCTGCAATGACTAAAAAGTCGTCTGTCTTCAAAACAGGTGTCTTACCATTAGACATATCATACCTTGTAATAATTATTACATTTTAAAGTATATAAAAGTATGTTAAAACAGATAATTTTTTCTAAAAATAGTATTTTTATTATTTAATACTATTTTTAATTTGACTTACTGACGTCCCATCATAAGTCCACCGATGATGATGGACAGGATACCAACACCGGCAATTGCGAGTGGTGCAAGTGATGCAATGTTGAACGTAGATGCCGCCATAGTGTCGGTAGAGTTAAGGACTGCCAACCATGCGGCTGGAAGCGTAGTGATACCAGCGGCGGCTCCAGAGAACGAACCGGCAATAAGGATGATAATGTACAGAGTGATGATCGTTACACCAAGACCGACAACCATTTCAACAGCTGAGACTGCCTTTCCGGTTGAGTGGAAGGTCTTGAGGGTTTCTTTTGCAATACTATATTTGGTCATTTTGCTTACCATACATAAGGTTCATGTCAGTATATTTAAAGGTTTGCATAATGTTTATATATTATAAATATGTGTAAATAAAGCGTTTTGGATTAAATTGATATTAAAATCATTAAAATCATCGTTTTAATTTATCATAATAGGTTTCATATTATGCTTTTTTAACTGTCAATTGAGGTTTTTCAGTAAATAATTAATATTTAATAGTGGTTTATTTGAAAATTGTTAAAAATCGAATCTTTTTACAAATTTGTATATTTCATAAAATTTTAAAGCGCGCATAGAAAAAAAGTAAAAAAAAAGAATTAATCTTCAGTTTCATTTTCGGTATCAGATTCAATTGAATCTGGTTTCCAAAAATAATTAAATCCAAGTGAAGATTCCATAAATCCATCCAGATGTTTTGCTATACTTTCTAATGTCATTTTTTTCCTAACCTCTTGTGGTATACTATGATATTAGTTTCAATAATATAAATACATTTCGATTTAGATTGTTCCGTCTGTTTTTATGGTGTAATTACACATTTCGTTTCTGGTTGTAATACGATCTACTTTAGATAACATATTATCGATGTCGTTTACATCCATTTTCCACGATTCTCCTCCGCGCAATCCTCGGTTATGTTTTTTAAATATTTCTCCGATTTTATCTAATGTGTCCTGTAAATATTTTACATCGGCTTCTTTTTCTTCGTATTCAGTTACATTAAATTCTAAATTTGATTTAACTAATGATACGTATCCTTTACAAGATAATAAATAACTTGTATAATCATCGATGCTTTGCGTTAACTGGATTCTGGTTAAACCCAGTAAAGTTTTTATATCTGTTTTCATTGAATTTGTTGCCATTATTCTTCACCATTTTTAAATTTATAGTAGTCTGCTTTTCGTAATTGTGCCAGTTTACAGGCACTGTTTAGCGAATAACCTTGAGCTTTAAAATCCTCAACTTGTTCTACTTTTTCTGTAATCTGATTCATTTTAAGTGCTTTCTTTTCTAATTGTTCTTTTTCTTTAATCTTATTTTTTTCAAGTTTAGTTTCTACAGTTTTTAAACCTAATTTTTCTTGTTTTAACATGACAGCCGCTCTTAATCGTTCATTTGTTAATTTAATCAGGTCATTTCCTTGATCTGATCGCATTTTTTCATATTCTACAATTAAATTCTTATTTTTTGGTTTACCAACGATCCATTTTTGAATTTTAATTTTTCCTGCGTTTTCACCTTCATACCCTAACATTTGCGCTGTTAAATTTTTCTGTTTTATAATATCTTTTTCTTGATCAAAAGAAACTTCTCTAAAATACATTTCGTTATATCCTTCGTCGTGATACGATTTTATGATGTGCGCATAATGACTACACATTTTTCTAATGTTGATATCAATTTGACTACGCGCGGGAGTTGTAATAATAACTACATTTTTCTTATGTCTAGAAATAGTAATTAAATCTACAACGGCTTTATTAATTGCTGACATAGCATTTCTAGCATTTAGTGCTAACGATCCATCATCAAGAATTAAAACTGTATTTTGCATGTCTACATTTGAAATGATATTTAATAATGATGTCTCATCAATTGAAGCTAAATGTGAAATGTTAAAAATTTCGTTAGCTTTAGAATAATCTCCTTATTTTAATCTTGATATTTCTTTTGCTGTATCATCTGCTAAATCCAATGCACTAATAGATTTTCCTGAACCACGTGGACCACTTAAAATAATCAAACAATCTTGTATGTCAGCAGAACAAACCCTTTCCGCTAAAAATGTGCAAAGTGGTTTTAAATTTGGACATAAATTAGGTAATGGTGTAATATCATATAATTTTTTTAAATAGAATATATCTTCTCCACCAAGGAAATTATTATCGGCATTAGATCCACTTTTTCTAATTTCAGGTATAGTTCTTTGTATTGTTTCTAAATGAGGTGTATAAACAACGTCATATATTAAACCCGCTGTTAAGATACATGTTTGCGCGCATGATTTATAATCTGTTTTGAGTTTACCTCCAATAGAACAAGCTTCGATAAATGTCTGTGTCATTACATCTCTTGTGGCACGATCTTTTACAAATTGGATCATATATAGAACGCTAGCAAACGCGCGCGAGTCATTTTCCACGTCGATTATATTACTGATGATAGTAATGAATTTACTTCGCAAATAATTGAAAACCCATTCGCCGGAATCATATGT
>Ga0172377_10008028_pt1 | contig 10833 bp, 10 predicted proteins | sample Pumphouse3metaG_FD_119749 | JGI IMG/M metagenome (GOLD analysis project Ga0172377, IMG submission 119749) | Leachate microbial communities from a municipal landfill in Southern Ontario, Canada - Pumphouse #3 metaG | ecosystem: Engineered > Solid waste > Landfill > Unclassified | place: Canada... | reverse complement strand
ATTTTTTTTTTTTACTTTTTTTTTTTTTTTTTTTTTTTTTTTTTTTTTTTTTTTTTTTTTTTTTTTTTTTTTTTTTTTTTTAAACGTGTCACATGGCACAGTGGTATAGATATATATCCATATAGAGGGATATCTATACATATATAGAGAGATAGATATATATCCATATATCCATATATCCATATATCCATACCGGCACACCTGGTCGCATACATTAATTACATAAATTACATTGATTACATTGTATACATATATATTTATATATCCAGAGGTACGCCTGGTCGCATACAAAAATGACAATGATTACATAAATTACATTGATTACATAAACAATCATAAACAAACATAAACAACATGAATATAACCTACCATCAATTTGTAATAAATGTAATCATTGTAATCACTCTAGATCACTCTAAATCATTCTAAATCACTCTAAATCACTCTAACTAAGAAAAAAATAATACCTTCTAGTTTTTATAATAATGCTTTGGTAAAAATTTTACCCAAGAAACCACTCCATACCCTTTGGGATGTTAGGCGTGCCCCGATCGTGTCACAAAATGACATTAATAGTTTAACCTCCAAGAGTCTAGCCCATAGATGAAAACTACTCCTTCCGTCAAAATTTTACCCAAGCAATAACCTTCAAGATGAAACTCCAAGAATCCCAAACCTTCCGCTATGTCTCTTGTAGTTAAAAGAGTACCCTAGCCACATAAAACCATACCATTAATATACAAAAACCATCGAAACCACCTAGCCAAAATTCCCTAGCTCATGTGTTATGATGGAATCAAATCATGAAACAAAAACATTAACAATTTAAATCGGAGGGCATTATGAAAACGACTAGAACATTTAACACTACACTAGATTGTGGCGACAAGATCCAATTAACTATCACATTTGACCTAGGGGCGGACACTGATATCATCGCCCAATGGGCAACATCGGAACGGGTGATAGCATTTCAGCGCCCATTAAAAAAACTCTCACTAGAGGAGGCTAGGGCATTGAACAACACGACCGTCGACGCCGCTAGTTGTGGTCGGAAAATTGAATCACCTGAGGCTAGAGTAAAATCTCTAGCTCTCGCCACGGGACTAGATCCGAAAATCATCCGATTGATGATGAATGATCCTGACCTGGTTCGGTCACTAGTCCAACCATCCACTGATTTCGAAACCGCCTAGCCACTCCAACTACCTATCGACGCCTAGGGTCTAAAAGCCCTAGGCCATTTTTTTGACCTAGAATTCCATCAAACGTTTGTTGAAAAACTAGCCATCCGCCATGTCTAGATGGACTACCCATCTAGAGTTCGAATGGGGAAAAATTTTCTATGTCACACGCGGGTTCGGAGCTTTACAATTCCTGAGTAGTTTTTCAAATGTCACCAAGTGTCACAATTGGTTAGAAAGCAAAAGCCAAGGGTTTGGAAAGAGTTTGGTTTGAAAAGGGTTTGGTTTGAAAAGGGTTTGGTTTGAAAAGGGTTTGGTTTTCCTTGGGTCAAAATTTTACCAAAGAAAAGAATCCTCTTAGAAAAAATTTTCCAGAAATTTTCCAGAAATTTTCCAGTAAATTTCTACGATTGTTGAAATCTTGGCAATAAGTTAACTTATGTGACAATTAATGGGTTGATTTCTAAAACTTTTAAATGTAATATATAATTAAAAATGATAGAGGTTAACAATGGAAATGAAATTAGATGAAGAATATCTCGATGATAATGAGTATGTAGATCCTTACATATTGGGAGATATAGAGATATCGGCTAGAGATAGAAGAAGATCCTTTCCAGGAGAGAGGAAAACTTATGATATTAAACAGTTGTGGCAACTATCACATGAAATCCTAAATTACTCCCTTATAGGGATGAAAGAGACAGAGATAGCTACAATCCTAAACATAACTCCTCAGACTGTAAGCAATACTGTAAACTCTTCCCTTGGGCAACAAAAGCTAGCTGAGATGAGAGATAAGAGGGATGAAGTTGTTATAAAATATGATCCACTTGCAGAGGTTAAGAAGTTGTTACCTACTGCAATAAATATTTATAAAGAAATTATGGAAAGTGCTAGTGCGTCTCTTTCTATAAAAAAATCTACAGCAGACACTATTGTTAAAGACATCTGTGGCTACGAAGCACCTAAGAAAATAGATGGGAGATTCGTTAGTGCTAACATAACACCTTACCTGGATGAACTTAAGCAAAGAGGTAGAGAGGCAGCCAGGCAGTGTGGCATGCTATATGATGGTCGAGATGATAATGAAGAGGTTAAAGAAATAGAGGAGACCAAAGATGTATAATCCAAAGTATTTTAAAATGTCTGAGTTTGAATGCAAGTGTGGCTGTGGCGAGAATAGGATGAATGAAGATTTTATAAGGACTTTAGATTTAGCCAGGGAAAAAGCTGATATTCCTTTTGTAATAAATTCCGGATATAGATGTAACAGCCATAATGAGGATGTAGGTTCTAACTCCTTAAACCATGTTAAAGGTGTGGCAGTTGATATACGTTGTATAAACTCTTATAAGAGATTTAAGATTATAAAATCTCTACTCTCAGCTGGGTTTACTAGAATAGGAGTACACAAAGATTTCATTCATGTAGATAATAATTATACAAACGAACCTGAGGTGATCTGGTTATACTAATGTCATTCGATCCATTAACTGCAATACTTGATGTAAGTGGGAAGGTTCTAGATAAGTTTTTTCCTGATCCAGTTGAAAAGGAAAAGGCTAAGATGGAACTATATAAACTTCAACAAGAGGGGCAGTTTAAGGAGATTGAAGTTCAGATGTCAGCAATTATAGCTGAGGCTAAATCACCTGATCCTTGGACTTCTAGGGCCAGACCATCCTTCTTGTATGTAATGTATGCTTTAATCTTAGGCTCTATACCTATTGGTATTTTATCTATCTTCAACCCTTTAGCAGCTCAAACTATCAGTAATGGTATGGAGGCGTGGCTATCATCTATTCCAACAGAACTATGGACTGTATTTGGAATAGGCTACACTGGATACACAGTAGCTAGAAGTGCTTGGGATAAGAAAATATCTAATGGAAAGAATTAAACTATACATCTTATCTATATCATCTACGAAAGTTTCATATATGGTTGATAAAAAGGACAAAGATTCTCCTTATATCATAATACTTAAAAAAGAAACTCCTGATGCATTAAAGAGATTTTTATCAATTAAATACTTTCTAGGTATAATAGATAATAGAAATGGATTAACTAAGCTAATTACAAAACACTTAATTCTCTTTTCTTACTCACCTTTAATGTATCTATATTACTACTTTATTCTCTTATTGAAAAGAGTTTTTACGGAGCCAAAAAAATGACTGAGTGGATACCTGGAGAAGTTTTAGATGAGACAGTACCTAATGATAAGACACATTTTGTGTCTGATTTAGGTCAATATATAAGAGAGGATAGAGTAGCTATAAATCTAATATCTACATTTCTCAATAGTTTTGATCCAGAGGTAGATTCACTAGTTCAAGCCTACCTAGATGACTACGTCCCTCCATACGTTCAGAGTACCTTCATATCATATGTTCCAACTATTGCATCACTAGTAGCAGCCTCTACTGAAATTTCAGATGAAGTAGCATCACAGGTTGGAGTACTAGTACCCTCACTCCTATCAACACAAGTTCCAGCTCTCTTAGAAGTTCAAGTTCCACTTCTAGTAGTCTCCTATCTCGGTGATAACCTGAGTGATCTAGTCGATGATTTACTAAACACTAAACTCCCAACACAGGTGGTTGATCCTGTGGAGGATTATTTAGATGCTAATCTGGAAACTCTATGTAATTCTCTTATAGATGATAAACTTGAAGATATTTCTTATGGTAGAACTGTAATAACAGTGGATACAGTAGCTGACCTACTCAATCTCGATGTTGTTACAGCTTCAACTCATTATGTTAGAACTTTAGGATTTTATTCTAAGGGAGATGGTGGAGGGGCAGACTATTATTATAACTCATATATTAACCAATCCTATCACGATGGAGGTTGGTGTATAGATCCTAATCACTCTAGCATACCTGGAACTGCTGGTTGGTATATAAATGAAAACACTGATAGCGGATGTTGGGTAGTAAGTAACTACGACATAATTAATGTGTGTACCTATGGGGCTGTAAGAAATACTACACATGATTCAACTAATGCAATACAAGCTGCAGTAGACTGCATTTTTGGTAATCCAGTATATCTACCTGCTGGAGATTATCTAATATCTTCTCAGATTGAAATAACTGGCGGAAGAATTCTCTTTGGAGCTGGAAGAGGGAAGTCTAATATACATCTATATACAAATACCCAGAATGGAATATACATAGACACAAACGATCCAGTTACTCTTAGAGACTTTACTATACTGACATGTAGTGGAATAACTAAATCAGCTGGAGCTGGAATATATTTAACAGGTGGCACTTGTAATCAATTTTCTACCTTTGAACGCTTGTATGTAATGAGTCAGTATATTGGGATTCATATAGATAAGGGGCAGGTATTTAAGATAGATAATTGCTACATAGTAAACTCCTCCAGTACTGGAATATTTGTTAGTAACACCAACGATCCTGATGATGGTGATTCTTCAATAGTAAACTGTGTTATTGATTCTGCTTCTGATGAATTTGGAGTTGGAATATATCAAGTATCCTCTGGTGGTTTGAAGATAATTGGTAATAAGATAATGAGACATATTAATGGTATAATGTTAGCACCTAATGGTTTATCATCTATCCTCCTCATTGAAAGTAATAGTATTGAAAACCAGGGTGGAAATGCTATAGTTTTTACAGACTATAATGCAACCCCTGGAGTAGCTTGGTCACAGGTAATAATAAATGGGAATCAGATAGCTAATGCCATAAGTGGAGTTACACAAGGTGGTTCAACTGACTGGTTAAATTACTTAGTAATAACTAACAATACTATAACACTCAAAACTGGTGGAACTTCCATAGCTCCACATATTGGAGTCTACCTAACAAACGTCTCGTATGTGATGATAACTGGGAATATTATAATAGGTGGAATTGGATATCATGTTGGATTATCTTTTGAAGCCAGCGTTGATTATTGTCTAGTTGGTTTCAACCACGGAGTTAACTTAGATATATTCTCCTCTAACTCATCCCCTACCAGTAATGACTTTGTTAACTTTGGAGCTAATAATAGTGCTGGGGCTGGGAATAGATTACTATATGCGCCTAATAGTATTTAATTAATGCTTGCGTAAAAATTTTACCGAAGGAATAAAATTATGACCTGGGAACCTGGAGATGAATTAGATCAAACTCTACCTGATGATCAAGAAGATTTTGTATCAGATCTTGGAGAATATCTAAGAGAAGATAGAGAATGGATAAACTATATCTCACAATATTTAGGAAATCTTGAAGTAAGTCTAGAAGATCTCCTTGATGATTGGATATCGGAAAATCTATCTACTGAAGTACTAAATTCAATAATCGCTAACTCCTCTACTGTAATCTCCCTAGTCATCGAATCTGGGGATTTTGAAGAAGCTGTTTTAGCTTTGATAGAGCCATCTACTGGTGATATGGCTAAGTCTGTCTACGATCCTAATCTTATAGAATCAGACGCTTTTGACATGGATAGTATGGTAGAAGGGACTGATACTAAGATCCTAACTGGGGCTGAGAGAATTGCTATAACAGACTCTGCATCACATATTATAGATACTCTAACAAATCCTCATAGTATTACAGCAGCTACAGTTGGATTAGATCAACTAACAAACGATGCACAGCTCAAGGCTTCACAATTAGTTCAGACCGTGGCAGATGAAATTGCTGAGATTCCATCTGGAGCTGCTATAATCGACTATGTAACAGGCCTAGGCTACTCTGGTGCGTTTGATAGAGCTAACCACACTGGTACTCAAGCTGCTTCAACTATTAGTGATTTCGACACAGAAGTATCTAACAACACTGATGTTTCATCTAACACTAGCTCTCGTCATGATGCTGTAACTGTAACAAACTCTTCTGAAATTAACTTCACCCTTACCGGACAAAATATAACTGCTTCATTGATAACTGGGTCTATTGATGAAACTAAGCTAGACACTTCAGTAAATGACTCACTTAATCTTGCTGATAGTGCTTTACAGTCTATTGCAGATGAATCTATCACAGAACCTAAACTAGCAATGAATGATGCTCCTTCAGATGGAGAGGTTATAGCTTGGAACTCTACTGGATCTTACATGGAGTGGGTAGGTATAGGATCTGGAAGTGGTGATGTAGTAGGTCCAGCTAGTGCCACTGGAGATGATTTTGCACAGTTTGATGGAGTAACTGGAAAACTTCTCAAAGATGGTGGTCTAAGCTTAACAACTACATTAGGAAGTCCTGGAGTAGACACCCTTATACCTTCTGAAAAAGCAGTTAGGGCTGCAATTAGCGATGCCGGTGGTGGTGATGTTAGTGGCCCTTCTAGCTCAGTTGATGATAGAATATCTACCTTTGATGGTGAAACTGGAAAACTAATACAAGATGGTGGAAAAACAATAGCAGATGTCTTAAGTAGAACTAACCACACTGGTACTCAGGCAGCATCAACTATAAGTGATTTTAATACCGCAGTCTCTCTCAACTCAGATGTTGTTGCTAATAGTGCCTTCACAGCAACTCCATCAACAGTAATAACTGCAGGAACTGGTATAGACTGGGATGGAAATACTCTAAACGTCGCACCGAATGATGAATCTATCACAATAGTAAGCTCCATTGGTGGAGTTTCAGATAGCCTAATGTCAGCTTCAACTGATGTTGGGGCCTTATTTGTAAAGAACTACTATGTTGGAGTAGATGGTGGTGGAGGTCTATTCTACTGGAGTTCGACTACTGCTAAAACCTCTCATAATGGTGGAACTATCATAGATCCAAACCACTCAAGTACTCCTGGACAATCTACATGGTATACTAATACTGGAGCTACTGGATATGGTTGTTGGATTAGATATACAACATCTATAGTTGAAGTAGATTGGTTTGGTTCTAAAGGTGATGGTACAACTAATGATGTATATGCTTTTAGAGCTGCAACTACTTATGCAGCTACTATAACAACAAAAGGTGGGACTGTAGTATATAGAAAAAGACACTATATTAATGGCTCATTAGAATTACCTTATGGAGTAACTCTTAAAGGTAATATGTCATTAGTAGGTCATCCAACTAATTCACAAACAAGTCATTACTGGAATCATCTACCTGCAATATTATTATCTTCATCTTATACTATAACTCTTAATGGTGCAAGTGGAATAGATGGAGCATTAATAATCAAGTATGGTCTTACACTTCCTACTAACTCTCCTGATTCTAACTACTCCGGAACAGCTGTAACCGCAGTTGGTGAAGATAATTTCCTTATAAATTCCCTTATAATTGGATTTGACTATGCGTTTTATGCTCAGGGTGATAATACTTCAGTAAAGGTACAGAGGATTAGAATAAACTATCTCTGGTTTGATTGTATAAATGGAGTATATATTGAAAATAATAATGATGTAGTTCGCGTAACTAATTGCCACGCATGGCAGTTTGGATCTATTGGGGCTACTGGTGGGATTGAGCAGGATAAATATGCTAGATCTGGAAATGCTTTTCACTTTAAGGGTAGAGTCGATTGGGGAATTGTAGAAAATTGTTTCTCTTATGGGTGGTATAGAACCGTACTCTTAGAATCAACTGACCCATTTGGTATTATGAGTATGACTATAAATAACTGTCAATCAGATAATGGTTCTAATGCTTATTCTGGATCAGCTGGATTTGAAGTAAAGGGTAGTGTAAGGGACTGTAGGTTTGTAAATTGCCAATCTTCAACTAATGCTTATGGTTTACTGCTTTCAGCTAACGGAGGCTATACTCCAAGTAATATAGAAATGCGTGGCTGTCATCTATATTCATCAACTACCTATGGTATTAGTATCTCAGCTGGTAATTTATCACTTCATGATTGTTATTTTACTGGAATTGTTTACGCTATCTATACTACAAGCTCAAGTAGTAAACTCACTGTTGATGGATGTAATTTTAATGTATCATCTAATCCAGCTATATATTGTTCAACTGCTAATCCTTACATTCATATATACAATAATTGTTACTTTAATAGCTTGAGTGCTGCTAGTTATGTCATAAGTCCGAGTGTTATAGTATCTCCTACAGTTACACCATCAGGGACTGTGCTGCAGCCACCCCATGGAGTTAATATAGTAAAATGTGGATCTGGTAATTTTGGAACTCTTAGAGGTGGGCATAAGGGAAGGGTTTTAACTATAATATTTACTGGAACTTCTATAGTCTATCATGGAACTAGCACATATTCAGATATGTGGTTACCTACTAATGTAACAGCTAATAATACATTTGCTTCTGGTGATACATTAACTCTTGCTCATGCAGGAGATCAGTGGTATGAGATAGGGAGATCTCAAGCATAATGAAACTAGATTCCGAAACCCAAGATATCCTCGCAGCATGTTCTGTCAGTACTAAAATGACTGCCATGACCATGTTTCCAGAGAGATTCTACGCTCAGTTTTCAAAAGCTATACATGATCCTATCTTTGAATTAATAGACAGCGATGCTCCGCGTGTAGCTATTGCAGCTCCTCGTGGTTTTGGAAAGACTTCAGTAGTAGGTCTAGCATACACTGGGAGAAAAATACTCTTCCAACAGGCTAAGTTCATCCCCTATGTAAGCACAAGTTTTGACTCAGCAGTTTTACAAACTGAAAATCTTAAAATTGAATTAGTAAGTAATCCTATAATAAGAGCACTCTTTGGAGAGCTTAAGAGTAAAAACCCAGATGGTGTTGATCCTTCTTTCAGCAAGAAAGCTTGGGTAACTAATGGTGGAACTCTTGTATATCCTCGTGGGAGTGGCCAACAGATACGAGGAATTCTTTATAGAAACTCTAGACCTGATTGTATAGTGATTGATGACTTAGAAGATTCTGAAACTATTGAAAATGAAGAGATTAGGAGAAAGAGAAAAGAATGGTTCTTTGCTGATCTTTTAAAGTCTGTTAGTAGAATGAACAAGAATTGGAAGATAGTCTACATCGACACATTGAAACATGAAGATTCACTCCTTCAGGAACTTATAGAATCAAACGACTGGGAGAGTGTTAGACTTGAAGCATGTGATGATAACTACAATCCAACTGCTCCATCTTTCATGAGTAAGGAAGATATAATTGCTGAAGTTAATTCTCATAGGGAAAAGGGCATTCTTGATGTTTTCTATCGTGAATATCGTAATCTTCCAATATCTACAGAGGATAGTATTTTTAAGCAGGATTATTTCAAATACTATAATGTAACAAGCAAAACTGATAATGAGAAGTATGTAGATGTAACTGAACATGATCTCATGAATGATAAGAATATTGAAACTATAATCCTCGTAGATCCAGCTAAAACTGTAAAGATGCACTCAGATGAGAGTGCTATAGGTGGAGTGGGTATAGATCTTAAAAACTCAAGATACTATGTAAGAGATATAGTTTCTGGAAAATTCTATCCTGATGAACTATACAGTGAAATGTTTGGGATGGCTGCTAGGTTAAATGCTAAAGTAATTGGAGTTGAGGAAACTTCTCTCAATGAATTTATAAAGCAGCCTATTAAAAACTATATGCACTCCTCAGGATCTTTTTATCAACTAATCTGGCTAACTCCTAGAGGTGGAGAGAGGAAGGCTGGGAGAATAAAACACCTAGTCCCACTCTATAGGCAGGGTCAAATCTACCACAATATGTCATGCTGTGGTGGGTTAGAGGCACAACTCCTATCATTTCCAAGATCTAAAAAATGGGATATTATGGATATGTTAGCTTATCTAGTCCCAATGCTTGAAATTGGTGAGAGGTATTTTGCACCTATGGATGACCCAGATGAATATAACTTTGATGATATGGATTATGAAGAGCCTTTGTCAAATTGGAGGGTTGCATAGTTTGGAACCTCAATGTCTAGAACATACTGGAATAATTGCAAGACTCCATAACCTGGAGAATGATATGTTATGTATGTCTCATAAGATAGAAAGCACACATAAGTTACTCATAGGTACACTAACATCTACCTGCTTAAGCTTACTCGGAATTATATTTTTACTAGTATCTCGTTAAATGCTTGGGTAAAATTTTTACCAAAGAGGAATTTTATGACAGTTAAGAAAATCTACATAGGATCTCATGGCCCTTACTTATACGATGATGATGATACATTAGTTGATCCTGAATCTGAGTTTACTAGCATTGACATGGATGGAGATTCTGCTAATGCTATAACTACAAATGGTAAAGTTTATGCTAGTGGAAATCCAACATCACTTAATGACCTTGTTAGACTTTCTGATTTATCTAGCCTACTAAACATGGCTGGTGATAATAGGACTAGTGCTCTAATGTTAAGCTCTAGCAGATTTTTAAGTGGGCTACTATCATTAACAGATAGAGTAGAAGAACTAGAAACTTTTAATATGATAAAGATTCAAGTATTCTCTTGAGGTAAATAATGCCTTTATATACAAAAAGATTTTTAAGTGAGTCTGTAAACGGTGGTGGGATTATAGTAACATATACAACTACTGCCAATACTAACCTAATACACACAGCAGTAGCTGGTGAAGTTGATTATGATGAAGTATGGTTATTTGCTTCAAACTACAACCCTGACTCTGACACACTTCTCTTCATAGGCCTCCAACCCTCTGGTGGGTCTATAACTGAAGCTCAGCTGAT
>Ga0172377_10008027_pt1 | contig 10834 bp, 11 predicted proteins | sample Pumphouse3metaG_FD_119749 | JGI IMG/M metagenome (GOLD analysis project Ga0172377, IMG submission 119749) | Leachate microbial communities from a municipal landfill in Southern Ontario, Canada - Pumphouse #3 metaG | ecosystem: Engineered > Solid waste > Landfill > Unclassified | place: Canada... | reverse complement strand
TTTATCATGAACGAATTAAGGTTCAATCTGTAACGAATGATGACCATCAGCTACTAAATGAATGGATGAGACAATCGTTATTCTATCGCTACGATCTAGTAAAAGATAGTCAAGAAATAGTTAGAAGACTTATTTCTCAATCACAAACAATCAACTCACATGTATTCATCGTTTCTAATAAAGCGAAATTTGCTATGATCAGATACATTATAATAGAGACAATTGCCATCGTTCATTTTGAAAAATATAACCAAGAAGCCATTACAAAAGAAGATATCAATTCATCTATTGTATGGATAATCGAGTATTTAAAAGAACATCATTTACTTACGAACATCCTTTTTATGGCAATGGAGTATGATTGGATATTAAATGAAGTTTATTTAAAATTGGGATTTATCAGAAATAATATTCCTAATGTGCATTATGGTTTAAATGGTATTTATATAGAATATACTTATGAGTACACATTATAATAAAAAATGGTTTAATACAATTTTATTGTTTGTATTAAACTTTTTTTACCCTTAGGAGATGTTTAAAATTGAACGATATTGACATAGATACTAATTGTTAGGGATATGAATTTGTTTTTCTTATAAAACGGTAATAGATAGGGGTTTTGATTATTTCATATTTATGTTATAATGAGATTCATATAATGTTAAGGAGGCAAAAGCAATGAAAAAAATAGTTTTTTTGTTTCTGGGATTGATTCTTTTATTAAGTGCTTGTCGTAGCACACATACTGTCAATATTACATATCAAACTAATGATGGTAATGTAATACCTATGATAAATATTAATTCTGCTTCTCCTCAATGGAATCCAACAATTCCTCTCAGAGAAGGGTATCTTTTTGTTCACTATTGTATAGATGAAAGTTTGAGTACTCCCTACACACCAGAAGCACTATTAAACAATAAAAGCCTTACTCTTTATGCCCGTTGGCTAGAAGCAGATAACGAGACTGAGGTGATTGTAAGTTTTGTTACTTCAGGTGGCACGTATATATCAAGTCAACTCATCTTAAAGGGGACTATTATCAATGAACCAACCTCTCCTTCAATGGGTAAATTTGCATTTTCACATTGGACATATTATGATGTTTTTGAAGGAAAAGAAGAGATTTTTGATTTTGCTAAGCCAATCAATGATCATACAACACTTTATGCACAATATGAGTAAAAATCTATTATGGATGGTTTTATTCTTTTTAAAGGTATCAAAAGTTAGATGTAAAGGCCAGAGTATTTGTCTGATTTTTTATTTTAATCTATTTTCGGATAGACCTTGAAGACGCTTTTGTGCTGTGCTAGAATAAAATTAATTTATATTATAGGAGTAGAATATGGAAAAATACTTTATTTTAAGTACGATTATAATTTCAGCTGTTGCCTTTGTATTTGTTTTTTGGTTATATTTATGGGTATCAAACCAGCCTTCAAGCAATCAAAAAGTTGCTATTATTGGTGAAATGATTCGTAAGGAGGACAATATTTTCTTAAAGAAAGAATATATTGTTCTGGCTAAGTTTACTGGCATTGTTGCGATTTTAATGTTTGTTTTTCTACTGGAACCAATATAGAAAGGCAATATTTTAGGTAATCTAACAATGCTAATTGCTTATGTATTTGGAACTTGTCTTAGTGGTCTTGCTAGTAAGGTTGGAATTTAAGTAGCAACTATTACCAACATAACGACCGCTGAAGCAGCGTAACAGGGATTCAGACCAAGTTTTTAAGTGAGTTTCGAGGTAACGCTGTCATGGAAATGGCTGTTGCTAGAGCATCACTCTTGGTAATTGCGCTGGTATTTTAATAACTAAAAAGGGGTGACTTTAATATTTTAATAAAGTCTTTTTTTATTTAAATGTAAAAAAAAGGAAGAAATAAAAAAAAATATATTCATCTTTTTTTAATAGTGATATAATAATTTTGTATTAGCACATTTTTTAATCTAATAAAAAGTTGAGGGGTTAACTAATTATGAATTTCAAAAAAAAATTTAAGTACAGATTTGATCAGTTATTATCAAAGGGGACGATTTCCCTTGTATTCGCTTTATTCACAGTTACGTTTGTTGCGGTAGTTCTTATCGGCCTAGTTGCATATTGGATAACAAAAAGTCCTGATTCTGCTCTTAGTATGATTTGGGCTAGTTTTATGAAGACATTGGATCCAGGTAATCTAGCCGGTGAAGAGGGAACATTTTTTTACATTTTTTTAATGACAATAGCTACAATAGTTGGAATATTTATCACTAGTATTTTAATTAGTATTATTTCAAGTGGATTTCAAACAAAACTTGAAAATCTTCAGCGGGGAACTTCACAAATTATCGAAAAAAACCATACTTTAATTTTGGGATGGAATGATAATGTTCCCATTATTGTTTCGCAACTAATCGAAGCAAATAAAAGTGTAAAGCATCCTAAAATTGCTATTTTGTCAGAACAAGATATGATGGAAACCTATAATGCGCTAAAACAACTTGTGAAAAGTTTCCACAATACGAAAATAATCATTAGAACAGGTTCTCTTTTTGACAAAAGCAGCTTAGAAACATGTGCGATTGATAGCGCACGTTCGGTAATTATTAGTGATATTGATGACGCTAAGATAGTAAAAACATTATTAGCGATTAAACAAACATCATTTTTCAGTGATACGAAAACGGGACATGTAACAGCTATCTTTACAAATCAAAAGACAATGAGGCTTGCTCAAGAGATGTGTGGAGAAAAACTAGTAGCGCTCCATCTAACTGATTCAACAAATCGCATTATGGCACAAACATGTTTACAACCAGGACTTTCATTGGTGTATCAAGAACTGTTTGATTTTTGTGGTAATGAATTTTATTTTTATAAAAACAGTCAATTGGTTGGTAAAACAGTAGTAGAAGCTATCAATATGTTTAATGATTCTATTCTGATAGGGGTTCATAAGAATAAAAAAACGATAATTAATCCTGATAAAGACATGGTTATTTCTGAAGAAGATGAAATAATTATCATCTCTGAGGATGAAGATAAAATCTTTTTAAATGGTAATCAAAAAATGCAGTATGAAGATAAAATGGTTTTAACACCGCATATTAAAACAAGACCTTTACGAAATATTTTATCAATCGGTTATAACTGTGATACGTTTAGAGTAATTGCAGAATTGTTCCCATATGTTCAAAAAGGAACACATGTAAAATTTTTGGTTCCCCAAGATTTGAACGAGAGATTATTTAAGGAAATAACGAATCAAGATTTAATAGAATATGATGTTGTTCAAGGAGTAACTTACGAACGAGAAACGTTAGAAGCAATTGACTATACGAATATAGATACAATCATAGTATTTGCTAATAGTCATGATAATGGTGAGAGATCAGATTCAGAAACATTATTAACCGTTTTAAATCTAAAGCAAATTGAAAAAGAAAGAAAGTTTAAAGCATCCATCATTATTGAAATTGAGAAAAACGAGAATGAGTTTATTTTGAAATATGCTAGTGTTGATGATTTTATAATCAGTAATGTTTTAGCAAATAAGATGTTATGTCAAATTTCAGAAAATAAACATTTACGAGAAGTTTATCAAGAATTGCTTAGCGATGAAGGTTCAGAGATATATTTAAAGCATGTTGAAGATTATGTCATTTTGAATGAAGAAGTGGACTTTTATACTGTTTCAAAGAGTGCGGTACTAAAAAATGAAATAGCTATAGGCTACAAAAAGAAATCATTATCTGAAAATGGTGGAATTGTTATTAATCCCAAAAAAGATGAAAAAATCCTATTCTCACATGGAGATTGCATTATTTTAATTGCAATAGACTAGAAACAATTTTTGTATTTTTGTTGCTAATTAAATTAACACGAAGCAAAAAAATTGATATTAATAATAAAAGGAGCAAAGAGCTCCTTTTATTGTTATGTGAGAAATAGGTATACCGATTTTATTTTTTATAGGTATATAAAAAGTAGATTATGGTATTGATTAGATACGAATGTTCGTAAAGAAATTAAACATTTCAGTAATGACATACTCTGGGTCTAATGAACAGTCATTGTAGATCCAGTCTTTAAATAGACCAATACCACCATAAATAATAAAATTTCCTATTTCATATTGGATTGATTTATCACTAATTTTATCTTTGTGTTGGCCTTCTAAATAATAATTTAGCTTCATCATTTCATTTTTTAATTTTGTCATGAAAGCAATATCTCCATTATCACTAAAAAAAGCTCTAAAAAGATTTTTGTTTGTTTTTACATAATCTGCAATTTCTAGAAGTGTTTTCGTATAATCATTATTGATTAAATCCAAACGATATTTTTCGATAATTTTTTTTATATCGTTTATAATTTCATCTTCTATTTTGTCGATCATATCAAAAATATCTAGATAATGAAAATAAAAAGTACCTCTGCTTAAATCTGCCTTTTCAGTAATCATCGTAACTGATATTTTGAGAATACTATGTGACTCCATGAGTGATACTAAAGTGTTCTTCAATAATTGTTTGGTTTTTTTAATTCTACGATCCATAATCTTAATTCTCCTTTTTCATAACAATGGTTAATTCAGTAAAAAATGATAGTTATTCAACAACTTTCAAGAAACTGTTTATTCTATTATGACTCATTCTATTATACAATATAATTGTAGAAAAATAAACACTGTGTATAAAAATGAATAAAGAGTATAAATCGGAGGACGTATGTTAAAAAGGTTTAAGTTTTTCATAATTGCAATATTTATTGTTATAACAGTAGTCTGTGGGACATTGATACCAAAAGTTAAAATTAATTATGACACAACAAAGTATTTACCGAAAGACTCCGTAGCGTTACAGAGCTTAAACAAAATGGAGGAAGAATTTTCTCTCAATGGTAGTTTTTTGGTAATGATTTCTTTGGATCATCATATTAGCGAAGCAGAAGCAAATGCGTTTCTTGTTTCATTAACAAAGGAGAATGTAGAAAGTATTTCATATCAAATAAAAGAGAATGACATTTTATTTACTTTTAATTTAACTTATGATGATTATAGTAATGAAAGTCAAAGTATAGTAAAATCGACACTAGAGTACCTAGAGGACTACGAAGCTTACTACTATGGACAAACTTACTTTGTTTATGAATACAATTTATTAATTGCTGAAGAGATGCCTAAAATTATTTTGCTTGTCATTCCTATTGCTATTTTTATTTTGTTTTTAACAACGGCTTCGTTTATTGATCCATTAATATTTATATTAGTCGTTTTAATTTCTGTAATAATCAATATGGGAACCAATTATTTTCTTAAAGATGTATCTTACATGACCAATGCTATAGGAGGGATTCTACAATTTGCGGTTTGTATGGATTATTCGATTATTTTCTTAAATAAATATGAAAAACACAAAGAAAGTGGTGAAATAAATCCACTTAAAAAAGCATGGAAGTCATCGCTAGTTCCTATTATTTCCGCTTCGCTTACTACTGTAGCTGGTTTTGTTGCAATTATGTTTATGAAATATCGAATCGGTTTAGATATTGGTTTGGTATTATCAAAAGGAGTAATCATTACTTTAATAACAGTGATAACGTTATTGCCATGTATTATTGTGATTTTTGATAAGTTGAGAGATAAAACTAGGCATCGCAATATGCTGAAAGCACCTGAATTTCTAACATCATTTATTTTTAAGAGCCGTAAAGTGCTCTCGATTATTGCAATCATTATTATGGGGGTTTGCACGTACTTACAAACAAAAAACATTTTTGTTTATGGGGATAATTCGGTTGCTGGAAATAACGAAGAAATTATGAAAAGTAAAGCGGAAATAGAAGAGGCTTTTGGATTAGTGAATAATATTGTCATACTAGTCCCAAAGGATGAAGAAATGATTGATGTTTTATCTGAACTAGATAAAATGAAGAGCGTGAAACAAATTATAGCTTATGATTATTCATATAGCGAAACTGAACTGATGGAACTAACAACGATGTATAGTGAAAGTATGGAATTTAGTATGCTGTTTCAATTTGTAAATAAAGAACGGATATCTTTTAGAGAAATCAATGATTTGTTTACCTTACTTACAACGCCTTTAGATGTATCAACAATGAAAGTTACATTTGCTCAATTTTTCGGATCAAATATAGATATTAACATAATTTATTTTATGAATGATAGAGAATTAATGACCTTTCAAGAAGTTATGTATGCTTATAATGAATTATTAAACAAAAGTTTTGATGTGGTTAAACCAGATGAAATCAATGCACTTGCAAATATCATGATGGTTGATGTAGATGTTATTAATGGCTTATCATCTTTGATGAAAACAAATACTCTTTCTATATATGATATCATCGCTTTGTTTTCTCAAGAATATAATGCTGTTGAAGCAGTAACATTGTTTGATTTTATCGATGAGAGCAATGTGACAATCATTTATCAAGAAGATCAAGAATTATCAATTTTTGAAATATGTAAGCGGACAATGGATTATTTTGAAGAGTATTTGGATGCTGACACGCAACTTTTATTAACAGAAATTATTGGCATGGAAGATCAAATGACAAATTTCAAGATGCAAATTGAATCTCTAACATCTTTAAATAGTTATCTAGCAACTATTGACATTTCTTTCATCAATAAAATGTTTCTTAGTGATCATTATCAAAGAATGATTTTAGTAACAAATTTAAAAGAAGAAGCAGAGGAATCGATTCAGGAAGTAGAAGCAATTAAGGCACAACTCGCCAGTCACACAACAGAGTATTATTTGATATCTTCTACTGCAACATTGCAAAACATAAAGCAAACATCGGAGAATGATTATTTATATGTAACAATTATATCTATTATTTTAATTGTAATAATTATTGGCTTGGCATTTAAATCGTTTATCATTCCGTTCATTTTAGTTTTTTTGATTGAAGGAGCAATATTTATTAATATGGCTATTCCTGCAATTTTTGGTAATGAATTACTATATATTGGTTATTTGATTGTTGGATGTATCCAATTGGGGGCCACGATTGACTATGGCATTTTGTTGTGTCATCACTATGTTGATTTGCGAAAAGAACTAAATGTTGAGCAAAGTATGAAACAAGCAGTGAGAGAAGCATTCCCTTCTATCCTTACATCTGGATTGATTCTATCGGGATGTGGGTTAATGCTTTATTTTGTTTCAAATGTTGGGGTTATTTCTGCTTTGGGTCGCTTGATTGGATTAGGAGGAATGATCTCTATGACTGTAGTTTTAACCGTCTTACCACAATTCTTAGTTTTATTAGATAAATTCGTAATCAGAAAGCAGAAAAAAATTGATAATCATGAAAGTAATTAGCAAGAAAAATACGATTAATATTAAATAATCTTGGATATTTATGATGCTATGGTGTATAATTGTGAGGTATGTAATCATTGTATTTTAACATTGTAGGTAGAGATATGGAAAATGAAAAGCAAAAAGAGATTATGAGAATTATAAAGTTTACTGTTTTTTCTATTTCTGCTGGTATCATTCAAATTGCTTCATTTACAATCATGGAAGAAGTGTTTAAGCTTACGTATTGGCCAAGTTACCTAATAGCATTATTGCTATCAATCGTTTGGAACTTTACTATTAATCGTAAATTTACCTTTAAGTCGGCAAATAACGTACCAATTGCAATGATGAAGGTATTAGCATATTACGCTGTTTTTACTCCCTTGTCAACCTGGTGGGGAGATGCGCTAACAAAAGCTAGTTGGAATGAATACTTGGTTTTAGGCGGAACGATGTTAATTAACTTCATTACAGAGTTTTTATACCAACGCTTTTTTGTGTTTGGGAAGACCCTTGAATCGGCAGTTGTAAATAAAGAATGAACATTTTAAAAAGGAAAGGAAACTTTCCTTTTTTTGTTGACATTAATAATACTCTTTGTTATAATAATGTAAAGCTAGCTTTCCAAAAGAGGTGATATATTGAAAAATTGTTTAGAAAAGCTGCGACAAGAAAAAGGAATAAAGCAGGAAGACCTAGCAAGAACCATGAAAGTATCAAGGCAAACGATTGGTTCTTTAGAAAATGGGAGATACAATCCATCAATCATATTAGCATATAAGTTGGCTAATTATTTTAATTTAAGAATTGAAGATATTTTTATCTATGAGGAGGAAAACGATGAAAACATTTAGTAAAACATATTTTGAAATTTTATTTATCTTGGGATTACTGTTGTCTATCTTAGTAGCTTTTGACCGTGGATACGATTTCTTTCCCGACTTTATAAGTGGGATGTTTACTAGTATGTCAATAGTTTTAATAGTGATTGCTGGTATTGTGAAACATAGCAGGATACTACAAGCAAAATTGCAAATTTCTAGTACTGATGAAAGATTACAAGCCATTGAAGGACGTGCATCTGTAATAACACTTTATGCAATAATGATAGTCAATGTTATTTGCATTGTCACCTTTGGTTTTTTTGGGGAACCCTATCTATATATATCATTGGTGTTAGCCTTGATTATGTTGATTGCTATAATAATTTTATTGATTACAAAATTGGTTCTAACAAAAAAAATGTAATTGGACTATTAATAAAGAGAGAGGAAGGAAAATACAAAAATTTATGGATAAAGGCTATATTGTTAGGGAAAATGGACCAGCCTATTTTACTTCAGATATGGATAAAACTGTAAAGTGGTTTGAAGAAGTTTTGGGTTGGTATAGTGAAATCGATGGACGCAACCATGGGGTGCAAATACATGTACAATTACTACAATAGATGGTTCAATCATCAATGTGTTTGAGTAAAGGGGGTTAAGTTATGGAAAAGATTTATGTTTTTGGTGGTGGAGAGCTTTCACAAAAGCAAACATTACCTCTCGATAAATTAGTAGTAGCATCACTAAACAAACAAAAACCAAAGGTTTTATTTGTTCCAACAGCATCTCATGATGCTGATGGTTATATTGCTTCATTTAAAAGAGTCTACGAATCTTTGGGATGTGTTGTTGATAGCCTTCAATTAACAAAAGAAAAAAACACATACTCTATCATGAAAGCAAAGATTTTAGCAGTAGATTTAATATATGTTGGTGGTGGAGATACTCTTTTTATGATGAAGACATGGAAAAAGTTAAAAGCAGATAAATTACTCATCCAAGCCTATCATAAAGGGATAGTCTTAAGTGGATTATCAGCGGGTGGGATTTGTTGGTTTGACTATGGTTATTCTGATTCACTAATCATTGAAGGTGGTTATGATTATACTTATGTTGAGGGTTTACATTTAATTAAAATGGATCATAATCCCCATGCTAACGAGGAAAATCGGCAAGGATTTTTAGATTCTTTCAAGCAAAGAAATAAAACCGCAATTAGTATGGATAATTTGACACTAGCGTATTTCGAAGACGGGGATTTTAAAGCTGGTTATAAATGTGTTAATGATGCGAAAGTGATGCTTGTTGAAAGTAATAAAAAAGAAATAAAATGTAATGAACTAGAATTAGAATTTGTACAAGAATAACCAGTATCTATATTATGGAGTGAATACTATGTTAATTGGAAGATTGAAAAATGAATTTATGAAACAAAGCCTCTATATCAAAGAGAATGATATCAACTATATATAAGTGATGAATTGGATATTATTATTATATCTTCAATGAGCAAGGTAGACTATATTTCTTTTATTGCAGACTGTACAATAGATAGAATACAAATGAAAAAGCTATATCCTGAGTAAAATGCAGAAGTATTATTCGTAATAGGTGGTCTGAAATTATTTACTATTACAATAATAAAAATGGTCTTTTCATGAAAAAATTTGAAACACGTTGTAAGCTATTGGGAGTAGCTTACTTTTTTTATGTAAACGCTTTAAAAAAATCTTGAATATGCAAAAAGAATATGCTAAAATTAAAGGTGATATAAGAATAAAGAATAAGGAGAGATTATGGGAAAGTATATTCAAAAGAATTTAACAAAAAACGAAGAAATTATTCTTGAAGCTAAAATTAGCAAATTACCTCTTATCAGTGCATGGATTACGGGAATTCTATTTTGTTGGTTACTTCTAATTCCTTTTTTTAAAGCGATTCAAAAAACGATTAAATATCGTAATACTATTTTAGGCTTTACCAATAAACGTGTCATTGGTAAGCAGCGAGGAAATAAAACTATTACACTAGATGCTCCTTTAAATAAAGTGCAAAGTGTTGGAACAAGCAACACATTTTGGGGTAGAGTGTTTAATTATGGGGATATCACGATTAGAACTGCAGCAGGTGAATTTTAATTTGTTTCTGTTAAGAAATTTGATGATTTTAAAATGGCACTGATGGAACAAATAGACAAATATGAAAATGATAAAATCCAAGAACAAGCAAAAGAAATGGCAAAAGCAATGCTTGCTGGTATGGGAAATAGATAGATTATGATAGGATGTGAAAAACACATCTCTTTTTTTAGTCATACACATTGACAGCCATCAATGTAAGTGGTATAATTAATTATCATTTAAAAGGATAAGCTATGAACAATCAAGAGTTTTTAAATAAATTAAAAGTAATCAATGACCCCACAAGGTTAACAATTATACAACTACTTGCTAAAAACAAAGTAATGTGTGCCTGTAAGATTTTAGAGGAACTTAGCATCACCCAAGGAACATTGTCACATCATATGAAATTGTTGGCTCGTACTGGTTTAATTGGTTGCTCACGTGTAGGAAAATGGTGTCATTATACTTTATTAACAGAAAATTTTAAGGATATAATTGAATTTCTTGATAAAATATATGGATAATAAGCTTATAACAAGCTTATTATTTTTA
>Ga0172377_10008026_pt1 | contig 10834 bp, 13 predicted proteins | sample Pumphouse3metaG_FD_119749 | JGI IMG/M metagenome (GOLD analysis project Ga0172377, IMG submission 119749) | Leachate microbial communities from a municipal landfill in Southern Ontario, Canada - Pumphouse #3 metaG | ecosystem: Engineered > Solid waste > Landfill > Unclassified | place: Canada... | reverse complement strand
CTCTTGCTTGGAGCAGCGGAACAACGACTTGGAATATAGAAATTAACAATTCAGACGCGACGATATCGAGCACAACTTCTTCCTATGGAAGATTCTTGTATAATGTCAGCGCCCCTCGTTTTACAACTTATACTTCGGCTGTTAACAGTTCAATGCTTTTACCACAACTTTACCGTTTCGTCGATGAATCCGATCCGGTTCGAGAGGAAGCTCACGAATTCGTCTCGCTCTTTATGAGTACGACGGCTGCTGAATGCGCGGCTTTGGATGTTAAGAATTCGACTTGGACCTCATTGCAGGCGAGCTATTCAATTCTTTCAGACGAGGCTAAAGATTATTTTTATGAACATTTTGAAAATGACATTTTAGTCGTTTCGATGGTCGAGCGGTATGGCGTGATTATCTCAAAATACGGATACGTAAATTTTCTGACCGATTCTTTAGGCAATCCTCTTCTTCTGGCCGTGAACACTCAAGTTGATATCGGTCTTTTGGGAAGCGAGTCCGCGTTAGCGATCACCATCATCGCATTTATCGGTGCGATCGCCGTTTCTATCGGCGGTTTCGTTGTTTTTAAAAAAAGGCGTAATGATTTTTATCGCTAGGTTTTAAAAAAGCATTGTCCTAATTGCAATGTTACAAACTATGATTATTGTCCCATTTTAATTTATAATTAAAAATCCTCTTACATTTTGATATAACTCTATTTACAATTAGGCGTGGGTGAAGTTTCATGAGGAAAGCGTCGCTGATTAACATATCGCTGAACTCGGCTGTTTTTATCTTCGCTCTCATCGGTGTGATATCCACCTCGTTTGGCGTTTCGGGGTTGATGACTGGGTCCTCGATCCTTTACTATACGGTGCAAAGCAATATTTGGATCGGTCTTACATCGTTAACTTTTGCCATTCTCCAAATTGCGGGAATGATAAGAAAAGATGTCGTGATTCCCGATTGGCTATATATCGTCAAATATGTCTTCGTCGTCGCCATCACTTTAACGATGGTCGTCTTTTGGCTTTTGCTCGCTCCGACAATTCAATATCCTTCATATTTTATCTCGCCGAGCAATGTCTTCGCCCACACGCTAACTCCGATTACGGCAATCGTTTGCTTTTTGATTTTTGACAGTCGAAAGCACAAGTTAGATGTGAAGGCTTCGCTCTTTTCGCTCGCGACCCCGGTCTACTATCTCATTTTTGCCATTATCTGTTCGCTTTTCGAAGTACCTTTTACGATCTTTAAAATGCCGTATTTTTTCATCGACATCTATGAGTTTGGCTGGTTCTCGCTGTCGACATATTCCAACTTATATACCTTTTCTACTTTTGGAATTTTCTACTGGATTATCATCATTCTCCTCTTCGTTTTCGCACTTGGGTTTGCAGTATTATTTCTCAATCGCCTCTCTTATGACAAACGACAAAAAATCTTAAGCATTACAAATGTAAATGTAGAATGATTATTTTAGAATAGATACGATTATAACGGGAGGGTACTAAATGAGTATTTACCAAATTACCGTCGAAGATGCCAACAAAGAGAGAGTTGTTTTGGAAAAGTATCAAGGGCAAGTTCTGCTCATCGTCAACACGGCGACGAAATGCATGTTTACGCCACAATATGAAGGACTCCAATACCTCTATGATAAGTTTCATGATAAAGGTTTTGAAATTCTTGATTTCCCATGCAATCAGTTCGCCAATCAGGCTCCGCAAAGCGATGAAGAGATTGCTAAGTTTTGCAGCTTGGAATACAAGACAACTTTTCCTCGGTTTGCCAAGACTAATGTCAACGGTCCCGATGAAAATCTCCTATTCACGATGTTGAAGAAGACATTAGGCGGTTTTCTCTCGCCGCGCATCAAGTGGAATTTTACGAAATTCCTCGTCGATCGCCATGGCAAATTAATCCGTCGCTACGGACCAAATGTTAAACCAGCGCGCATCGCTCGCGACATTGAAAAATTATTGCAGGAGAAGAGTAAATAACATGTTTTTAGCTTGGAAAGAAATAAAACACGCCAAAGGGAAATTCGCCCTGATAATGGCCGTTGTGGCACTCGTCAGCTATCTTGTCTACTTTCTAACATCGCTGGCCTATGGTCTAGCTTCCTCATACACCAACGGCGTGACGAAGTGGAATGCTGATAGCATCGTCCTCACCGAAGAATCAAATGACAACATTCTCATGTCGAGTATGGGCGACGACACCGAAGATGCCGGCGACGATTATGATCTTCTAACCGTCGATGGTCAAAAGGCTCAACTCGGAATTTTTATGGGTGTTATCAAAGATAAAACGCCTGAAGAGGGCATTGAAGATACGCGAGTCGATGCCTATGTTTTTGGAATCGATTCGACTTCTTTTCTCTACCCTGGCATATCTGAAGTATTTAACGATAGTGCGGTTGTCTATCATGGAAATGGTAATATCGACTTAGCTAATAATCAGATTATCGCGGATAATTCAATCAAAGAACAAGGCTATCGAGTCGGCGATGTCGTCCTCGTGTCGAGCACCGACCTCGAATGGACGATTGTCGCATTCACCGAAAAATCGACCTATCAGACCGCTCCGATTCTCTATATGAATCTCAAGACGTGGCAAGATTATCGCTATTATGGTCGCGATGGCATTCCAGAGCGCATCTCGCTGTATAACGCCGTCGTCGTTCAAGGCGAAATCACGAGCATTCCCGATATTTACCTTTCATACCCGATTCAAGATTTTATTAACAGCTTGCCGGGATATGCTGCCCAAGTGCTAACCTTTAGCGTGATGATCGGCTTTTTAATCGTCATCGTCGCTTTTGTCCTCGGCATCTTCATCTATGTTCTAACGATTCAAAAAACACCGATGTTCGGCGTGATGAAAGCCCAAGGAATTTCCAATAAATACATTGCCGGTTCAGTCGTTAGCCAAACTTTTATTCTGACGGCTATCGGTATTTTTATCGGCCTAGCCCTCACGCTAATTTCCGGAATATTTCTGGCTGGGACTGTGCCGTTTGCCATCAACATCCTATTTTACGTCGTGATTACGGCCGCTTTTATCGCGTTTGCGATCGTCGGTGGACTCTTCTCAGTGCGCGCCGTCTTGAAGATTGACCCCTTAAGGGCCATAAGCTAGAGGTGACAGACAATGAAGACATTAATTGAAATGCAAAACATAACCAAAGACTTTCTTCAAGGCGATGATGTCGTCCACGCTTTAAAAGAGACAAATTTTAAAGCTTATGAAGGAGAATTGGTCGCCATCATCGGTCCCTCAGGCTCTGGAAAATCGACTTTTTTGACGATTATTGGCGGATTGCAGACACCGACGACAGGTCGCGTCTTAATCAACGGCGAGCCATTTAGTCAGCTCAACATCAAGGAGCGCTCGCAAGTGCGCTTCGATAAGATTGGTTTTATTCTTCAAGCGTCCAATCTCATCCCGTTCTTATCGATTTCCGATCAGATGTTTCTTCACGACCGCATCAGCCACCGCGGTCGCAATATGGAAAGAATCGAAGAACTGTATTCGCGCCTCGACATCAAGAAGCTCCGCAATAAATATCCGAGCGAATTATCGGGTGGCGAACGGCAAAGAGTGGCTATCGCCAAAGCGCTCTATCACGATCCCGTCGTCATCCTCGCCGACGAACCGACGGCGAGCCTCGATACGAATCGCGCTTTCGAAGTCATCAAATTGCTAGCCAAGCAAACCAAAGAACAAAAAAAGGCGACCATCATGGTGACTCACGATGAACGCCTCACCGAATTTTGCGATAAAGTCTATGTCATCGTCGATGGCGTCATGACTCAGAAAAAGTAATTCATCTGATGACGAATTCGTAAATTATTGTCTCTTGATACAACGAACCGGCTTTCAAAAAACCGGTTTTTGTTTGCCCGAAAGGGTTATTGATGGCATTTGGCAGATACTGGGGTTCAAGAGCTAGCGCGCCATGCTTTTGCATCTTTTTTGTCAGTGTCATCGCTTCGGAGGTCGGGTAGTTTCCGGAATAGAAAACAAGACAAGGATAAGTTGAATAAATGTTTAGTGATAAATCCTTATTAGAACTAGTGAGCTGTGCTGAAGGAATGAGCAGAGAAGGATTGTCTAAGATGTACGGATGGTCGTAACCACGGGTGATACAAGAAAAGTTTGAGGCAGCGATATGCGTGCCAATTTTTCGTCCTTGGCTAAAATCCATGACTTCGTCGACAAGAAGAACTTTGTTAGGCATTAAGTCCTCGTCAACCTCGGCATATTTTTGAGCAGCGATCATCAGCTCATGATTCAAAATGCATCCCCGACCGTCCAAATTGAAATAAGTGTGATTCGTGAGGTTGCATATCGTGTCATGATCACTTTTTGCTTGATAGCGAATTTCTAGCAAATTGGCATCATCATGGAGCAGATAAGTGATAAAAACCTGCAAATTGCCGGGTAAACCATCGAATAAATGCGGCATTTGATATGAAAAAATTAAACCTTTTCCTTGTGAATTGCCGATTTTTTCATAATCGAACAAAGCATTTGAAAGACCGTGATCACCACCGTGCAAACCGCTGTTGCGCTTGGTTTCGAGAACTTTGTATTCAATTCCGTCAATCGCTAATTTTGAGTCTTTAAGACGTCCGCTATACCGGCCGATGGTCTTCCCATAGTAGCCTTTTGAAGACGCGAAATCAGCAAGGGCTTTTGGCCTAAGTGCCACATTTCTCATATGCCCGTTTTTCATTTTTAGGCCAATGTCTAGAAGAGAGGCTCCAAGGGGTGAGAAAGTGACTTTCATGCCGCGTTCATTTTCAAGAACTATCGTTTTTTTCACAGATATTATCATATCGCAAATAAGATATGAATTGCTAAAATTTGTCCGATTATTATAATAAAGCATAGTTATGGCGGGGCAACCATATGGACAAAATATTAGAAGTTGAACATCTAAAAAAATATTATGGCAATGTCAAAGCGGTCGATGACATTTCTTTCTATGTCGAAAAAGGCAAGCTGTTTGCGTTTCTCGGACCTAATGGCGCTGGTAAATCGACGACAATCGATATTATTTGCACCTTTTTAAGGCCTGATGCCGGCACGGTGCGCATCGATGGGCAAACGCTTGGTAAAGACGATGATAAAATTCGTTCATCGATCGGCGTCGTTTTTCAAGATGGTTTTCTCGATGAGCTGCTGACCGTTGAAGAAAATATTAAGTATCGCGGTAGCTTCTACGGATTAAAAGGCAAGGAATTGCAGGCGGCTTTCGAGCGCGTCAGCGAAGCTGCGGGCATCAAGGATTTTTTAAAGCGCCAATACAAAAAATTATCTGGAGGGCAGCGCCGCCGTTCGGATATCGCTCGTGCACTCATTAACACACCCAAGATTTTGTTTCTTGATGAACCGACGACCGGACTCGATCCGCAAACCCGCAAAAAAGTCTGGGAGACGATTGTCAAGATGCAACGCGATTCCAACATGACCGTCTTTCTTACCACGCACTATATGGAAGAAGCTTCGGAAGCTGATTACGTAATCATCATCGATAATGGAAAAATCGCCGCTCGCGGAACGCCATACGAGCTCCGCAAAAAATATGCCAGCGACAGCTTGCAAATCGAATATGACAATCAAGCCGAAATTGAGAATATTCTTATTAAGAATAAAATTAACTATACCTTGCACAACGGGCAGGCCATCATTCCGCTGAAGACGACTATCGATGCGCTTTCTATTCTCGATATCGTTCGTCCTTCCGTTAAAAGTTTTGAGGTTTTGTCCGGAACGCTCAATGATGCCTTTATCAACATCACGGGAAGGGAGATTCGAGAATGATAATCTTCGCTCTCCGCAATTTTAAAGTGTTTATTCGCGATCGCCTCGCCATTTTCTTTTCCTTTTTGTCGGTTCTCATCATTTTTGCCTTATATACACTGTTTTTAAATAACGCGTGGGCTTCGGCTCTCCCTGACAATGTCGTTGGTGGTCAAGCCTTGATGGATGGTTGGCTGATGGCCGGAATCTTGGCTGTCGTATCGTTTACGACGACCCTCGGAGCTTTTGGCACGATGGTCGATGATAAAGCGAAAAAAATATACAAAGACTTCTCCTCTTCGCCGCTAAAGCGCTCATCATTGGTGGGAGGATATATTATCTCGGCCTACTTAATCGGAATCATCATGAGTCTGTTCTCATTATTGTTTCTCGATTTATACATGTTGATTCGCGATGGTCACATCCTCAATTTCATGCAAACCATTGAGGTCATCGGCTTAATCTTGCTCGTTACTCTCGCCAATAGCTCCATCGTGTTTTTCATGGCGATTTTTATCAAGAGCATGACCGCTTTTGGCACCGTCAGCACCGTCGTCGGAACTTTGCTTGGCTTTCTAGCTGGCATATATATGCCGATTGGCAATTTCCCGACCGGCGTGCAAGCCGTCATCAAGGTGATTCCTCTCTCGCATGCAGCTTCCTTATTTCGAAGGATTATCATGAGCGATTTGACTGATAGCGTCTTCTTGAATGCTCCGATTGAAATAAAGGACTCATTCTTAGATGTCATGGGCGTGAATTTTGCTTTTGGCGACTTTGTCATTTTGCCGTGGATGCAAATTTTATATCTGGTGGCGACCGCGGTTTTCTTCTTCGGCCTTTCCCTCATTGTCGTGACATTTAGAAAAGAACGCTAATCATCTGTTTGATGAAGATGGCTTTTTGCTATCATTTATGATACTTTTATCTCTTGTATGAAAAACATTTTGCTGCGTTTATTTTTAACATTTTTAAAAATCGGCGCCACGACATTCGGTGGCGGATATGCGATGATTCCTATAATTCGCAACGATGTCGTCGACCATCAGAAGTGGCTGAGCGAAGAAGAGCTACTCGAAATCCTGGCGATCGCCGAATCGACTCCGGGTCCGATCGCCGTCAATGTCGCAACTTATACCGGCTACAAAATCAAAGGATTCTGGGGTAGTGTCTTGGCGACTTTGGGCGTTGTGCTCCCCTCCTTTATCATCATATTCGGCATCTCAATTTTATATAACTATGTCAAAGATAATCCGTATATTGCCGCGGCTTTTATGGGCATTAAAGCGGCGGTGGCCCTCCTCATCTTAACCGCTGGTCTCAGAATGCTAAAAAAGATGAAGAAAACATGGTATTCGATTCCCGTTTTCATCATAATCACGTCGGCATTGATTGTTTTTGATCTCTTCGCCTTGAATTTTTCATCCGTCTTTCTCATTTTGGGTGGGGCGGCATTGGGCTTTTTCTTGTTCTATTTATTGCCAATAATCAAAAAGAAGACGAAAAAGGAGAGCGACAAATGATATATCTCCTTCTCTTTATCGAATTTTTGAAAATTGGTCTCTTCTCGTTCGGAGGCGGCTACGGAATGCTTTCGATGATGAAAGAGACCGTCATAAATCGCAATTGGTTGAGCGAAGCGCAGATGCTCGATTTTATTGGCATCGCCGAATCAACACCTGGTCCGATTGCCATTAATATGGCCACGTTTATCGGAACCGCGCAAGGTGGAATTCTCGGAGGAGCGATAGCCACTCTTGGTGTTATATTACCTTCGTTTGTTATCATCTTGCTAATCGCGATAATTCTTAAGAATATCCTTCAATCAAAACCCTTTCAGGCGATTATGGCGGGAATTCGCCCCGTCATCGTCGGGCTGATTGTCGGAACCGGCCTCATTTTCACATATGGCCTCATCGGTTTAAAGGATGTCTCGACTTTTTCCTTTGACTACAAAAGTCTCATCATCTTTGTCATATTGGCCGCGATTACTTTAGCTTATCCTCGCATCTTCAAAAAAAGGATCAACCCTCTCATTTTAATCGCTTTTTCAATCTTTTTTGGCATCGCCCTCTTCGCGATATAAAAACCCCACCATTAAATGGTGAGGTTGTTTGGATTAATTGCGTTACTCGCTAGTCGATATCCGGAAGGGATGGCGAATACTTGCGAGCGGCATGTTTGCCGTCGATGACGAGCAAAGCGGCCCGTTCGTCTTTTGCGAAATCGTACATCAAGATGTTGTCGTTGGCGTTTTTCTCTTCTTCGCCCTGTTCAGCGATATACCATTGAATGAAATCGACCGTTAAATGGTCTTTTTCAGCTCTGGCGACCTCGAGAATGTTTTCGATGCTAGCGGTGACGAACTTTTCGTGCTTGAGAGCTTCGACTAAAGGCTCGCGAGGATCTTTGTAAGTGAGAGCCGGCTTATCGATGACATCGAGAACGGGCCTTTCCCCGACGTGTTGCAAATAGCGGATGAAGCCGAGGGCGTGATCTCTTTCTTCTTGGGCTTGAATTTCAAACCAGTTGGCGTGACCGACGAGGCCGAGATCGTTGTAGTAAAGCGCCATATCTAGATAGAGATAGGCGGAGTAGAGCTCGCGTTGAATTTGTAAATTGAGTAAATCAACAACTTTTTTTGTAACCATGTAAATACCTCCTATGTGTTACTTTTCTAACAATTCTATTTTAGAGTATTACCCGTATTCTTAAAAGATATTTGCTCGCATGCTTTATTATTTTCAAACGCGCGCTTTCATGGGATAATTTAAAACATGAATAACGACAATATTTGCACGATATATCTTGCCGGTGGATGCTTTTGGGGTATTGAAGCTTACTTTCAACAACTCAAAGGCGTCATCGACACCGAAGTAGGCTACGCAAATGGGGACAGTGAAAATCCAAAATACGAAGATTTGCTCGAACACCGAGCAAATCATGCCGAGACTGTCAAAATCGTCTATGATATGAGTCTCATACCTCTGAGCAAGATCTTGGAGCACTACTTGCGAATCGTCGATCCGTATGCGATGAATCGGCAGGGAAACGATGTCGGTATTCAATATCGAAGTGGAGTTTACTATGTAAACGAAGCCGATAGAGAAGTTGTTCTCGCTTTTTTTGCCGCTAATAATCCACGGCCCGAGCGGCGCTTTGCTATCGAAGTTAAACCGTTGAAGAATTTCTATAAAGCCGAAGATTATCATCAAGATTACTTGATCAAGAATCCGTTTGGCTATTGTCACGTCGAAATGCGAAAAATAAAAAAAGAGGAGCGCAAATAATCGCTCCTCTTTTCTAATAATGCAATCTTAATTAAACGAGATTGTAATCGCACCGTTATAGCAACGGGCATATAGAATTTTGTCGCCTGTCGGGATTTGGCTATTGTAACCGGCGAGATTGTTGGTGCCATTGGTCGTCTGACTATCGATATCGTAATCGCTGGCCGGTCCTTTGACATTTCCGCGAATATCGCCATTCGATGTTTCTAAGTGAATTTTGACATTAATGTCAACATCAGAGGTTGTCACTTGGCCATTCGTCGTCACCAATTTCATGTTTTGAGCAGCGATATTCTCGACGGCGATTTTGCCGTTCGTCGTCTGGGCGTCGATATCAGCGGCCACGATCCCATCGAGGGTGATGTAGCCATTCATCGAGCGAACGGCAATATCACCAGAAGATGTCGTATTATTCACTTCGATTTTTGAGTTGGTCGTGCGAACATCGATATCGCCAGTTGCCGTCACATCGTCCACACTGATGAGGCCGTTGGCGGTTTCAAGAGTTAAGTCACCTTGCAATGATATGCCGTTAACATCGATGACTCCGTTGGTGTTATCGACATCGATCGAAGAAATATAATTTTCCGGCACGGTAATTGTCATCGTGCGCAAACTAGTCGGAATGTAGAAGACCCTTTCAATCCATGGAACTTCGTTGTGATAGATGATGTTAAAGTCGGTCGCATTTGAACTGGTGACATAGGTTTCATAGTTGTTCTCATAGACCGTGATTGTGACGTTGCTCGCCGTCGCCGAAGCATTGATGACAACTTTGTTGTTTTGTTCGTCGACTTTAATGTGTAAATCGGCTGGCGCTTCAATAACTCGAGCGACATATGGTTCGGCGGCGGATAAAGCGGCGAAACCTCCGGCTGCGGCCGCGCTGATTCCGGCGATTGATCCACCGAGAATGACCATTACCCCACCGAGAATTAACGGAACGGCTATTGTTTTCTTAATCATGCGTTTGACCTCCGAACAAATAACTTTTTAATTTCATGGATAAGCAATTCCAACAGCTTGATGATGCCTTTTGTCGCATAGAGCGCTCCGATGATGGCGATGATCGATAAGCCGATGAGGGCGATGCCGATGCCGATTGAGAAAAAGCCGGTCTGAATGTAGGCGCTGGCAAATCCAAAGGAGGAAGTGATGATTAAGGCGATGCCGCCGATGCCGATGGCGACGCTGACAGCCCAAAGGGCGATAATGATGGCTCCGATAGTGGCAAAGAAGCTGGCGATGACGCCTAAAGCGCTCATCATGACGGGAAACCAGACGGGAAAGAGCACGACGAGAAGAACGACGATTAAGGCCGTGCTCTCCGGATTGCGCTTTGACTTATAGTCTTCGACTTTGCGCTTTATAATCGTCGAGAAAGGCTGATTGGCTTGTAAATCGCGAGCGATGGCTTCAGGAGTTCCTAAGGAAGCTACCGCTTCGGTTTCAGTCGCTCCATCTTCCATTCGATCAGAAATCATCTCCTCATAATATGTGATTGTCTTTTCGACTTCATCATACGGAAGATTTCTAATTTCTAGTCGTAACTTGTCTAAGAATTCTTTTTTTGTCATCTAAATTCTCCCCCTTTATTTATTCCACTGATAAAGGTATAAACATTTGTAACTTCTTCCCATTCGCTGAGAAATTCTTTGATGCGTTTGCGTCCGGCTTCGGTGATGCGGTAGTAGCGGCGCAATCGGCCGTTATGCTCGACCGAGAAGACGCGCAGGCATTCG
>Ga0172377_10008015_pt1 | contig 10840 bp, 12 predicted proteins | sample Pumphouse3metaG_FD_119749 | JGI IMG/M metagenome (GOLD analysis project Ga0172377, IMG submission 119749) | Leachate microbial communities from a municipal landfill in Southern Ontario, Canada - Pumphouse #3 metaG | ecosystem: Engineered > Solid waste > Landfill > Unclassified | place: Canada... | reverse complement strand
CACTCCTGCATCTCTCCACTGGTAACTCATTTTATCAGATAATGGGGTTTAAAGTAAAAGACAAGTTCGAATCTTGAAGCGAGGACAAAGAAAAAAGACTAACCAAACGGTTAATCTTTTTTCTTTGGTGAACCCGACAAGATTCGAACTTGTGGCCTTCGGCTCCGCAAGCCGACGCTCTATCCAGCTGAGCTACGGGTCCAAAAATGCAGAATTATATAAAAAATACACAATTCTGCTTTTTATGTAACTAGAAGGTGCGTCCAGTCATAAAATCACGACGGAATATCGATTATTGTATCATATTTTGACCGATTGTAATAGATAAAAGTAGATTATCAACCGTTAAAGCCGTAATTTTTGTACAATTACATCAATTATATCGAATTTAATTGTCTCCATAGGCAATCTTGCGCCGAATATATCGACCACCTGTTCACCAACTTCTTGAGGAAAATAAACCGACACGCCTGGTGAAAATCGTTTGATAGGTATTAACATTATTGAATTATTACCATCTTCACATATTAAGCCAAAAGCCCTAAATTCGCTAAAATGACATAGCTTCTCGCCGATATACAAACCGTGATCACCACTTAACGTATAGTCAATAACCCTCGGTGGGCGACGCGAATACACAATCACCGCGACGGCCATAACAATAACCAACACCGAAAAAGTGTACGATTTTAATAAAAAGACATCGAGTACAATAAAAATCAAGATGACCACCGCAAATATCACAAACCACAGACCGCTTTTTTCTTTATAAATATACTCATGTGCACTCCAATGAATAGGTGGATTCTCGATTACGGGCTTTTTAGAGTTATCAATAATGGTATTAACTTTATCAATAATAGGTGACGGTGTGTATACCCCCGTTATGTCTTCGGGTTCCCGCTTATCTAACTGCGGTTGGCTACTATCTTGCTGATCAGGTTGCATATTTTTAGTATAGCATGAGAGGAATGGCAATGTTAAATTAAAATAATGACCATAAATGGTCATTATTTTAATTTGGCGGAGGAGGGGAGATTCGAACTCCCGCTCCAGGTCTCCCCAGACTAACGATTTAGCAAACCGTCCCCTTCAGCCACTTGGGTACTCCTCCGTGCTGATTTATTGTAGCACAAACCTAGCCCCCAAGACTAGATTATTATGTAAAAACTTGCTATAATACAAGTATATGGTTTAACAACCTAGGAGTTATACATGAATACATCATTAAAAGCCAAATTATTATCACTAGCTATAATTGTAAATATAGCATTATTTTCGATAATATTACCAACAACAGCCTACGGATTAACTTCAATTCAAGCCGGCGCCGACGCCGCCCAAGCCCAAGGTCAACCCAATAATCTATTTGGAGCAGCGGGGATATTCACCACTATCACCAACACATTGCTATTTGTTATCGGCGCACTAAGTGTTGTTATGTTAATATTTGGCGGATTCCGCTATATAATATCCGGTGGCAATGCAACAGCGATTACTGCTGCAAAAAATACAATACTTTATGCAATTGTTGGCTTAATCGTAGCATTACTAGCTTATGCGGCTATTAATTTTGTTTTATCGACACTAATCCCAGGATCTAGTGTCGGTGGGACAAATATATAAATTATAGAGGCCGACGCCCGCGAGTTCGGATCTCGCAATCTCGTTAAATTAAAATAATGACCACAAGGGTCATTATTTTAATTTGGCGGAGAGGGCGAGATTCGAACTCGCGGTGCCATTGCTAACACGACAGTTTTCAAGACTGTTCCCTTAAACCACTCGGGCACCTCTCCTGATTGAAGTTATTATTAAAATAACACCAACAATAATAACAGATACAATCACATCAGTCGATAGTTTGACGCGCAATTACCGCCACCCAAATATGCTTCGCTCCGGCCTCGGACAAAACTCGACTAGCATATTTAATAGTCGCGCCCGTCGTAAATACGTCATCTAACAGCAGGTAAGGCCGATTAGGCTCAATTTGACCAGTAACCCCAAAAGCTTGCTTTGCCTGTGCTACACGCTGCGCTGCGGTCGCCTGACGCTGTTTTGTGTTAGTTTTACGATATAACAACCGTTGGCAGCTTAAACCACGAGCTCTAGCTATATATTTTGCAATTAATAGCATATGATCATATCCACGCTCTCGAATATGGCTAGATACGGTAGGGATTGGCACTATAACGGTATCAAGTGGTAATTCTGGTAATGTATCTAGCAAAAGATCGGCTAAATCTTTATAGGCCGACTTTGCTCGCTCAAATTTGTAAAGTCCGATTAATCGTTGTAAAGTATCTTTCCGCTCGCCAACAACCCAAGCTTTCTCATATGGCAGCTTACAAGTGTTACATAACCACATTGGAGTTGTAAGTCGATTACAAGCAATGCAAACCATTTTCGATTCACTGATGATGTTATATTTACAATTACCACATAACAAACTACCTATTTTATTGCATCCAGAACAGTGGTGTGGAGCTATGAATGAAAGGATATTATTAATCATTGTATTTTTTACGTTTAAAGGCCTCCTATGGTTGATTATACTGCATATGTTCGTTATAATGTGAAAGACTATTTGTCAAGTAGAGCCTAGAGAAGTGGAGGATATCATGGCCCGTAAACAGAACGATGATTTATTAATCGAAGATGAGCTGACAGCAGCTTTTCTAAACGACGACAACCTTGCGTCAGACAATACAACCGTAGCAACGGTCGTAGCGGAAGACAATTGGGACGACGCTGAGGAAGAATTCCCAGGTCAACTAGCAGTAGATGTCTATGAAACCGATGAAAAATTGGTTATCAAAGCTCGAACTGCAGGGGTAAACAAGGAAGAGTTAGATGTCAGCATTAGCGATGGCATTTTAACTATCAGTGGTACGCTAAATAGTGGCGACGATGCAGATGCCATCAATTGGCATATACAAGAATGTTACTGGGGCGAATTTAATCGCACACTAGCATTACCTGTTAGTGTTAAAGAGGATGAAGTTGAAGCTGTCTTAAAAGATGGTGTATTAACTATCAGCTTTAACAAGATTCGCCAAGAGCAAGCCAAAAAAATCCAAGTCCAATAATAAACACTTGGTACAATAAAAAATATAGCTTCAACATTGAGGCTATATTTTTTATCCATTACAATCTTATTAATAAATAAAAAATATCCGTCCATTTATATATTAGGACGGATATTAATTTAAAAAGGAAACTTATTGTTATTACGCTACAAATTGAGTCAAAACGAAGTTAACGATAGCATAGGCAAGTAGTGCAACTACAATGCCAACAATAGCATACAAAATCGTATTCTTGGCCGATGTGACGGCGCCAGTATCACCACCGGAAATAGTGTATCGAATGCCGCCATAAATCAGCATCAAAACACTAACTGCACCAATCACATATAGCGCCACATTAGAGATAGTAGTAAAAACACCACCATCACCAAGCAAGGTAGTGGACATACCATTCCCTTTTCCAGCTTCCGCACCAGCGCTAATAGATGGCACATCTGCCGCTCCAGCGAATTCAGGTTGAATAGTCGAAATGACTAAATTTGCGCTCAATGCAAGCATAGGAATCACAAGTAATCCAGCAAGCATATTTTTAATTGATTTTTTCATTCAGGTTAGTTCCTTTCGTTAATTCTTACTATATTTATAACAGATGTTTTGTTGTTTGTTAAGCTTATTTTTTTATTTTATCATTATTACATAATCTTACACTTTAAAATTAGTTAAAACAAGATTTACAATCGCCAAAGCAGATAGCGCAACAATCAATCCAATAACCGAATACATTAACGTATTCTTAGCTTTGGCCGTCGCCGTCGAATCACCGCCAGAAATAGTGTAATAAATACCCGAAAGGATTATCATTATCACCGCAACAGCACCAAGGATATATAGCAATATATTAACGCCATTTTTTAAATAAGTTTTTATGTCGTCATCTTTATTACCACATACAAAACTACTGGTATCGCCCTCGCATGATTTAAAAATATCAGCCGCTTGGGCAGTAGCGGGGATAAAGGCACAACTAAAAGTTATAGCCAAACCTAGTATTAATATAAAATTTTTAATTAGTTTCATCTAAATATTTCCTATCACAAATCTTGTTATTGCAAAAGCAACGATTATTATTATCAAACCTATTACCGAGTATAGTACAGCAGTTTTAGCTTTTGAAACCGTAGATGGATTATTGCCACCCACGACAAAATAATAACCAGCAATTATGATCGTAACAACAGCTACAACCCCGACCACAAAATAAAATATACTCAAACCATTCACCAAAATAGCTTCTGGTTTTGACATTGGAAGATTCTCTATCTTGCCAGTTAAAATACCTGCGATATTATGCATAATAATCATATTTAAATTATACCAGAAATATATCTTACGATCGCCACGGCAGCAATAGAAATAACCAATCCAATAATCGCATTAAATACAGTTTGGCGCGCCTTAGCAAGAGCATCAGAACTTCCGCTATTAATAATAAGAGAGAATCCACCCCATAATATAAAGAAAACCGCAATATAGCCGACTGCCATCAAAGCCATATCGATAATATTAAGCACAATTTTCCAGATAAAAGAAGGAAGCTCATCACTAGTGGGGCTTTTAATATTACAATCGCCATCGGTTACGCCTCGATACCAAGCCGGAAAACCGAGAAAACCAGAGTTACAAGAATCAGATGCCTCGGCTGCAAAAACCGGCTGTGATATATTTGACGCGATTATCGTACCGCCAATACAAAAAGCCATTACTAATGCAGCCGCCCAAAATTTAATAGCCCGAATAGCCATTAAAGTAGCCCCCCTGGGATAATAAAGTTCAAGAAAGAATACATCAAGGCATAGGCAACAACTCCAATAATCACATTTTTTATCACATCAATAGCTTTTTTCGTTTGATCAACGCTACTTCCGGCACTCGCATACAATATCGCACCATATACGACACTACCAACAGCAATAACACCTATACCGGCGGTGAAAATATTTATCACTAATACTAAAACGGTAAATAAAGGCGTATCTTCAACTTTAGTTGAACCATTACTGTCTGTACAAGGCAATACAGAAGTTTTTGTACCATTTCCGCAATCATTTAGCGCAAATACACTAGATGAATTTATTACAAAACAACTTAAACTAATTATTAAAAATAGCACTAATAATATTTGTTTTTTGAACATATCTATCTATTAAAATACAATAAAATACATTAATCTACAAGTGTTTTAAACCATAAGTAATAAATAAGTTATAAAACTATTGCTTTTTTACCACTTTTAGTGTATAAATACATACAAGAATATAAAACATTCCCATGTAACCATATAAGTATACAAGGAGATATTAAATATAATGGATAAAAAAGAATACACAGGCGAGCTAGTTGACCTTAGCGAATTAGACAAAGAGCTTAACGGATCAACCGATGAAGGTATTAATCAAGAAGAGATTAATATAGACACAGACATAGATTCAGAAGTAGAATCAGAGATTATAGCTGACCAAGATGATACTATTGAAAATGAACCAATTATAGACACAAATATCGAAAAAGGTAACAAAACGAAAAAATGGCTAAGAGCCTTAGGCGCAACAGCAGTTACAACTATTTTTATAGCCGCATCAGCTGTTGGCATTAATATCTTTGGAAATAGCAAAGATAGCGCAGCAAAAACCCCAACCGAACCTCAAAAGATTGAGGATACTCAAGCTAGTCATGATAATAGCAGTAAGAGTGAAACAACAGCCAAAACTAATACCGAGACAGGTACGAGCAGTTCAAGTAATTCAAAAGTTGAAGAGGATAATACTGGAGTAAATGAAGATAAAACAGAGCAAACGAATAATAGCATACCAACAACTCAAGTCTCGGAAGCAAAAAGTAATGCAGAGTTAGAATCTAACATCGAAGACCTCAGAATTGATTCAGAGTTATTAAAAACAAATCCAAAAAAGGTCGCTGAATTATTTGATCAAAATTTTTTAATAAGGATTGCGAATGCTGGAGCTACTAAAGAAAATGCAGAAAAAGCAACAGAAAGTGGTGATATAAGAAAATATATGGCTATAGTAGCTGATGAAACAGAGCAACCAATAATAGAACAATACATAGACCAAAACTCCATGTCAAATCCCAATATTATTTCGTTTTTAGAAAGAGTAGGTGAATATCATGAAAATACTATAACCTACGCAGCAGCATCGGCAGACCCAAGCCTAGATAGAACAGATAAGGAAATGTACGCACTTAGAGGTGAAGTCACGGGACTAGAATCTGTACAAGAAAATACGGACGGTTCAACTACGATTGGCTACACTGGCAAAGAATATGATAATGGTACAAAAACGCATTTTCTAAAAAGCATGGTTACAAGTGAAGAAGTTTTGATTTATGTTACTTTTAAAGACAATAACGGTCATTTATTAGTAACAGATATAGACAGACGAGGCGTTACTGGAAATTAGTTATAATTATAATATCTTATGCTTAAGTACATGCCAATTATATTAAAATAAATAATGTTTTATAGCTGTCCTCTTTAAATATAACCTTTTTTGTGTTTCAATAGATTTATCTATGTTGTTGCATAATTTTAAGAATAAATTTAACACAAAAATAATCAAGGCCACTCTATTATTAATGCTATTAATTGCTTCGTCAATTACAACTTTACCTATATTTCACACGACCAAAGTTTCAGCTTTAACTACATCTGACAGTAAAAATACGGATCCAAAATGGCAAATTCAATCCTTTCAATACTATAAAGTAATATCAGCTTGTATGGAGTCTGCTAGTTTCAATACCGATTACCTCGGTACAAGTTCTAACTTACAAGCAGATAAAGTTAATAACGGTAAATGGTTTAGATCAATAAATCAAAATCATGTTGGTATTGGTGTGTTTATGAAAGATGCTGTAAGTGGTGACCCATACGAAGTGGGGAATGACGGAATTACGAACTGTGGCGATCCTGACTTAATAAATAATGCTATGGATTTTTGGGGATTAAATAAATTTAGTGTTTTTTGCAATTCCGACTATAAAAGAGAAGGACAAGAGGGCACCGGCAAAACCGGACAAGATATGTGCACCGATGAAAACTCTAATGCTGTTTTTATAGTTAAGGATGAAATAGATCGCAAATCTCATGCCGATAAATTTAAACAGTATATTAAACAGTCCGTTTACGGAATTAGTAGAGATTCCAACGAAGAAATTAGTCTAACTGACCCAGAAAAATACATATTCTACCTGCACACAATCGCGCAAAGCTGTATTCCACAGATTGAGTCAACAAAACCAGACCAAATAAAAAAACCCGAAAGTGATAGTAAGTCATATAATAATGTCGATTGGGTTGATACCTCGGTCGATCCGCCAACTATTATAAACGGATCATACACCGGTGTATTAAACAGAGATGATACCGTAGGTGTTGATTTTGCAAAAGTAAGTCAAGCACCCGCAGATGACGAATCGGTTAGTGTTGACACTTGTCTTGATTTGAGAAATAAACTAGACCAATATGCGCCAGCGTTTTTAAAATGGGCAGTAAGCAATAAGGTTGCCGCAGCTGCAGTGATTAGCCATATAGCCGACTCCGACGCCACCAAGGACGACAGTAAAACCTGTGGTGGGGAGGTTACTAATGTAGGTTGGATTATTTGTCCTGTGGTAACGGCTCTAACATCGCTAAATGATTTAATGTGGACTTTGACGTCTAATCTGTTAAACGTAAGCCCACTCGAACAAGCAGATAGTGTCTATTCGGCTTGGGGAATAATTCGTAATTTAGCAAATATTATATTTGTGATTGTTTTTTTAATAATTATTTTTTCACAAGTTAGTAATATTGGTGTTAGCAATTATGGTATAAAGAAAATGTTGCCAAAACTTGTTATCGGAGCAATCCTTGTAAACCTATCGTTCTTGATTGTACAGATTGCAGTTGATATTGCCAATATCACCGGCTCGAGCTTATATTCAATTTTAATAGGGATGACACAAGATAGGCCACAGCCTTCATGGAATAATCTGCTTAATGCAGTAATAACACTTCCGCTTGCCGCATTTGGAATTTCGGCTGGCATCGCTCTTACTAGTGGCTCGCTAATTTGGATGATAGCATTATTTGCAATTATGGGTTGTTTGACATTATTAGCTGCATTTATAACGCTCATATTTAGACAGGCAATTATACCAATTTTGGCGATACTCGCACCACTAGCTTTTGTGGCATACCTACTACCAAACACCGAAAAATGGTTCGATAAATGGAAGGATATGTTAATTCAAATGTTAATGTTATATCCGCTAGCAGCTCTTGTTTTCGGAGGAGCAAGATTTGCATCCTCGGCAATATATAGTAGTGATGAAAACCATGGCTGGTGGATGACCCTAATTAGTCTAATTGTATTGTGCTTGCCATTATTCTCGCTACCATTCCTTGCAACAAAAGGCGGGGCAATATTAAGCAAGGTTAGTGGCGCACTAACTGGTTTGACGGGTAAACTTAGAAATCCAATTAGTGGTTATACAAATAGCCACGGTGAGTTAGCCAAAGAAAAATACCTTGCCACCAAGCCTGGCAAATATAATATCGGCAAGAGAGCGCATTTTGCTATGAGACGCAGCTCAAGCCGACGATCATTACAATCAGAAGCATATAAAAAACAGAGTGAAGATATGTTCTCTCAAGACTTAAGGGAAAACGGCGATTACTTTGCTGGTGGCGTAGCAGCTGGTAGCGTTGCTAATAAATATATCAGTGACACAGTCATGCGTCTTGATGCAAAAAACCTAACTGACGCCATACAGTCATTCACTAAAGAAATTGCAGATTATAGAGCTAGTGGCGGAAAAGATGATGATGGATTTATAACAGACAGGATTATCAATAGAAACGGAACTGCAACCGCACTTGAAATTAAAGCCGCTCAGCACACAGCCGGTGCTCTTGGTCGTGACGATATTTTAAGAACAGAACGTAATAAATATAATACAGCTCCAGCTAATGAAACAGATCAAGCTCGACAAATTAGAGAAAAGAAGCTTGGCGAAATCCAAGAGGCTATTTCAGCCAATGCAGGCAAATTAGCTAGCAAAGCTCCGGATCTGGTCAAGAACAGGGATGATGCTGCATTTGAAGATATTAATGCGCATGCATTGACAGACTTTAGCAAGGGGGCAGCCGGAGCATTAGTCAAACACCTTGAATCATTACGTCAAACGGCCGCCACTACCGGAAGTGTTGATGATGTGAAAAAATATGCCAAGGCGGTAAACGCATTTAATAACTCGGTTCGTGAAATTGCTAGTAATCCAGAATTGAGATCTAAATTTGAAGGTGCTACTGGCAAGGCCTTGCGCGAAACAATTAGCGCCAACCCCGGTTTAGGAAAAGCATTAAGCCAGTCTGTTGCAAGAATCGATATTAGTGATGATAAAATACGTTAAACTATCAAATTTGATATACTATAAGCAGTATGGCAGTATATAAAGTACCCCAGGATGTTGAGGCTGATGATAAATTAATTGGTCCGTTTAGTTTTCGGCAATTTATATATTTGATCATCGTTGCTATTGCAATTGCTACAGCCTACGTTTTAGGAAAAATATTTCTACCTTTATCTATTGCTACTTTGCCAATTATTATCTTTTTTGGCGCTCTGGCTTTACCGCTTCGCAAAGATCAGCCAATGGAAACGTACATGGCGGCAATGTTATCATTTCATCTAAAGCCTCGAAAACGAATGTGGGATCCTGATGGGATTGAATCGCTAATTGAGATTACTGTACCAAAAGTAATTGAATATAGTCGAACAAAGGACTTAGATCAGATAGAAGCTAGTCGACGATTAAGCTATCTTGCGGATATCGTCGACAGCCAAGGCTGGGCGGTGCGTGGACCTGGAGTGCAAGCGCCTAATCTCGCTATAAATAATGAAATTTATTATGAAGCTCAACAGATTGAGGATGTTCAAGATACTGACAATAACACAGCTCAGACATTAAAGTTTAAATTGGACCAGAGCAATGCGAATCACCATCAAGAGATAGTTGACATTATGAATCATAAAGCGCCGCAAGAAATCTTTGCGCAAACTCCTAAACCAGAACCGCAACAACCAGTGTCTATTCCAATTTATAACCCTTATCCAGATAGCATTCGACAATCGGTTATTCAACCAATAACCAGCCAAATAACAAATCAGCAACCAACACTGAAGCCGATAGAGGCATCTCATACTAAAAACACTAGCGCTAATACGGTGTCTACTGATATAATAAACCTTGCAAGTAATACTGATTTGTCAATCGAGGCAATCGCCAGAGAAGCAAATCGAATTCAAAAAAAGCAAGACGAAGTATTTATATCTTTACGATAAGTTAGTAAATAAGGGGAGTGGAAACAGTAAAATGCCACGAGATAACAAATTAAAGAATCAAATGCCAGTTGACAATACTGATAATAGTTCTATTCCAGCCGCTACGGATAGACCTAAAAACCCCAATTCAACACAGAATAGTTTGTTGTTATCAGAAATTAGAGACAATATGGTCATTATGACAGATGGCACTTTTCGAGCCGTTATTGCCTGTAAATCGATTAATTTTGACCTTATGAGTAGCCGTGAACGTGAAGGTGTTGAATATAGCTATCAGAACTTTATAAACGCCCTAACTCACCCTATACAGATCCTCGTTCGTTCACAGCGAGTCGATATTGGCCCTTATATTGATAAATTAGTTAAAATTCGTCGCGATCAGGATAATATGTTACTTAATGT
>Ga0172377_10008014_pt1 | contig 10840 bp, 8 predicted proteins | sample Pumphouse3metaG_FD_119749 | JGI IMG/M metagenome (GOLD analysis project Ga0172377, IMG submission 119749) | Leachate microbial communities from a municipal landfill in Southern Ontario, Canada - Pumphouse #3 metaG | ecosystem: Engineered > Solid waste > Landfill > Unclassified | place: Canada... | reverse complement strand
TGGATTGGTTTTCGGGTAGTACCTCCGGGAGCCTAACCCGCCCACCCGCCAATGCTCCTCTCCGGCACTACCCAGGCCTCATCCTTCTGTTGCTGACAGGCCTTGTAGGTGTGCGAATGTTAGGGATTTGCGGGATGCTTCGGCCCTCGAGCCGGAGGCGTCGCTGCCGAAGCAAGAGGCATCAACCCCCGGGTTGATACTTCGGTCGCAGAGCCGGAGGCGTCGCTGCCGAAGCCCTATTGTTAAACATCATAACCTTTTTTGGCAAAGCCCTGGCACCGGCAGGGGCGGGTCTCTGCATCCACCTCTGCTACCGGCCTTCTTTTATGCAAAAGCTAAAAGCGCCCGCCTCCCCCGGCAGGTAAGAGGTAAAGACCACCGTGTAAAGCTCGCCCCCGGTTGCGTAAAAGGAGGCTGCCGCGCCGCCGTCCCCCGTGCAATCCGAATCGGCAAGGCGCACTCCCCCCATTCCTCTCCCATAGAAGAGCATTAAAAAGGGATGCAAAAGGGGCTTTCTGCCGCAGGGGCTCATACTTACGCTCACTATGCCGCCCCGCCGCGCCTTAAAGCCAAGCATCCTGTAGTGCTGCCCGCACGGGCGTCTTGGGTCATCCCTGTCCAGCCTGTCTTTCCCGGTAATGGGCAGCCAGGGAAGATCCTCTGTCCGGCTTTCCTGAACAACTGACGCCACCTGCACCTCCCGTAAGAATTATGCTACTAAAAGGGTAGCATAATGCAACGGGGATGTCAATGCGCCCCGCCGGATAAGCCTAATTTCCGGCGGGTTTTCTGGTAATGTAGTTGCAAGGAGCGTAGCAGTGAGTTACGAACGCAATTTTCGCGGAAAACGAATGAGAGCAGCCATGGACAGGGCGGGGCTGACTTCCGGGCAGGTGGCATACCGCATGGGAGTCTCCGACGGCACTGTGCGATGCTGGACAACAGGACGCCGCGGCATAAGCCCGGATGACCTGGCCCGGTTTGCAGAAATAGTCAACTACCCCGTGGAATACTTCTTCCGGGAAGACAGCCGGCTCCCGGAAGATTTCTCTTTCCGGCAAGAGGTACAAAAACTCTCCCGGCAGGTGACGGAACTTGCCAAAAAGGTATCTGAGGAGCATGCAACCTACACGGCGGGAGATGAAGGCGCCCTGGAGTATCTGCGCCAGAAGCATGCCCTCACGGAAGAGGATATGGAAGCCATAAGGCGCATTATAGAAAAGAGAGAAACCCGGCGGTAGCAGCCAACAACCCCCTTGCTGGCAAGAGATGCTTGCCACGCATTCTATGAGAGCCGTCAACATTGATTTCACTCTGCTTTTATGCTATAATTTTAATGTAAAGATGAGCATTTAAACTCGGTTCATCCTCTCAAAATGCCCTGCTTAAAACCCTGGCGTTTTGCAGCACAAGGAGAAGATTTTTTATTATGGCTAATGAGCAAACCCCCGTTGTTACCACAGAGACAAACGGACAGTATAATGCAGAGCAGCTAACGGTATTAAAGGGCCTGGAAGCCGTCCGCATGCGCCCGGCCATGTATATAGGAACCACCGGAACAAAAGGCCTTCACCACCTTTTTGTAGAGGTTGTGGATAACTCCATAGATGAAGTTCTGGCAGGTTTTGCAACAGAGATAGAAATAACCCTTCACAAGGATAACAGCATCTCCGTTAGGGATAACGGCCGCGGAATACCGGTAGATATCCACCAGGATACGGGCGTCTCCGGCGTTGAGACCATTATGACCATCCTCCACGCAGGAGGAAAGTTTGGCGATGGAGGCTACAAAGTCTCCGGCGGGCTGCACGGCGTAGGCGTCTCCGCAGTAAATGCCCTTTCGGAATGGCTGGAGGTAGAAGTCTGCCGCGACGGCAAAATCTACCGCCAGCGCTACGAAAGAGGCGTCCCCACCGGCCCGCTTACCGTTGTGGGCAAAGGCAAGTGCACAGGAACCCTTGTCCGCTGGTATGCAGACAGCCAGATATTCGGCAATATAGAATACCACACGGATATCCTGACCCAGAGGCTCCGGGAGCTTGCCTACCTTAACAAAAAAGTTAAGATTATATTTACAGTAGAATCCACCGGCGAATCCCAGACCTTCCACTATGAAACCGGGATCGCCGCCTTTGCAGAGCACCTCAACCGGAACAAGAGCCCGCTGCATAAGGTGGTCTACTTCTCAAGAGAGAAGGATGGTACGGATGTTGAAATAGCCCTCCAGTACAACGATGGCTACCAGGAAAACATTCTGACCTTTGCAAACAATATAAACACTACAGAAGGCGGCGTGCACCTCTCCGGGTTCAAGACTGCGCTTACAAGGGTAATAAACAACTACGCCCGGAAGGTGGGCCTGCTTAAAGAGAAGGATAACAACTTCTCCGGCGATGATGTGCGTGAGGGACTGACGGCGGTTATATCCGTAAAGCTCTTCCACCCGCAGTTTGAAGGGCAGACCAAGACCAAGCTTGGAAACAGCGAAGTTGAAGGCATTGTAAACTCTGTTGTGGGAGAAGGCCTGGGCGAGTTCCTGGAAGAGAACCCGGCGGTGGGCAAGCGGATAATAGAAAAGGCGCTCACGGCATGCAGAGCAAGGGAGGCGGCCAGAAAGGCAGCAGACCTTGTAAAGCGGCAGAGCGCGCTGGAGAACTCTGCGCTCCCCGGAAAGCTGGCGGACTGCTCAGAGCGCGATCCATCCAAATGCGAGGTCTACCTTGTAGAGGGCGACTCTGCAGGCGGCTCCGCAAAACAGGGGCGGGATCGCAGATACCAGGCAGTTCTTCCTCTAAGAGGAAAGATCTTAAACGTAGAAAAGGCGCGTCTTGACAGAGCCCTTGAAAACGAAGAGATCCGGGCGCTCATAACTGCGCTCGGCACAGGTATTGCTCTTGGGAACGATGAAGAAGAGGATACCGGTCTCTTTGAAGCCGAAGACCTTGCCCAGTCAAACGGAAACGGCCGTTCAAACGGCAATGGAAACGGCAAGGATGCGCCCTATAAGTTTGACATCACCAAGCTTAGGTATGACCGTGTCATAATCATGACCGATGCAGATGTTGACGGCGACCATATACGGACTCTGCTGCTCACGTTCTTCTTCCGCTACATGCGCCCGCTTGTAGAGGCCGGGCATATATACATTGCCCAGCCGCCGCTCTACCGCGTGAGCGTGGGGAAAGACCAGCAGTTCTATGCCAGAAATGATGAAGAACTGGAGAACATTACCAGAGGCATAAGAAACAAGGGCGGCATGAAGGTTCAGCGCTTCAAAGGTCTGGGAGAAATGAACGCCGATCAGCTTCATGAGACCACTATGGATATGTCGCAGCGCACCCTGGCCCAGGTGACCATGGAAGAGGCCATTCTGGCAGATGAGATGTTCACCTGCCTTATGGGAGACAAAGTAGAACCCCGCCGTGAGTTTATAGAAAAGCATGCAAAAGAAGTTGCAGACGTAGACTGGCATTACTAAAGGGTTCAGCGCACGCAAAAAAGGGAAAAAGGGAACGAATGATCATTCGTTCCCTTTTTTAATAAAGGATTACCCCAATCCGTTCAAGAACAGATAATATAATCTTTCTTTCAGGAGGCAGAAATGTTTAAAAGGCTGCTTTTTATTACGTCCGCATGCATAATTATTGCTGCATCCGCCGCACAGGCCCCTGCGGAGAATGCCTCGCCCGCGCCAGAGACGGCCCTTCTCCAGTATAAATTCACCCAGGGAGAACTTCTTAGGTACCAGGTGGTCATGGACATAAGCATGAAGATGGATATGCCGGGCGCGCCGGATTCTGCAGCCATGGGAAACATTCCCTCCTCCCGCACCGTCATGGTACTGCGCCAGCGGGCCGTAAAACTGCTCCCCGGCGGGGATGCAGAGATAAACATGGCAATAGAATCCATGAGCATAACTTTTGGCGGGCAATCCATAAACTATCCCGCGGAAAAGCTTCCGGTGTTTACCCTTGTCACCTCCCCTTCCGGGGAGATAAAGGATATAAACGTGAAGGGCGGAGTAAAGGGGATAGATGTAAACAAACTGGTCAACTCCTGGCAGAACAACGTCAGCTTTCCGGCAAATCCCATAAAAGTGGGGGATACATGGGCGCAAACCCTGCCCCTGCCGCTCCCCTCAGGCCGGGGAACCATTCAGGCGGACAACCAGCTAACGGCGCTTAACATAAAACAGGGCGGGTACACCGTTGCGGCAATAAAGCAGACCCTTGGGGGAGACTTTACCTACAACATGGCAGTTCCCTCCGGAAAGAGCAACTCCAAGACCATGAACATGAAGGGAACAGTAAGCGGCGGCGGCATCATATACTTCTCCCCGGAATGCGGCCGTCTGGTACAGAGCGAAGGCACCATGTTAATGCAGACAAGCGTAAATATGAGTGCAGAGCAGGCCAAGAGCATGCCGGGGCCCATCACCATGACCTCTACATCAAAGTACACAATGACCCTTATGGCCAACCAGTAGAAGCCAATGGCAGCCGGATGTTATTAAAGCACAGCCTCCCTTTTTTATTCTTCTACAAAAATAGGGTTGGAGATAATCCAGGGTACATGCCGTCCGCTCTTAAGCAGGCTCACCTCTACGCGGTAGATGCCCCGGCCTATATTTGGAATAGAGAGTTCATGCCGGTTTGTCTGCATTATCAGCTTTGAAGAACGAAAGACCTTTACAAGCACCCTCCTCTCCCCGGGTATCTTTATATTTAAAAAGACGGGCTTGCCCCCCGTTTTGATGCTCTCGCCCATCAACCTGGTCTCCCCCGGCGACAGGGCAAAGAACTCAAAGCCCCCTGCATCCCCCCAAAGGCTGAACGCCGTGTAGCTTCTCCCCGCCCTAAGCGCGTCATAGACAAGAATCTTGTCATGGACAAGCTCGCCGTTCAAGGGTTCGCAGGTTATTATATAGGTGCCAAGAGTCTTAAACACATCTGCATAAGATGGAATTCCCAGGCGCACGCGGCCCACTTTAAGGAGCGCGTGCGCATCTGCCCCCGCAATAGAGACGCATCTGCCCTTGCCTAAAAGCTTCTCCCATTTCTCTGTGCAGGGCTTTGCGCCGGAGATAACCGTCTGCATTGCCCTGAAGGTATCCTTAAAGCATCCGCAGGCAAAATCAAAGAGAAGGCGTGCGGGGCGCCTCTTCCCGGCCTCTGTGAAAAGGCTTGAAAGGTTTAATATCTCTATGCCTGCATAGCCGGATGCCTCCCAATCCGTCCAGCACCGGCGGGAGGTGGGGTGCGCGTAAAACCCAAATCCCCCGCAGGCATTCACCATGTCTATGACATCTTGGACAGGCTCTTTCTTCCACGTAAAGTCAGGGGGAATATCAAACGCAAGAAAATGTCCGGCAGCAAGGGTGATCTCTGCGCCCACAAGGGCAAGGGACCTTCCGTACCACCCTTCTTTGCCGTCCTTCAAGGCGCCCAGGGTGTTATGATCGGTTACAAGCACAAAATCAAGTCCGGCCGCCTGCGCAGCCTGCATAATCTCTTCAATGCTCCCGCCGCCGTCAGAGTAGGTGGAATGCACGTGCAGGCAGCCCTTATAAGAATAGGTAGATAAGGCATTCATTGAAACAGTATATCACACTTGGCAAAGGGCTTGAACTCTTGGGTGAACGCAGGGATGTTAGTATTCGGCCAAAGGTTTTTAATATTTTTGCGGCAGAGCAAAATGTTGCGGCCGGAGCCTTCCCAATCTTCAAGGGATCAGCCCCCGGAGACACGCACAAAGAGGTTGTTGTGCACATCTACAACCCCCGGAACAAACCTTGCCACATTCTCCGCCTGCTCGGATTGTAAAAAACTATCCACAATGCCCGTAAGCGTGACAACGCCTCCAACCACGGTTACACTGATCTTTGTTGATGGTATAAAGGGGTTCCTGCTGAAGCGCGCCCGTATATCCGACTGAATATCCAGGTCGCGGCGGAGTTCGCCAGGCCTGACGGTAATATTGTTCCTTACATCTACCACGCCCGGCACCCAGCTTGCAAGCACTCCGGCCACCTGTTTAGGGTAACTGCTTGAAAGGGTTCCGGCGAGGGTGACCACGCCGTTGCTTGAGGTAACGGTTATTGCAGCAAGTTCATCCTGGCTCAGGTTGCCTACAAGAGAGCTTCTTACCGCCTTCACTATATCTGCATCAGAACGAACCTGCGCGGGAACAACCCTTATTCTATCCACCACACTGCGCACTCCCACGGTTCTCTGGGCAATGTTTATGATGCTCTGTTTTTGGGCCAGGCTCTGGACTGTGCCGGCAAGCGTTACAACACCGCCGGAGACAGACACCGTAACGCCCGTGCTTGAGGGGATTGCGCGGGTGAGTTCCGATATTATCTGGGCATCCGGCCGCACTTGGGCATTTGCGGCAATGGAAAGAGCCAATGCCCCCAAAATTGCAAAGACTGCGCATCCTTTTCTCATGATAGGGCCGCTCCCTCCAGGAAGATGTAAAAGCGGGCCAATGGCAGATATTTATACAGGTCTTTACCCTAAGGCAGGCATGCCGAAACGGCAGATAGATAGTCTGCAGAATATCTTACCATACGATATGCAGCTATTTAATAAACCGTATGGTAAGCGGATAACGATAGGAAATACCATCATTTGCCCTTACAGATGCAATTATAACCTCCACCAGCCAGAATGCACCTATAATCAGCAGAAGCGGTATTGTTATAACAAGAATAGTAGCGACAAACGAATAGATGGTTATGCTTAACTGAAAATTAAGGGATTCCTTGCCTTGCTCATCAACAAAAGGGTACTCCTCCTTTTTAATCAACCAGACTATAAGCGGCCCTAGAATCTGCCCTATGAGCGGAAGAATAAAGAATCCCAGCGCAAGCAGATGGCAGAGCATACCATATAATCGTTCTCCGCGGCTCATCCCTTGAGTCGGTTCTTCAGACATATCGTCCTCCCTGCAAAGATGAATGACTGCGTTGCAGCCATAACCAGTGTACCCGCCTTGGACACACTCTTTTCAATCTACTGCAGGATTATGTCGATAAACCAGGTGCATTGGCCGCAGAAACCTACTCAATCCACACGGCATCATCAGAGAAGAGGCGTTCAACCTCTGATATAAACCTGGGAGATGGGTCTACCTTATTCTGGATGCAGATCTTTGTTGTGCTGCCGTTTAAGGTTATATGAAAGAATACCGGGTTCTCTCCCGCGTTTGTGGCAATAAGCGCCTGCAGAATTTTAAGTTTCTCCTGCTCGCCGCCTGGGATGCGCACGTTTACGGATTTGGGGCCGCTTCCGTTCCCTCCGTTTGAATCCCCGTTATTCAAGGCGGCCACAGGGGTGATGCTCTCGCAGATTATCCCCACCTCTGTAGATTCGTCGCCCTCTTTGGTGGTTCGCTCCCGGCGGTTGATTTTGCCCTTTATGGCAACAATGCTGTCCTCCGCCAAATATCTTCTGCACTCATTAAAAGTTCTGGGGAAGATGGTAACGTCTATTTGTCCGGTAAGGTCTTCAAGGGTGACAAAAGCCATAAGATCGCCCTTTTTTGTTGTGACGGTGCGCACGCGGTTTATGGTGCCGCCCACCACTACATCTTCCTTCTCCGCCTTGTCTTTAAGCTGATCCGCCGTGGTTGTGACCACCTTGTCAAGGCGTTCCTTGTGCTGCATAAGGGGATGATCCGTTATGTAGAGGCCCAAAAGGTCCTTTTCCATGGAAAGCACCTCATCCCGGGAGAACTCCGTTACCTGGGGGAGCGTCTCCGGCTCAAGGTAGGATGTATCCTCCGCATTTCCATCTTCAAAAAGTGAGACCTGCCCTACCGCACGATCCTTCTGCGCCCTGGTTGCGCGGCCCACGGCATCCTCCAGCATGAAGAGCAGCTGGGCGCGGTTCTTGTTTATGGAATCAAATGCGCCTACTTTTATAAGACATTCAACGGCGCTCTTTGTCACGGTGGAATTGAAGGTGCGGCGGCAGAACTCGTGCAGTGTAGAGAAGCTGCCGCTCTGCAACCTATCGGCTATTATGGCGTCTATGACACCCCGGCCCACTCCTTTTATGGCGGCGAGCCCAAAACGGATGCCCTGGCCTTCTACCTCAAACTCCAGGCCGCTTAGGTTTACATCCGGCGGCAGCACGGGGATTCTAAGACGCTTGCAATCATCTATATACATGGCAAGTTTGTCTTTGTCATCCATGTTGGCAGAGAGGAGTGCCGTGTAGTATTCAACCGGATAATTGGCCTTCATGTATGCCGTCCGGTAGGCAACAAAGGCATAACAGACGGCGTGCGCCTTGTTGAAGGCATACCCGGCGAAGGGCTCTATCTGGTCATATATGGCCTGCGCAATCTTTTCGTCTATGCCGTTTTTGGCGGCGCCTTCCATAAATTTAATCTTCTGCTGATCCATTATGGCGCGGTTCTTGCTGGACATGCCTTTTCTAAGTATATCCGCCTGTCCCAGAGTGAACCCGGCTATGGCCGTGGCAATCCTTAGAACCTGTTCCTGATAGCAGATAACGCCGTAGGTCTCCTTGAGTATGGGTTCAAGGAGCGGATGCAGATATTCTATGGGCTGCTCTCCAAACTTGGAGCGGACAAAGTTGGGGATAAAGGCCATGGGCCCTGGGCGGTAGAGCGCAACAATAGCCGCCATTTCCCGGACGGAGTTGGGCTTTAAGTCTATGACATTCCGGCGCATACCGGCGCCTTCAAGCTGAAAGACGCCGTTTGTATCTCCCCGGCCCAGCATCTCAAAGGTGGCGGCATCGTCGATGGGGATGTCCATTATGTCTATGTCAATTCCCCTGTGCTTTTTAACGTTTTTAACGGCGTCTGCCAGGATTGTAAGGTTTGCAAGCCCCAGGAAGTCCATCTTAAGCAGGCCCACCTTGGCTATGTCCTTCTTTGCCATCTGCGCCACAACTTCGCCCTTGTTCCCCGTATGAACGGGGACGTGGTCTGTAAGCGGATCATGGGAGATAAGGATTCCGGCGGCATGCACGCCTACGTTTCTGTTTAGTCCTTCAAGCGTGCGAGCGGTGTCTAGAAGGCGTTTTACTTCCGGGCTGGTTGCGTTGGCATCCCTTAGATCAGGGTTCTCTTCCAGCGCCTGATCTATAGTCATGCCTACGGGGAGAGAAGGGATCATCTTGCAGATCTTATCCACTTCTGCAAGTTCCATGCCAAGCACCCGGCCGCAATCCCGCACTGCGGCGCGCGCCTTCATGCTTCCAAAGGTGGCTATCTGCCCCACCCTGTCGCGCCCATATTTGTCTATGACATATTGGATAAGTTCCTCCCGGCGGTCGTCCTGGATGTCTAAATCAACATCCGGCATCTCTACGCGTTCCGGGTTAAGGAACCGTTCAAAGGCAAGGCCGTACTCTACGGGGTCTACATCCGTTATGCCAAGCCCGTAGCAGACAAGGCTTGCCGCAGCGGAACCTCTTGCCCCAACATATATGCCGGTGCGGTGCGCAAAATCCGTAAAATCCCGGACTATAAGCATATAGAGCGCAAATCCGCACTGGTTTATAACGCCTATTTCATACTCAAACTGCTTTTCATACTCTGCCGGAATCTCTCCGCCCAGGCGTTTCTTGAGTCCTTTATGCGCCTCACTGGTCATGTAATCACGAGGATCTATGCCGGAAGGAACGCCGGGGTCCGGGAGTTTTGAGCGGCTGAAGTCAAACTCGCAATTGCACTTTTCGGCAACTTCAAGGGTGTTTTTAAGGGCGTCCGGGTAGTCTTTAAAGAGCCGGGCCATCTCTTCCTGGCTCTTCATGTAGAACTCTTGCGTGCCGAAACGCAGCCGTTTTGGATCGTCCAGGGTGGCGCCGGTCTGTATGCAGAGCAGTGCATCATGGGCCTCTGCATCTGCCTTTGTGAGATAATGGATATCGTTTGTTGCTACAAGTTTGAGCCCGGTTTTTTTTGCAAGCTCAACAACGCTCGCATTTACGGATGCCTGTTCCGGCAGAAAGTGTTCCTGGAGCTCAAGGTAAAGGTTCTCCCTGCCAAAGATGTCTATGTAATCATTAAGGGAGGCTTCCGCGGCCTCCATGCCGTTTTTTCTTATCTTGCTGGGGACCTCTCCTCCAAGGCAGGCGGTAAGCGCTATAAGATCGCTGCCGTACTGAGAGAGCAGTTCTTTATCTACCCTGGGTTTGTAGTAAAGCCCCTCTGAAAAGGCTATGCTGACCAGTTTAATAAGGTTTTTGTAGCCCTTTTCGTTCTTTGCAAGAAGTACCAGGTGGTAGAGCTCCCTGTCCAGACGGGGGTCACGCTGCGTGCGGGAACGGGGCGCTACGTAGACCTCGCAGCCCAGGATGGGGTTCAGCCCGGCTTTTTTTGCCTCGCTGTAGAAGGTTATATTGCCGTACATAACGCCGTGGTCCGTAAGCGCAAGGGCGGGCATGCCCATATCCACGGCGGTCTTTACAAGGTCCGGCAGGCGGCAGGCTCCGTCAAGCAGGCTGAACTCGGAGTGAGTGTGCAGATGTATAAATTCCGGGACTGACATTTCTTATTTCCTTTTGAGGAATACATATCCTCTGATACTTTGGAGATAGAGGGAGCTTACCCTATCCATTCTACAGGACACCGGCATGGTTGTCCATATGATAAATAAACCGGTGGTTCCCGTGCGGCCTTTTCCTTTAGAATGCATTGTCGTGGATTTTGGTAGCATTCTTAAATGATGCAATTCGGAGGCTATCTTTTGGGGGCGCCATGTCGTATAATATAAGCGTTATGAATAGAATGCTTGAAGATTTGAACCCCGCCCAGAGGGAGGCGGTTGAACATATAGAAGGCCCTCTCCTTATCTTTG
>Ga0172377_10008013_pt1 | contig 10840 bp, 12 predicted proteins | sample Pumphouse3metaG_FD_119749 | JGI IMG/M metagenome (GOLD analysis project Ga0172377, IMG submission 119749) | Leachate microbial communities from a municipal landfill in Southern Ontario, Canada - Pumphouse #3 metaG | ecosystem: Engineered > Solid waste > Landfill > Unclassified | place: Canada... | reverse complement strand
TCTAATAGATGATTGATAATCTTTAAAGGTAGTCCAGAGATTGTAATCTGATTGTGTTTGAGAATAATGTTTAAAAAAATTAATACAATTGTTTTTAAGTTTTTTTATTAGTTGATTGTCTGCATTGCGCTTATACCAATTATAAGACAATGCCGTTTCCAAATCTCCAATCTGGTTTAATTTTGTATTTTCTAATATATGTATTAAACTTTTATAGTCATATGTTTGATATGATATTGGATCTGTTGTAAACTCGTAATTACTGGGGTTGTCTCCCTTTACATTTAAATAATTATATTCTATTCCGTAAAAATCATAATAATATTTTTGAGTTTGTGCTTCAAAAAGGTAAGTAAGTACATATATCTCTTTAAACGCTCTAAATACGCTTATGGGGAATAGCCAAAGAACAACCGTATCATTATATATTCCAATACAATCTAAACTACACAATCTTTTATAATCATCAAACTTCCCCTTATACTTGGGATTAGTCCATTTTAGTAAGCTATTTTCTATTACAGCATATTTTTCTAATATATTCTCTAGGTCACTTTCAGTAATTACTAAAGGCTCTATAACATCTATTACTTCATCCATAATTAAGACATAATTATTATTATAAACCATATCAATAATTTCTTCATCAAATAAAGTAAATAAACTATGTGTTGAAGCTATATTCTCTCCTTTATTAAAAAGATATTTTATACCTTTTAATTTACTACCAAATTCTTTTGGTTGTTTAAAATGTTTTGTAGGACAGGATAATATAATTCTTTCTACTTCATCAAGATAAGGGGTTATGTACAAAAACTTAATTTCATCATCTGACTTGTTAATATAATTAATAGCTCCACTACTTTTACCAGAACCCATAATAGCATCTACAACATTAATTTTAATTACTACACCATCTCCTTTAATTTTTTCACCTTTTGACGATGGAAAAGTGAAAGTTTTATTTTTAATGATTTTTATAAAAGTGAAAATCTATACCTCTAGCAGGGGTTTAAAAAAGGTTCGTTTTTTTTTGGGGTCGACTCAAAAGATGGAAAAGTGACAGAATCGCATTTTCTGACTCTTGTAGCAGGGGTTTTCCTTAGTAGCCCTATAATAAGAATATTATAAAGGGGGTAAGAATTAAGAATCTCTTAAAATATCCGTAAAAATCACTTCCTTTTCTTTTATATTTATTTTTGTTTAAACACCACAAACTCTCTTTTGTAAAAGAGTTAGTAGTGTTTAAAACAAATTATAACACATTACTCATATATAAAGGACTCCTTGATTCTTTATCAAATCCACAATATTCATAAGTTGTCTTAATACTATCATGATTTAATTCATGAGATAGTGCTGCTACAATATAAGGATTGTTGGGATTATCTTTTATTAAATGATAAGCTTTAGTTTTTCTTAGGGAGTGAGTTCCTATATTACCCTTAATATTACAAGCGTTAGCCATATCCTTCATTACTTGCAATGCTCTTTTAGTGGTAATAGGTTTATTTTCTCCTTCTCTTGACTTAAAAACATACATATCAGAATTTAAAGAGGGGAGAGTGTTAAAATATTCTTTTAAACCCTCCTGTACATAGGGATGAATTTGAAAACTTGCCCACTTACCTGTCTTTTTTTCTTTAATTTCAATCCATTCTTTGAATGTGATGTTATTATCATCTAAATAAGCAATGTCTTTAATTTTAAGGTTGACTAAATCGCTAATTCTTCTAGCTATATTAATTCCCAGTATAAACATACAATAGTTTCTAAGATTAGTTCCTTTATACCTAGAGGGAGTATCATGAAAATAAGACTTAGCTCTTTCAATGTCTTGTTTATCTTTTATGGGATCAGTGGCTCTATGAACTGAAGAGTTGGTTTTCTTAGGTGTTTTCTTATTAGAATTTGGGAAGTCAATTATTTGACAATTTCCCAAGGTTCGACTATAGAGGTCGGCTTTCTCGGTAGTATTAAGAGAGTTGTTTATTTTCAATAAAGTATTCATTCTTTGTAAACCCCTTTCTTACTGGTATTTTGTTGTACCTAAATTATATCATGGATACATTTAAAAGTCAAGTGTTTTCTATAATAATTTTATAATAATACCAGTAAATACTAAAAAGTTCGACTTCTTAATGTGAAAGACCAGCTACACAAGAGTATTAAAATGTTTGAATGATGCTATATACTATTATATTGGTGTTTTGGTGAAATTGATTTAAATTAAATGGCAGGTATGTGAGTGTAGATCCGATAAAATGATTCGATGGGTGTTTTATGATTAATAGTGATCGGTTGATGAAATTATGAGGAGGAGGGAGAGATGACAGCTTAGTGTTTTGTGAGTTGTCAGACTACTCAGAATAATGTAAATACACCCCCTATGCAGGCAGTCAACCCTCAGTTAGACAGAAGGGCAAAAAGGGAAACTGAGGAAATAGACCATGGTGTTATTAATAGGAAATATTATCAATAATATTGAAGGCCGGAGGGAAAGAGTCGGAGTTGAAATTGAATATTTTATGGAGTAAAAACTTATTATAAATATAAATATCATTAATAAATATCAATAATCAATCCCAAAATATTAACCTTTGTTTATAAAAATATTTTTAAAAATAACTTGACTTTATTTAAAATCTATGATATAATAAGTATAAGATTTAGAGCAGGACAAAAAACTTTAGGAGGCTTTTATTATGACACTAGCAGAATACAAGGTGCAACATTCGGAAATGACCTGTTATATAGCAGAATACGGAGAAAATATTCCCGGCGGATTTGGGAGAAAAGGATGGAGCGCATATGGAAATTGCGATGATATGCGTGTTATGGAAGTAATACCGAATTACTTAAAAGACGGAACGCCAAAAATCATTTTAGGCAACAATTAACCAGGACAAAAAACTTTTTGAGATTAATACAAGCCGTCCCGGCGGCGTAAAACAGGCATCAGGCCGGGAGCGTTCTCCCCTTGCGGGGAGAGGTTGCAGTTAATAAAATTAAAGGAGATTAACAGACAATGATACACAATGCAAAATTACAAAACGCTTTTAAACTTTCCTCAAAAATAACGTTATACGTTCCTGCAACAATTCACGACAAAGAGATAGACAATACAAAATACGTTGACAAAGCCGCAAGCCTATTTTCTGAATGTTTTGGAGGATCAACTTCTACACCTGCGCTTGGTTACTGGCTTAGCGGATCAATTGGATTAATAAAAGAGAAAACTACAATAGTTTTTGCATACTGTAAAGATACAGATTTACAAGCAAATATAGACAAAATAATAGAACATGCCGAAACTTTAAAAACAGAACTTCAGCAGGAGGCAATAGCACTAGAAATCAATGGGGAGATGTATTTTATCTAGGCAGCTTTATGCTGCCTTTTTTTATTGGTGTTATTATCAAAATATTTTAAAAGGGTATTGACTTTGTTTATAATCCATGGTATAATAAATATGTAATAAACAGTAACACAAATAACAATAAAACAAACAAAACAGGAGGTAATAAACAAAATGAAAGAATTATATAAGAGAAATACAATTGATTTTGTAGAAAAAAATATCCGTGGAGCGTGGGTAATTTACGGAGAAATAGGCATAAAACAGTATTACTATTATACAAAAGCGCAAGCAATTAAGTTATATAAAGAAGAAGTAAAAGAGCATGGAAACATTGTAGCACGTTAACAAACCATATCGGCAATTAGTGCCGATACTTGAAACGGATTATTCCGGCCTGAGTATGAGCATTAAACAAATACATATTAATAGGAGTAGTAAACATGATAACAGAATCAAACAAGGATAATTTATATCGTATTACATCTAATTTATCATTTAGAGACTATCAAAGCGCAGTAAACAGTTATAAATTACTCAATAAAAGTATAAAATGGGGAAAATTTAGTTATTCTTTATCCAGTGAAACAAAAGAAGCTTTAGAGTATTACAAAACAGCCTGCAAACAGGATATAATAACAGATCAAGAGGAAGAAATAAAAGCATATCTATTAAAAATAAGGCTTGCATATCCTGATTTATGGGAACAAACAAACGGCAATTATGAGCAATGGAAAAACGTAAAAGGAGCATAAACAGAACATAAAAACAGATAAAATATTAGATTGATGAGGAGATTAATAAAAATGTTAAATAAAAAGTTTAAACACAATACATGGTTTAAAAATTCTGATATGACGGTCAAACAGTTTTTAGATTATGTATTAGCGCATAATGGCGATTTTATAATTAAGCAAAAGAAAAAATTTGATAGTGATGAATTATTCAGCGATTGTAAAACAGAATACCATTTAACAGATAGAAGATGCAGCATAAAACTTGACTATCAAGAAAGAAATTATTTAGCACTTAACAGTGAATATTTCAAGTCAAAACTTCCACAAGCAAACGAAAATTATCTAATGGCGATTATTGCAGCCAGCGGAGAGCCTATAGCAGATAATCACGATATAGTATATTTAAGCAGATAAAACCGTGTTTTCATTGTAAAAATTGAAAGGAGATTAAAAGAATGAAATTGCATGAATATTTAAAAGAAGTTAGTCCAGAAATGACTATTAGAGTAGATAACGGCGAAGGAAGTATTTTCTTTTATGGATCAGCAGGAGAAATAACAGAAAGCAACAAATATTTGAATGCAGAAGTAATAGATCATGTATACGGTAAATTTGGGCATGATATTTTATATATATCTATTGCATAATACAATGAAACGGTGATTTAATTCCAAACAGATTATATTAAGGTGTTAAAATAAAAATATTTTATAAAAAAGTATTGACTATGTATAAAGTCTATGATATAATAAGTATGTAATCAAGAACAAACAAAAGTAATTTTAGGGGAGGAAATAAAAAAATGTTAAAAAATAGAGTTGGAGAGACTTCTAAAAATAAATATGGAAGTATTATGAAAATAACAAAATATAATAATGCTAGAGATATGGAGGTAACTTTTGAAACTGGATATGTAGTAAAAAATGTATATTACTTGTCTTTTAAAAAAGGAATAGTATTTGATCCATTATATAAAACAAATTATAATATCGGATATTTTGGAATAGGTAAATATACAGCAAGAGATAAGGCATACAATGTATGGAAAGATATGTTTAAAAGATGTTATGATAAAAAATACCAAGCAAATTTTAATACCTATATTGGTTGTTCTGTTTGTGAAGAATGGTTTAATTATCAAGTTTTTGCACAATGGTATGAGGAAAATTATTATATTGTAGAAAATCAAAAAATGCAGATTGATAAAGATGTATTAATAAAAGGGAACAAAGTATATTCCCCTAAAACTTGTGTAATTTTACCCGAAGAAGTTAATTATATTTTACTTAGTAGAAATAAAATGAGGGGAACATATCCAATAGGAATATATCTACATAGTGATGGTGATAAATATGTTGCACAAAGTCATGATATTAATAAAAAAATGATATATTTAGGTAGATATAATACTATTAAGGAGGCATTTCAAACATATAAAGAATATAAAGAAAATGTTATTAAACAGGTGGCAGACAAATATTATGGCATAATTCCAGAAAAAGCATATAAAGCATTATATGATTATAAGGTTGAAATTACAGATTAAAATAATAAAGGAGAATGATTATTATGTTAAAAAAAGCAAATATTAATTGGAGTTGTAAACAACTTGCAAAAATGGCAACAAGCGGATCAATAACTTTTGAAAATGCTGTCCAGCGTTCATATTGTTGGGATAACAAAAGGAAAAGCCTTTTAATTCATTCGTTTATCGAAGGGTATCCTGTTCCACCATTTTATGCAGTAAAAACCGAAACAGGAGCATATGACATGCTTGATGGCCGTCAACGGGGGGAAACAATAAAAACATTTTTAAATAATGAATTTGCATTGACAGAGCTTGACGAAGTGGAAACAGAAGAAACAATACAAGAAGAAGGAAAAACACAATCAATAATAAAAAATATTGATATAACAGGAAAAACCTTTTCAGAACTTCCAGAGGATATTCAAGATAGAATAAAAGATTATTCTTTGACAATTTATTTTTTTCAAGATATCAGCGACGAAGAAATTTCAGAAATGTTTTTTCGCTTAAATAATGGAAAGCCTTTATCTTCTATTGAATTAACAAGGGTAAAGGCAAAAAGTTTTGAAATTATCAAAGAACTTGGTAAACACTCTATTTTTAGTGAAGCGATTAGCGAAAAGGCTTTAAATAAATATACGAATGAAGATATTATCATAAAGTCTTGGTCGGTTTTGAATATGGAAAACCCCTCTTTTGAGACGAAAAAAATTCGCCCTATTATGGAAACAGCGGAATTTACAGATCAACAAACGGAACAAATCAATCAAATATTTGACAGATTAAGAGAAGTTCATGACTTTATTTTAGATATAGAAACAGAAAACAAATCTGAAATTAAAACAGCGCAAAAAATAGCTAAAAAAATCTACACAAGAACCCATTTATTGGCCTTAGTTCCTTTTGTTTTTAAATCTATTGAGGATAATTTAAGCACAGTTTATTTCGCAAGTTGGGTAAAAATGTTTTTTGGTAACAATAAAGGTGCGACAGTTAATGAAAAATATAACAATTCTTGCCAATTTGGATCGGCAAAATCTGAAAATGTTGCAATCCGTTTTGAAACAATGAACATTTCTTATAAGTCTTGTTTCTTCCCTGAATTGACGGAAAAAGAAATTGAAATGGATTTATTGGAAGAAGATAAAAACAGAGAGGGAGAAATTTTTCAACAAGCAATATAGTGTTATTATCAACTAATTATTGAAAAGGGGCTATAAAATGAATACCTGCACTATGAATTTAAATAACGAATTAAAAGGGGTAGAGTTAAATTTTATTTCTAAGCCTGCGGCCAATGTTTTAAATAACCTAAAAGAAAGCGGCTTCCGTTGGCATAATACAAAAAAGGTATGGTATGCAAGGCAGAACGACAAAACTATAACACTAGCAAAACAGCTAACAGAATCAGATATAAAAGATATTGAGCAAGAGCAAAAGACAAAAGAAGATACAGAAATAAAAAAAATCATGACAAAAATGGATAATAAAATTTTGCCATTGTTTGACCGTGTACAATTTACGGATGCAGAGAATGCAAATCTTAATAAGTCATTACATGGCAAAGAAATTGCAAAACTTGTCAGAGAGCATATTAAAAACCGTTTTCCAGAATGTAAATTTAGCGTAACAAGTGATTACAACAGCGTAACAATTGAATTAAAATCCTCTCCATATGATAATAAAAAACTGGAGTATTCAAGAGATATTGAACCTAGAGAATATAGAAAATTTGAAGAAGAAAATAACAAAGAAATTACGGCAATTATTGATTATTGCGAAAAGTATTTAAAATCTTATCAATATTGTACTTGTTATGATCCTTACGGTGATTACGGCAGCAGCAGTAATATATATACCCATGTATCAATTTATGATTATACGCAAATAGAACAGACAGAAGCAATTAAAAAAGAAATTGAAAACTTCCGTCAATCTTTAGAAGAACAGAAAAAAGCCGAAGCGGAAGAAATGAATAAACGAGTTGAAGAATCAATTAAACAGCGTGAAATAGATGATGCACAAGCGAAGATCAGAGCAGAACAGGATGAAAAAGATATAGAAATTATTAATAATAATGTATCTTTTAATGACTTAACAGAAACAGATCAATATATGATTATTAACGCACAATTTGCACATCTTAACAAAAATAATACGCTTGATGAGTACAAAGAAGAAGTGAACAAAGGAGAAAATGAAAAGGGTTTTTATTATCAAGATGTAAAAATAACAAGAGAAGTTTATTTTAAAACTGCCGAAGCATTAAATCTATTTTCTAATATGCTTTTATCTGATTTTGATTTTATTAATGGAACTGGTGGAGACTATACAGATGATCCGAGAATTAATAGCATGATTGACTATCAGAACATGAGCAAGGAAGATAGGGCAACAGTCAAATTCAATCTATACGGCATAGCGGTATATTTTAACAATGAATTGCAATTTGCCATTGATGCACAGGGGTACAGTTATGCACGTTATGTCGGATTAACCACAACAGCAAATAAACAGCCAGTAACAACTTGCAATACCTATGAGAATACAGAACAGATTGAACAAGACAAAGTAACGGCAAGCATTATCGAGAATGCAAGCGCAGAAATTATTATATCTTTGTCATTGTCGAGTGATGAATGGCAGACAAGCGTGGAGTATGAAACAGAATTGAAAAACCAGCTAAAACAGAGTAACACAAAGCTAACAAAAACAGTAATTCAGCAAGTAGAAATTGAGGAATTGAAGGTGTATCTGTACAGACTCTTAACAGAGATGGAAAGTGTACAAGAACAATTTACAAACGCAAATATTCAGCAAGGCGAAAAGATAACCATAATTTCAATTGGTGATATGGGTATGGTAGGCACAAGTAAAGGTATTTTTGAAAGTGCAACAAATAGCAGTTATGCACAGTATACTGATGCAGTAAAACTAACCTTTAAACCAGATCACAAGAGACAGTTATATTATACACACTATCATAATGGTAAATGTTTTATTGTGGTAAGTGGTTATTGTGATATTCCAGAGTCTATTTTATGGGAAACTGGAACAAGTGCAAACGGTGTAATATGGAGAAAAACAAAATATGGATCATGTGATAGGCAACAGATAAAGGATATTAAACAGTATCTTGAACAGCAGGAAATAAAAATTCTAGTAGATAGAAGTAATTCATAAATAAAATAAACAGATAGCAAGCGATATTTGACGGTTTCACGCTATAAAAGAAACCGTTAGAAAGGAAACACATATGGACTATCAAGAATTTAAAAAAATTCATTGTAGTGTTTTTAAACTTAATAACATAACAGAAAATTTATATAATATGCGTGAAAATTACTGTAAACAGCAAACAGAAGCGACTTTCTCAAATAATTGTAAAGGTTGCAAAATTAGAAAATTAGGTTATTATATCGGTTTATCATGCAATGAAACATTAAATAAATTCCCTAATGAATGTATGAAAATATTTGAACAGGAGAAACAAAATAATGTATAATTTACCTGAAGAATATTATCCAACACCATTACACATTATTAATAAAATGTTAGAAGGGATTGACTTTAATTTTGTCGAAAGTGTTCTTGAGCCATCAGCAGGAGAAGGGTATATCGTCAAATTAGTTTGTGATAAAATGGATTTAAAAAATAACAATTATTTACACGATAGAAAAAAATATCAACCAGATGTTGACTGTATAGAAATTGATGAAAATTTTAGGCATATATTAAAAGGTAAAGGCTATAAGGTTGTTCACGATGATTTTTTAACTTTTGAATCATATAAACAATACGATCTTATAATTGCAAATCCTCCTTTTTCAGATGGTGATAAACATTTGTTAAAAATGCTTGAAATGCAAAAAAATGGTGGTTATGTTGCCTGTCTGTTAAATGCGGAAACATTAAAGAATCCGTATAGCAATATAAGAAAAGATTTAAACAGAAAATTACAAGAGTATAATGCAAAGATTGATTATATTCAAAATGCTTTTTATGATACCCAACGAAAAACAGATGTTGAAATTGCCTTAATTAAAATTGATATTCCCAAATCTGAAAGGAAGTCATTTATATACGAGCAGTTAAAACAAGAAGAACAATTTGCAGATAATGAAATACATCAAAGAGAATATTACTCTTTAACTAATAATGATTTTATAAAAACGATTGTAGATCAGTATAATCTTGAAATAAAAGCAGGGGTTAATTTAATTCGAGAATATTGGGCAATGAAACCTTATATATTATCTAGTTTTGAAAAAAACGAAGAAGGAGAGTTTATAAGTAAAAATAGTATATTAAATTTATCTATTAATGATCCGCATAAGTCTAATGGTGATGCAGCAAATATAAACACATTTATTAAAGCAGTTAGATATAAATACTGGAAAACATTATTTGATAATAAAGATTTTACAGGACAATTAACAGGTAATTTAAGACAAGAGTATTATAACAGAATTAATGAATTAGTTAATTATGATTTTTCTTTATTTAACATTGATACTATACGATTTGAAATGTCAAAAAATATGGTATGCGGTGTAGAGGAAACCATTCTTGCACTTTTTGATGAATTATCTCATAAGCATTATTGGGATAGTGATATAAGTAGTAATATTCATTATTATAATGGATGGAAAACAAACAAAGCATGGTACATAAATAAAAAGGTTATTATTCCCCTTAGTGGCTTTCATTGGTATGACACAAATAGGATTGATTATGATTATAAAGTACAAGACAAATTAGAAGATATAGAAAAGGTTTTTAATTTTCTTGATGATGGAACAACTAAAGATGTTAAAATTGCTGAACAACTTAAGTTTGCTCAAGGGTACGGAGAAACAAAAAAAATACCACTAAAATATTTTTTGGTTACATTTTATAAAAAGGGTACTTGTCATATTGAATTTACTAATCCTGATTTATTGAAAAAATTTAATATCTTTGGATCTCAGCGCAAAGGCTGGTTGCCTCCGTCATATGGTAAAAAATCATACAATGAAATGACAGCAGAAGAAAAGGATGTGATAAATAACTTTGAAGGTAGAGAAGAGTATAACAAAATAATAAATAACAAACAATATTTTATAGTTGAGGCAAATAAATTGTTACAAATAGGAGCGTAAATCATATTAAGAATCTATTATAAACTAAAACACAAAAGGAGTCAATATTATGTTACAGATAACCAAACAGAAATGG
>Ga0172377_10008011_pt1 | contig 10841 bp, 12 predicted proteins | sample Pumphouse3metaG_FD_119749 | JGI IMG/M metagenome (GOLD analysis project Ga0172377, IMG submission 119749) | Leachate microbial communities from a municipal landfill in Southern Ontario, Canada - Pumphouse #3 metaG | ecosystem: Engineered > Solid waste > Landfill > Unclassified | place: Canada... | reverse complement strand
TTATCTCCGATCGGAGAGTGTTGGATATATGGAGCAAAGAGTTTTTTACGGATCTTGTTGAAAAAATAAAATTGTTTTAGATTTAGATACGGATTCCACATTGGGAAATGTGGAACCAGAGAAGAGTGTACCTCCTTACAAGACTATCACTCTCCCCTCATCCAGGCTCTTCCGCCCGGCTTCCAGTATCTTTGTGACATTCAGGGTATTTTCTATCGTAGGCAGTTCTTGAATGAATTCAGTAAGTTTTGCAGGCTCTGTAACCAGCGCATCTGCTGAAAGTACAAAAGTCTCTATGCTTCGGTAGCCATAGCCAGTTTGTCCGGCAAATTTGCCGTCTCTTGGGGTGTATAAAGAGCGGGTTGGCACTCTTGTATCCGTTCTCAGAGGATAAGGAAGTGATACTATCACGTTCACCCCCTCCCCAAGACCTTGGCTTGATACGAAAACCAAAAAATTAGAGAAGTCAATAGATGAATGATTGTCTGCTATAATAAACTACACCCCCTAGTAGGAAGTAAAAATAAATATGGAATTGTTTAATGGAAGAAGAGATAGAAGAACCTCATATACTTGACTACCCCAAATGCTACCAAAGGGCTGTAGAGGATCAGCAGTTGGCACTTGTAGAGTATGGTCTTGAGATCGTAGAAGAAGATCCTTATGAGGCATTGAAACTCTACCGTGAAGCTGAACATCTCTATGAGGAAGTAGGTTATCTACCTGGTATAGCTATCGATTTATCGATTGCAATAGTCAAGAGCATGGCTAAAGAAGATATGCAGAGTGCTATTGATTTACTGGAACTCATAGAGGTAGAGTACTATAGGTTAGAGGTTGCCAATGATCTACTGGCTCATGTTTTACTTGATGAGCAGAAAAACTCTCTCAAAGAAATGGTTCTAAAACTGCGTGAATCACCAAATTGTGAGAGTCGATCATATCTAATTAGTGCATCAGAGCTTACCTTTGATCAGGACTCCTGATATATGAAAACTATGAGAGATAACCTTAGCTGATATACTCATACACATCATTATCGACATGATAGTAATTACCCTCAAGCATTAAATCTATAGCTATACCTTCATAGTCGATGTGGTTAGCAATCAGATCAGGAACTTTATCCAAGCTATAGCATTCTTCGATAAGAGAGTAGGCAATATCTACCATACTTTGGTTTTCATGTATCACTACATCATCTACCTTTTCGACAGCATCATAGATATCACCAGCAAGCCCTTCAGACATCAAAAAAGCTAAAGCCTTATGTTGGTATACCTCCAAGCTTTCAAGGGCTTGTATGGCTGAATTTAGCTCAAAGATATTACTATACTCTTCAACTTTGAACAGCGATATATCTACCCACTCATAGTCTGTGATGAAGTACTCTTCGTGGTGTGAGCTACCACTGGTAGATTCTCCCTCTGCTAAGACTTCTGAGATAGCTTGTGAGATGTTTGATGGCTCATCAGGTAGCTGAATCCATCTGCCGACAAGATCGCCTTCATTGTAGCTCTGTAGGTCTGTCAGATATACTTGTAGCATGATTACTCCTTTATATGTATTGAGCTAAAGCCCACATCATTAAAACAAGAAACTGGAACTACTGAAGTGTCTATGGTGACTTGAAAAAGTGGGGATAGATTAGTGACTCTTGAAGTATGTGGGGCGGGGTATCGGATGAAGTGTGGGTACAAATGGTAGTTATGCACGTATTGCCAATGAGGTAGATTTGCTATATGAATTGGATGGTAACCCGCATCCTTTAGTAGTTTTATTATCTTTTATTGAGCTTTATATTACAGTTGATTGACTATATAAAAAGTGTATGATTTCATAATATAGATAAAGGAGATAATTTGAGCGATCTTATTGAGTCAGAATTAAAAAATAAAAAAAGTTCAGTAGACACAGTTTCTTTAGAAAAAACTATTGAACATAATACAGATGAAGGTGCCATTAAAGAGAAGACAATAGTTACGCATAAAATTGATAAAGGTAATACTATTGATAATGTAGTGCAAACAGTAACTGAAAGTAAATCTGTTCAAAAGGCTGTTGGCTTTCTTAATAAAGTTGCTAGACTAGGAGTATCTGGAGTTGGTGGTCTTTTTGCAGCAGCAGGTTCATATGAATTATTATCTAAAGAAATATTTTCAGAAGAAGTAACCCCTTCAGGAACGGGTGGTGTACCTTACATCCGAACATTTGTTTGTAGTATACCTGAACCTTTATGTGTGATAGGATCTATAGTTATTGGCTTAATTGTAGCAACTATCTTATTTGCATTGTATACTAAAAAGTTTATAAAATAAATAGTGTCTTCCATATGATGCGAAGTGTAAGCTGAGCATCCTTTTCCTCTTCCTCTCCAAGTCGCTTGTGAAGAGATGGTCTGAAGATCGATTTCTGCATCTACGGAGGCTTTAGCCGAAGTAGTGCAGATAAGATTGATCTGAAAGTATCATCGATTGAGCAATGGAAGTCTCGTTAGAGTGTAACTTCAAGAAACAAGTGCAATATTTTCTAAGCCACTTCTTCGAGTAGAGCCTCTTTAGGTGTTTTGAAGCCAAGAGCTTTTCTTGGTCTGTTGTTTAATCTATTCTGAATCATTTTGATGGTCTTATAGTCTATCTTAGTAAAATCAGTTTTTTTAGGCAAATATTGTCTAATAAGCCCATTAGTATGTTCGTTGAGCCCCCGTTGCCAAGAGCTATAAGGATCACAGAAATAGAAGTCTATTCCCAACTCATTTTCCATCTCTTCGTAAGCAGCAAATTCAGAGCCATTATTACATTAAATTGTCATATTTTGTCTATAAAAAACTATTTTGTTTGAATGATCAAGAAAAACACTCCAGCAATCAGATCTGCACGATCCATAGGAAAATAGACATAGTCTGTCTAATTGGAATACTATACTTTTCAAAAGCGTAAGGAGGCAACCATGCACAACTATCCAAAGGAGCACACTGTACAAAGAGCATGGAGACTTCCTGTATCTCTGGGTGATGCACCTATGTCGTTAGGCTATACAATGCATGCGTATCTTTGCAGTTGTGATGAGATCACCTATATCTCAGATGATGACCTCTATATGCTCGATACCCGGTGCGATAACTGTGGTAATACCAGATTCTCTAAGCCAGAGACTTATGAGATAGAGGATTTCTTTGAGTATGGTCATTTCTCTTATGGTGCTAACTATATCGAACCCTCTTTTCATCTGCGTTCATCCTTCTCTTGCATCACTGTACTGTATGGTCTGAAGATACCTGAGAGCATAGATATCTCAAGCGGTGAGATTAACTATACTTACCATTCGCTCTGTACCTTGTCTATCGATCTAAGTGGCAATCTACAAGAGCAAGGGTATAGCACTTCTACGATGCACCATAGAGCAGAAGCAGAGAAACGACTGCTCAAAGAGGCAAAAAGAGCCTTCAGAGGTCATCTTTGCACCGAAGTACTTCATAGTGTCAACCGCGGAGATAAATTAGGCAGTTTTTCGTAAAGTTAGTATTACGAAAAGTAACCTCAAACACCGTGGTTGACAGGGAGACCATCCATCTTTGAATTTCACTCTGATATAGTTTTCTATGGTTCGGATAATAACAATATCATATAGTTGTTCTTCTACTAATCGTGAAACACGTTTTTCCTCTTTTATTTTTACTAAAAAATCCCATCATCATTCCTGTTTAAATATACTATTTGCATTTTATTATACTGCACCATTATAACCCAAGATACTCCGCTAACTGTTTTTCGATTTTTTCTTTTAAAGACAAAGGTTCTATGATCTTGATATGAGGTATCCACTGTTTGATAAAATCAATCACTTCAAGTTCTCTGGTCACAGTGTAGCATAGTCTAAGGTTGCCATTGTCAAGCTCTTCAAGAGTCTCTTGTGAAGGAAAAAACTTATTTGTTTTGAAGTAGCGTGCTTTATGACTATTGACTTCAAGAATCACTTTTATCATATTTTCTCTAAATCTTGGGCTGTATCGGGCTACAGGGGTCTGCATGTGCTTGATGAAGTCTTTGACTTCAGGGTTTGGGTGAAATGTTCTACTTGTATAGATAATCTCTTGGATGTTGGTGATCCTAAAAGGGCTAAAAAGAAACACCTGATCGATCACTTCACAAGCAAGATAGAAGTTCCCCTCCATAAATACGATCTTGTAGGGCTTCACTTCAAACTGCTGCACCTCATTCTCTACCTTGTAGTTGAGATAGACTACTTTGTTGTGGTAGATGGCATGTTCAATCTTCTTGAGGAGTTCGTATTCTGCTTCTTTGTTCTCAAAGGGACTGGTTTTGAAGTTATAGAGGTTTTTGTACTCTTTGGACTTTGCTTCGAGTATCGCTTTATCAGAAGCATCGATGTCAAAGCTCTCAAAGAGGTTGCTTCGTTGTGCGATGTTGAATGTCTGGACAAAGAGAGAGATGTTGCGTTCGTTCATGAAGTTCTTGAAGGCTTTGTGAGTGATGGCTTTGTAGCATCCTTTCTCTCCACGGATAAGCTCAAAGGATTTAGGAAACACCAGCTTGATCACATCGAGGTCACGGCGTATCGTCTTTTCACTTTTTCCCTCCCATAGGATTTCGTTCTGCAACTGGCCGATACAGACTTTCCTACCATTGTTAAATCGTTTCAGAAGCTCTAAAACACGGGCAGTTTGATTGGTCATTGTGTACCTCGTATATAAATTGGTATGTGGTAAGTATATCTTATTGGATGGACATATTATGTCATAAAGTTTTAAACTTTTTACTTTGAGTAAACTGCGAATCTAACAGCATAAACAGTTCTTTGCATTTGAGATACTGATGGTTTTCATACCCTTTGACCTGTCCTAAAAAGTTAATTTTCCCTTTGACAATTGCTCGGAAACTTGCGGCTCTGTCTTCATGGTATTTTGGTTGTTTGTTATATAAGGTAAAATGCTTATCGGCAGCTTGATCTATTCCGTTTGTTTTCCAAGAGTGCAACATACTTCGTATCTGCTTCATATACCTTTTTTTAACATTCACTTTTTTGTTAACCACAAGACCAGTCACTATCTGTTTTTGGTTTGCAAATTGAACTCTTGTTTTTTTCTCATTTACTTTGAAACCATTGGTTTCAATGATTTTAATGATCTTATTGGTTATTGATCCAATTTCGTAATTATCCAGCTTTTTTTTAGATGAAACTACAATATCATCTGCGTACCTTGTGTAGCTAAGGTTATCTTTTTTAGCTAATTTGTTCAACTCATTATCTATTCCATGGCATATGAAATTTGAAATAATTGGTGATGTTGGTGCACCTTGGGGTAGTTTGTTTTTATATGTTGTCATCTGAGCAAAGCAAGTTGCAATTTTTTCGGGCATCCTGAATGGGTAGGAAAGAAAGAATCCTCTAACCCTCCCAAAGTTTATTGAATCAAAAAAGTTCTCTATATCAACACTTATCACTACATATTTTTCTGTATGTTGTGAGGCATTGGTGATTATATTTCTTCTATCTTGACCTCTGCTCTTTATAAAACTGTGAACTGCCCCACTGGCAAAATAGTACTTTTGGAGTATATCAAGCATTTTATTCTGTAGAGACTTTAAATTGCTGGGCGGTATTAAAAGCTCTCTTGGACTACCATTTTTTTTAGTGATTTTTTTGCTTACATATCCATTTTTTTTATAGACTTCATACAGTGAGTACATAATGAGTTTTTCATTATCAAAATAGTAATGTATCAATTCGTCGTTCAATTAAAACTTCCCCTCACATATTCTTTATTTTAACTGGGAATCTTTAATCTCCCTTGTCTGAATAAGTGTTAGCACATCATTTTTTAGTATTGGCTCAATAAATATTCAAAACGTCCACTACACAAAAGAACAAAGGTGGATACGGTAAGGGAAATCCTTAAAATTTGTGGGAATAAACTGTATCCCATGCTAGAAGACAACCGGAACAGTTGCTTAAAAATTTATATTATTGAACCGCTATTATTATAGCTTTTCATTTCTGAAAAACCTATATCAAGTATCATCTATTTGATAGCATTCACAATATATTTCAAGTCAAAACTTTTCAACGCGGCTGATATTTATCTTGACTTTATAGTTGAGTAGGCATAATTAACACACCAAAAAATGTGGATATAAAGTTTGAGACAATTAGCAAAACAAATTAAAATAACAATAGATCAAAAGAAAGAATACGAAGATGCCTACAATAAAAAAGTTAAAAAAATTATAACTTTAAAAGCAGACATTACTTCAATCAAGCAGCAAAACAAAACTACGGCTTTGGAAATAGCTAAATATACACAGACGATAGATCAATTACCAACAAGCTTTAAACCTACTTTTTTGCAACTACTTATACTATGGTTAAGCCTTGGTATAAAAAACTACAAAAAAGAATACTTATCTCACTTAGAAACTTTAAATAATGAGAAGAACAAACTAAAAGACACTTTATCGACTAGAGAACAAAATATTGTAAAGATACAAAAAGAGATTGAGTATGAAGAGATTGAACAAAAACGTATTATTCAAAAAATTAAACAGCTTAAAAATGAGATTTCCATACTTGAGAATAGTTTTGATAAGAAGCTTGAACTATTTAAAAATACACTTACAAGCTTTCAAACCAAAGTCCTCAAACTATCTAAAAATCAATACATCAATGACTATACAAGAAACAAGTTAAAAAATGAACTGAATAGTATCCTTAAAAATAAAGATGAGTTTTTAACTCACAGTAAAATAAAAAGCTTTCTCACAGAGATAATATCATTTTATAGCGATGATGTAATATGGGTGAAAAATAAAAATAGTGCCTTTATAAAAAATGAGATGGTTCGTGAAAAAGATTTTTTCGATACAGTTGAATCACAACCATTGACAGAAAAACAAAAAGAAGCGGTGCTTGTGAATGAAAACAACAACTTAATCTTGGCAGGTGCAGGTTCTGGAAAAACAAGTGTTGTTGTAGCAAAAGTAAGCTATTTAATTAAAAAAAATATTTTACATCCAAATGAAATTCTTATATTGGCATTTAACAGGAATGCTAAAGAGGAGTTGCAAGAGAGATTTGAGGAAAAAGGCATCCCTGTTAAAAACAATACCACTCACTCTTCTGGATTACAAATCAATACCTTTCATGCTTATGGATTAGACATCATAGCCCAATCAATGGCTAGAAGATTTAATATATGTCCTATGTCTGAATCTCCAAAGAATATGAACAAATTTATCAAAGATAGTATCTTTAAACTACTTACTTCAATGGGAACATTTTTAAAAGAGTTCACTCAATATATAGCTTATTTTAGTATTCCATATAAAAATGAGTCGGAGTTTAATAGTCTTGGCGAATATTATGATTATCAAAAAGATTTTGATATGAAAACTCTTAAACATGAAGTTGAAAGATGGGGTGAAACAGACGGAGAAAATCTTATAACATTTCAAAAAGAGACTGTAAAAAGTTATCAAGAGTTATTGATAGCAAATTTTTTCACGCTTAATGGGATAAGATATTTATACGAAGAGCCTTATGAGATACAAACTTGGACTCGTGAGAAAAGACAATATAAGCCAGATTTTTATTTACCCGATTATGGGATATACATCGAACACTTTGGCATAGACAGACAAGGAAACACTGCTCCATATATAGATAGAGATAAATACTTAGATGGTATGGAATGGAAAAGAGAGCTACACAATAAAAATCAAACTACACTCATCGAAACATTTAGCTATGAGTTTTCAGAAGATAGAGGACTGCAACTACTAAAACAGAAGCTGCACGCCCATAATGTGCATTTTAGAGAACCTACTGAAGCAGAATTGTATGAGATTTTAAAAGATCCGATTGAAGATAGTGAGTTTACAAAGCTATTTACAACTTTTTTGAGTCACTTTAAATCAAATAGGCATACATTAGAAGACATTAAAGAAAAATCAAAAGATGTTGAGCGATCAAGTCTGTTTATTAGATTGTTTGAATTTATTTTTAAAGAGTATCAAGAATATCAACAAAGAAATAATTGTATAGATTTTGATGATATGATTGTAGAAGCTTTGAACAATATAGAAAAAGGCAAGTATAGACATGGTTTTAAACATATATTTATTGATGAGTTTCAAGATATCTCTACAACAAGGGCTATGCTTATAAAATCACTCTTGCCTATAAATAACACTTCTATTACAGCAGTTGGAGATGATTGGCAATCAATCAACAGATTTGCAGGAAGTAATATTAAAATCATTCAAGATTTTGAAAAAACATTTGGTGTCTCACAAATTGTAGCTTTGGATTATACATTTAGATTTGACAATATTGTCTCAAGTGTTGCATCTGACTTTATACAAAAAAATCCAAATCAACTACAAAAAGAGATTAAAACAATCAAGACTCAAGAACAAAATAAGTTTAGTATTATGTTGTACTGGTCAACAGGAGACAATAAAAAAGATATTGAAAGTGTCTTAAATAAAATTGTAAGAAAAGAAGGAAAAAATCATAAAGAAGTAAGGATTTTGGCTCGATATAATTTTTTATTGAAGGATTTAACCTTTAGATATTTTCCGACATTAACTATAAAAAAATCATCAGTTCATGGCTCAAAAGGAAATGAAGCCGACTACGTAATTGTTGTTGGTTTAGATCATGGTAAGTTTGGATTCCCATCAAAAATTGTGGATGATCCGATTTTAGATATTGTAATGCCATCTGGAGATGAATACGAAGATGCGGAAGAGCGAAGACTTTTTTATGTAGCACTCACAAGAACAAAAGGACCTCTGTTTTTACTTAGTAATCAATATGAAAAATCATCATTTGCAGAAGAGCTAATCAAAAACTATAAAGATGAAATTTACTTTATGAATGATGCTGGTGTAGAGATGATACATTGTCCAGAGTGTAAAACAGGAATTCTTAAGAAAAATACAACACATGAAGATAGGTCAAAACATTTTTATGGTTGTAGTAATTATCCAAGATGTAAATACACTGAAAATATACATTACTGCCCTCAATGTGAAAGTGAAGTCAAAAAGGATTTAGAAAATAGAGTTGCAAAATGTATAAATAAAGAGTGTGATTTTGAGTCAACATTATGCCCAACATGCAATGGGCATCTTATAAAAAGAAATGGGCAATATGGTGAATTTCTAGGGTGTGAAAGATATCCAGGTTGCAACTATACAAAAAATATATAAGATATGCTTATATATTTTTTGTAATTATCTAAATTTCATTATGCAGCGATAGTAATAGAAGGAGTACGCTTGCAACGTTTGCACGCTCTGAACCCCAAGGCATCCAGGATCTCACTGTCAACGGAAAAGTCAAACTTATACTTCTGTTGAAAAGCCTCGGTCATCACACTGATGAGCTGCCGCTTGACCTCGTGGAACTCATGGATCACCTCTTTCTCTTTCGGGTCACCCTTTGTCCTGAGATAGCCCTCCATTTTGTAGTGAGGCATATAGACTATCTTTCTTATCTTGTCTGCAAACTCCCCGTCAAAGTAGAAGCGAAGCTGGGTGTACTTCTTCAGATACTCCTCTTTGAGTGTGGTAAAAGGATTCTCGACAAGATCCTCTATCGGGCTGTTGTCGATGGAAGTGGTTCCTGAGTTTGCCAAGTCTATGACCTTTAAGTCTTCTTTGCAATTGAAGGTCTCTTTGAAGCGTAGGTTGAGTTGCTTAAAAGAGCTTTGGAACGCTTCAGGATCTACCTTATGATTGTGCATCTTGGTATATTCAGGTTGCTCCTTTGCCCACACTTTGGCACGTTTAGCTTCAACGTCGGAGAGAATATCTGGGAAGCTGATATTGAAAAAACTGCTATGCATCCCCTCGCAATTATCATCTATATGGTATGCAGGCATCTTTACATCATTCATATAGAAACGGTTTTGTGTTTGGATGATCTCCTTGATGCTTCTTTGGTTCTCTTGGATCTCGGTGAAGACACCTGCGAAGTTCTCAAAGAGTTTTTTGGCCGCAAACATCTGACCGATCTCATAGTGGTTGAGTAGCTCGTTGAGCTTTTGGATGTCAATGAGGTCATCTATAGGAAAATCCCTAGAGAGTTCGTCAAGCATGGTATTTTTGTCTGTTTTGATAACATTGGTAAGTTTTGAACTGATTAGGTTGAAACTTCGTTTTGTAATGTAAGCTGTAGGCATCCTTGACTCCTCTATTTGATTTTGTTACCCGTAGTATAGAATTAGTTTTAGACATATTTTGTCCATAATATTATTGAACTAAAAAGATAAAACGTCACCCTTTTAGACAAAATCTGTCTATAAAATGATCTATAATTTGATATGCCTACTTGTTCGTTGGCAGGGTAGACAAACAGAAGGAGAATCTATGTTCAACAAAGTCATATTCGCAGGTAACCTCACCAAGGATATCGAAATACGCTACACACGGTCGACAAACACTCCCCTCGCCAAGGGTAGTATCGCCTCTACGCGCAAATACACTGCCAGAGACGGTAGTCACAAAGAGGAGGACACGACATGGGATAACAGACAGACAAGCTGATATGAGATAAATCAAGAGGTGTTTTGAGACAGGATAAAAAAAGGAAAAGAAAAATGAGAAAAGTAGTTTATGGACTATTTGCAGTAGTGTTATTTGCAGGCTGTGCAGAAGAGTCATTTTCAAAAAGTGAAAAAGAGGTGGTGATAGTCCGGGGCGTCGCCAATGAAGGGGAGTGTACAGAAGGTTTGATCGATAGTAATCTGCTGCTTTTGATCGGTAAAATAGAGTCGGTAAAGTATTACCCTGACCTTGTAACTTGTGATGCCTACA
>Ga0172377_10008010_pt1 | contig 10842 bp, 3 predicted proteins | sample Pumphouse3metaG_FD_119749 | JGI IMG/M metagenome (GOLD analysis project Ga0172377, IMG submission 119749) | Leachate microbial communities from a municipal landfill in Southern Ontario, Canada - Pumphouse #3 metaG | ecosystem: Engineered > Solid waste > Landfill > Unclassified | place: Canada... | reverse complement strand
TCCGGTATCATCGTCGGCGTAATTATCGTAGTTCCGCCTGTACTTAGTGTGGCCGTTGTCGGAGTAATCGAAAAACTAATGGCATTCTCCCAGTCACCATAATACTTTGTATTTGCCGTATTGTTTTGATCCACCCATTTCATGCATTTATATGGATACTTCGCTTTCGCATCGCTAAGTGTGCTGTCATAACTTGAAGTCTCAATCTGATCTTGCGCAGCAATGTCACTTAATGTTGCATTGCCATATACAACACTCTTAGCTTTGTTAGCATCTTTACCATTCCAATAATCCCTTGAATTCATAAGAACACTTACTTCAACTTCAGAGCCCCTCACCATATAGTAATCTGAAGAGCAATCAACCTCTTGTGTGGATTTTCCTATAAACCTGGCCACTCCAATATCAGTCTGATCATCAGCAGTTACCCAGAACAATTGCCCGGTCTCATACGAATTGGTAACACGTGTGTTGCCAAATCCACTACCAATACTCCCAATGAACCCTCCTGTATCGCGATGAGCTTTTACAGAAGTAGTACTGAAACAATGATCAACTGATGTAGGGCCGTTCAGAAACCCTGCAAAACCTCCTGCACAATGATAACTGCTTACATTTATTCCACCATCTCTCCACTTTTCAGTATTCAACGCATAGCCAGCGTATGCTCCGTAATGCGTATGACCGCCTGCATAACAATAACTGAATCCGCCTGTAGTGTTATCCAGCTGTCCGATAAAGCCGCCAGCAGTATTTCCCGTATTATATACATACGCAGATGCACTGCAATTCTTTGCATTGATACTGCCAGAAGTAGATAAGCCAATAAAACCACCAACATGACTATCCGTGTTTGCGGCATCACCAACTGAAGATACAAGCAGATTTTTGCCCGCAACTATTGTGCCAGTACTGGTTATTGTACCTCCATTATTGTAACCAACCACACCACCTACGTATTTTTTCCCCTGAATTGCCATACTGCTTCCATCGGTTCCTTCATTTCCTACAAAACAGTTATTTATTGTGGCTGACCCTCCTGAAACTACGCCCAGTAAGCCTCCTGCATGGACATTTGAGCTGATTATATTATTTGTCAATGTTTTGTCGTCTACGCTTGAATGCAAAACCTTGACATTATCGAGGGTTACCGCCCCACCATTTGTATCAGGCAGAATTCCAGAAGCCGTATTACCGTTAACTGTCATACCAACAAACGTCATTGTTGTATTACTGGCATTAACTGTATTGCCGTATGCCACTGCCCCAAGAATTCCACCAGCACTTTGACCGGCACTTATTTTACCTGACGCTGTAACACTGGAATTAGATATATTTACATTACCATTTGAATATCCAATTACCCCACCAGCCGATGCTTGTTTTGATGTAATGTTCACATTCGGAGCTGTCACATTATAGCTATCCAATGAAATTCCACTTGCAGTATATCCAACTAGTCCTCCGGCATAAGCATTTTCCCCTGCTGCATATACAGATCCCGTCGAGTAACTGGAATTAATTGCAATGCTTGAACTCATATTGCCTATGAGTCCACCAGCTTGCCCAGCACGCGCTCCTGTATGAACACTGTATCCGTCTATTGTTGTTGAGCTTTGACTAAAAAAGCATTTATTAATTGCAGAATCATTGGTATTACTGCATGTCAAGCTTCCTATCAATCCTCCAGCACACGCTGAGTCTCCATTTGCTCCTACATATGCTGAAGCATTACAATTGCTTAATGACAAAACTGCTCCGTTAAAGTTTCCGACCAGTCCACCTGCATGCCGTCCTGAACCATTGGATGATATGCTTGCACCTGACACACTACAATTTGATATCTCCAGTTTTTCTCCAGCGTAAGATATAAGACCTCCTGCATACCCATAACTCGTGGCCGCAATTGATGAGGTACCTTCAAGCGATACATTATAAATTTTTACATTAGCTATGTCCTGATCTGCTATCATTGCAGCAGCATTTCCATCATTGCCACTTATACTAAAACCAATAAGCCTGAGATTCGTTACTTCAAAATAATTTGGTGCACTACTAAATATGGCAGCCTGATGATTATTAGATATATTATTAGTATTGGAGATATCAATTCTAATACCTTCAATTGCATAATTCGTATTTTCAACACTGTTCTTCCCGTCGTACTTTGTAATTGTGCTATTCAGCGGGAAGAAATTGTTGTTTGTTGTATATTCTTTTCCTTCCTGATTCTGTCCATACAGAGTAGTTGTTTGCGTGTTGTTCTGTGTGTTCATATCAGTTATGAATGCCTTAGTCTTCGCAGTTGTTGCACATCCGTCATCTGTAAAGAAATGAATATTATCAATCTGTCTTGCCGCCGTGTATTTTACAATTGTTTCAGAATCATCCTTATTAAGGTTTGATACATTTTGATCAAGATTTTCAAGGTGTCTTATATTAGCTATAAGGGCGGTGTTGGCAGTTGTTCCTGTTGTTGCATTATCCACAGAAGAACAATTCGACCCATCCGCAAATATGCTATTTGTATTAGCAGATTTTGTTACCGATGCTAAATCAAACTTTTCAATACCAGTCTTTACACGAACACAAATATCCTCACCAGGATACAATATATGACCTGCATACATATCACGGAAAATTTCGCTAAAAGTACCACCTTTATATTGTCCATAGTATTGTGATATATCATCAAGTGTAACAACTACATATAACATATCACTTGCAACAGATGTATCCTTCGTTGCCGCTTTGTATTCCTCTTTTGTTTCTGTTTTTGCAATATAGCATAATTCTGAATTTTTCTTTATGGTATCCTTATACTTATTCCAGTCTTTTGTGCTTGAATCAATATCCAATGCCTTTTTGAAGTTCACCCAATTAATAGTGTTGTCATCCATAATAAAGAATGGTGCATAATCTGTTGCTCCTCCCGCCATTCCAGTCACGGCCATAGTGAAATCTGTCGTATTTGCGGGTAACGCTATGTGAATTCTGAGTTTGTTCCCGTTCTCGGCAAATATGCCAGTTGAGCCTTGCTCAGCTGCTCCTGTCGGCCAGTCTCCTGCATGAGTGCCATCAATAGCCGCCTGCGCTGCCGATAGATCTGTTTTTGTTGTCAATTGCGCAACAGTCTTGTATGGGTACTTCTTTGCCAGCGTACCGTCATAAGGCGCCGCCGTCTTTTGATTTGCTGCTTCAACATAGAATGGACTTGTCTTGTTGTCAGAAAACGCTTTTGTTGCGATAGTAGTCGAGCCATTATCTCCGCTCACACCAGTTATCTTTTTATTGATTCCGCTGAGGTAGTAATTCAGCTGGTTGGCTTCTGCAGATGCTGTAATCTTTGAGCTGCCATATCCGGCAAAACATCCTGCATTTGTTGTCGTTGCAGAATCAGCGCCCTGCAAAACAAGTGCTGTTGTATATGAGTTTACTATTGAAACATTATTTGATCCCGATACGGTTCCGACAAAACCTCCAAGGCCACTTGTTTCACCTGCTGCCGCCCTGTATACAGAACATGTCGTATAGCTGTCACTTATAGAGCTGTTACTGGCTACATTCTGAACCAGACCAACAAAGCCACCTGCAGACTTGCTGTCTCCTGCCATAACATTTGACTTTGCAGCCGCACCATCTGCCGCTGCTGTATATGCTCCATTCGTTGTTCTGCCTGCTGAATAGCACCTGGCGATTCCGGCAGATGCCGTACCTTTGCCATCCACTGTCCCGATTAATCCGCCGATTCCGCCTGCTGTTCCGGATGCAGAGTTTGAAGAAACACTGATTGATGAATAGCTGTCTTCAATATCTATACCTGATGTTGCTGATGTTGCCGCAAGAAGACCCACAAGCCCTCCCTGTGACGAGCCTGCTGCCGTCCCGCTGACCAATCCTTCAGCTCCGCCGTTTACACTGCTGCACTTTATACTTACAGTCGTTGCTCCATCAGTTGACCCGACAAGACCGCCTGCATTGGCTCCGCTGCTCACTAACAGTTCATTACCTGTGCAGCTGGAAGTCGATATGCCTGTGTCTTCACCCGAAGACTTTCCTATCATTCCACCGGCACAGCCACTGTTATCAGTGCTGCTTACGCTGATTTTATTGCAATTAATAATCACATTGGTTACTGAGTTTGTTTTGGCCGATGTCTGTCCGACAAGACCGCCTGCTGACGCACCGCTTGTTGATCCACTTGCCCCTGCACTTACATTAAGCGTTCCAACTCCTATAGAGCAGCCCGTCATCCTGACTGAAGCCTTTGATGCGGACTGATAGACGTTTCCGATAAATCCGCCAGCGTTGCCTGTACCTGCTGCCTTTACCGTAAATGAACCTGTCTGTTCAGACGTGTTTGTTGACGTCGCATCAACTATACTGTCGCCGGTAAATGTGACATTTCCTACATCTGAGCCTTCAACAAGACCAATAAAACCACCGGCGTGTCCATTTGCTGAATTGACAGCTGATGCTGTTCCTGAAACCTTTATTGTAGAGCCTGTAATATATGCACTCCCCTGTCCTACATAACCAATCATTCCTGAAGCATTGGCTGTTCCGGTAACATTTACTATAGGATCAATAACCGTTACACCTGTAATAGTTATAGATGATCCAGAACCATTATGATTAAATGAACCGATAATAATGCCGGAGCTTCCCTCTGTTGCTTCCTGAGCCGATGCGTTCGCTATTGTCAGATTACTTATTGAGACATTCTTGTCAGTTTCCGTTTCAGCAAATTTGATTTTTGAAATCAGACCGACATTTTTCCCACTTATAGAGCCGTTACCTGATACCATCCCCAGGTTGGCTATAGTTTTTCCATTGCCATTAAAATCATGGAGCGTTGAGCTGGCAATTCCTACAAACATATTCTCTGCTGTAGTCTTTCCATCTGAAAGAAGTACAATTCTTCTAGAAGAGGCAATGTTATATGTAGTCTCTTCTGCACTAAGTCCTGTAAAGAAGCTTGCTGCCCCAGTATAATCAGCATTCCATGCAATATTTGAAGTCAGCGTAGCTTTGCTGACATCAGAATCATTTTTACCAGCAATACCTGATATCTCTGATGAAAGGTTCTCAAGATGTCTGCCATTTGCTACTTTTGCAGTTTTATTCGAATAAGACTCAAAAAGGCTGTTCGAAACATTCGAATCCGCAGATACTGACTGCGTCTGACCAGTCTTGGAATCTGTTGCCGTGAATGTCACTGACGCATATACATCACATCCGTAAGTGAGACCGAACCTGCTGAAATGCTTGTTTTTACTGCTCTCGCTGCCCTCGCCGATTACACTGTCCAGGATGTAGATTGATTTTGTCCCAACAGTTCCATCAATTGATTCTTTTGGCAAATCATACGATGCACCCGAAGACGCATCATGAAGTGTTATTGTAAGGCTGTTTGCACCTGTCGTTGCATTAGGATTATCAATAACAAGCAGAAGCCTTGATTCATTCAATATCTGCGCTGTTATAGCTTTGAGCTTTTCCGGATCTGTCGTCTTTTCTGATGAACTGTCATCATTAGCTACTGCCGCGCCGCCGTAGTATCCCACTGGAACCGCTTTGCCTGACGCTTCACTTGCTTTGTAAGCCTTGCGATAATCTTTTTTCCCGCTCTTTATGCTTTCTGAATAGAGCTTACCAATATCAGATGAAGCAAGCGCCGGGGCTGTATCCGTGTAAAACACTGCATATATCTGTGCTGTCAGGATGTCGTATTCCACAGCGTATGATCCGCCGGTCCTTACCGTGTCATCTATGGATCCCAAAGGCAGAAGTATTTCAAGAATGCCTGACCCTGCATCAGCCTTTCCTGCATTTACAACTATTCTCCTGTAATCATGTTCACCTGCTGCCGCAGTAACGCCATCTTCTGGTTTATCGATTTTGTTTCCCCAATATGCAGCATCAAACCTTCCACTCTCTTTTGCTTTCTCGGTCTCGACAAGTTTGTCCCATTGTCCGCCGGCCTTGCTCTCAGTGAGATGATTTTGGGCGCCCACATAGATTTCACGCGCAATGTTGTCCATTTCCAAAAGCTTCAGATTCTTCCTGCTCTGAGCGACCGCAACGAATGAAACTGCCGCGAGAATGCCTATTATTGCAATCGTCACAAGGAGTTCCGCCAATGTGAAACCTGTTCGTCTGTTGCCTGTGTGAAATCTTCTTCCGCTATCAGAATTATTCATATTATTCCCCATCTGTTTCTTCAGCCGGCACATCAACTATCGAATGCACCTGCACTTCCTGAGTTTCCTTAACACTTTCATCTGACACTGTTATCGTATATGTGAAAACATGTGTATCCGCATTATATTTCGGACTTGTATCATTTCCATCTGCGTCTTTGAACGCGACAGAAAGATCAAGTGTCTGTGTTTTATTGGCTACAATATTCTTTCCGTCAGTTCCATCTTCTTTACTGCTGACTTTGATATAATAAACAGTTTTATTTGTCTCCGTATTTGTCTCAGAACCAATAGAGTAATATATGTCGCCAAGCTTTTCTGAGGTAAAACCGGTTACTGTACCGTCTTCACTTGTTTTGACATCTGTTGCTGTATACATACCTTCTGAAACAGCCATCACCGTCGTTGAAAGAAGCGACTGTGCATCCGCACGCAATCTTATATTCTTATAGACTTTGATCAGCGCCGCTGCGCCACCTGCCACTACTCCCAGAATAATTGACATTATTGCAATAGTTGCCAAAAGTTCTGTCAGTGAAAAGCCATGATTATTATTAAGTTTGCGAGATAATTGCCTTTTTAATCTGTTCATTCAGATTCCCCAAAAGAGATTAGTGAAACAATTTCCATATGTGCTTCTCTCATCACTGCTTACGCCTGGAACTTGGTCCTACTTATAGGTATATGATTTACTACCTGACCCATATTTTTGTATTGAAACATCAATACTACTGATAAAAGAATACTTGAAAGCCTGCGGATCACTTTCTCCTGTATTTTTCATAACAACAGCGCTACTTGGTGCGGCTTTCGACCCAATCTTGACTGTTCCGGCACCTGTACTCGTAGATTCCGCCTCAATGGTATTTGCCTCTTTAATGTCATCCGAATATCGTGTTTCAGACTTTTCAATAAGATTTTTTGCGGCCATTACCATACCAGCCAGCATTATCATGGCCAGCGCAATTATAAGAGTGGAAATCAAAACTTCCGCCAATGATTCTCCCCTGTTACTGCGCAGTTTTGACATAACTGTATGTCTACTGCTTTGAATATGTCTGCCTTTTTTCCTGAATTCTTTCATATCTGTCCTCATGCAATAATCATGCTGTTATTCTATAGACTTGAATTATTGCTACTCAGGTTTCACTGTCGTAATTATTCCCTTATTCCATCCCGCCTTGAATGACACTGAACGGTCCTGCAGTTCCAGATGCTTTTTCCTCTCGACCTTCCAGTTCGTTGTAGTTGTTATTGTTGTCGTGTCTGTTGTGCCGTTATATGAGTACTCTGTAGTGATTGTCACTGTTCCGTATTTAGCATCTTCTTCAGTTGTTACGGTCTTGTCCCCACTATGATTTCCTGGCACGGTCTGTGTGTTTTCCTTTTCAACATATAATGGATTAAGGCTGATATCTTTATTTGTGACCGTGTTCTTATATGTCAGTTTTGTCCCGCAAGGTTCAAAGATTACCCACATGCGTATCATTGAATCATCGGGATCCGTAATGCTCCCTGTCGTATCTGTTACAGGCTTTCCGTCGCTGCCATTCTTGTCTGATCTGGATCCGCAATATAATTCAAATGTGAGCTTAAGGTTCTCATCCATAGTTACATTTGCATAAACCGGATATATGTTCTCATCCCCACTGTCTATCAGGATATTCTCAGCCGAAAGTTTATATCCGGATGAGGTTGCCCATGCTACCGTTATATTCTGCGTATTTCCACCCCACATGTTCTCTTTGGCAATGTCACTGGTCCAGAAATTGCGGTAGACAGCCTCGGCCATAACATCACGCATCTGGGAAAGGTCAGAAAAAGACAGACTGTTCATTGACGTAAGAGCATGAGAATTTTTACTCAGACCGGAAGGAACAAATATATTTTTAAGACCCGCAGATGAAACCCATTGGTTCACAAAATTCAATTCTTCTCCATTCACTACAGTATCATCATTTTCATCTGGTTTATGGACTGGTGTATAAGGATTAGCTGCCTCTCCAAATGTCTCTGTCCCCAACTGATCGAGAGCAAGAAGAGTCTCGCCTCTTGCCAGGTACTCTTCACCTGACAGTACATCTTCAGGAGATATTGGATTTTTTTCGTCCGTTCCAGTGTTTTCTGACGCACCACTGACATAATCAACCTGCAATGATCTCATATACCATTGCTGATCAAAAGTGACACCATTTTGATTGGAACCGCCTGTATTTGTTTTGACTGACAATTCATTCTGTATGAGTCTTGCTGCAGATGTCATAGCATATCTCTGTCTGTTCTCATCTGTATCTACATTGCCAACTCTCCCTGCGCTGCTGGCCGCGGCCGCCAGTATTATCGACCCCACCACCGCGCACATAATAAAAAACAGCAAAGCCATCATAAGGGTGGCTCCTGCTGTTGATTTAAGTTTTGAATTGATGCTCTTTATCATGCTATATCCCCGCGAACAGACTGTATTCCTGTACAGGCAAAACAAATCCGGTTCATCTTTGCAAATGAGATTCAGACCGGGTTCAAAGAAAGCGCCTCTCTATCATATTTTAGCACAAATACGCGTCTTTAATCCGCATCCGGTCTGATTTCAGTCTTAATCCCCGTTTCTTTATACGAAGCACAACGAAAAAAGGATTATTTTTCTGTCCACCTGGTCAGCACTTCGTAAAGCTTGTCCGGGTCAACGGGTTTTGCCAGATGATCATTCATCCCGGCATCAGCTGATGCCCGAAGATCTTCCTGAAAAGCATTGGCACTTATCGCGATGATCGGGACTTTCGCTGCATCCTGTCTGTCCAGCCCCCGGATTGCCTTCGCCGCCGTCAGTCCGTCCATGACAGGCATGCGGATATCCATAAGAATTGCGTTTATCTCACCTTCTTTGGACTTAGTGAAAAGCTCCACCCCGTCTCTCCCGTTTTCTGCGGACAAAGTTATTACGCCTTTTTTCGCAAGAAGTTTTTCCAGTATTTCCCTGTTTACCGGGTGATCCTCGCAGATAATGACTTTTTTGCCTTTCAGTACGCCTGTACCTTTTGCGGTACCAATATACCCTGAAGCCCTTGTAATTTGTTTTGCATATTCTTCTTCAGTGAGCTGCGTCGTCGGAATCTCAACCGTAAATGTGGTGCCTTTTCCAAGCTTGCTTTCCACTTGTATGCTTCCGCCCATGAGGTCGCAGAGCTGCTTGCAGATAGACAGGCCCAGCCCTGTGCCTGTGGCAAAACCCGATTCGGAATTTTCCTCCTGAACAAATGGAGTGAAAACTGTTGTCAGGAATTCAGGGCTCATGCCGACACCGTTATCTTCAATAACATGGCGGCACCAGATTTTCCCCATTCTTTCGACGTGTCCGGCCGTATATATGACATGTCCTCCGCGATGCGTGAATTTGACAGCGTTGTTGAGGATGTTGTACAGGATCTGTCTGACCCTCAGTGTGTCAAAAAACTGATAAGGCACTTCCGGTCCATCCGCAAAACGGACTTCAAAATTCACTCCTTTTTCATCAGCCTGTGCCCTGACCATAATCAGAATCTGCTCCATGAATTCTGCGGTCTTTACTGCTTCCGGATTCAGCGTGATCTTGCCTTCCGTTATCTTGCTCATAGTCAGGATGTCGTTTAGAAGTCCCAGAAGATACGTGCTCGATGCGTCAAGTTGCGCGAGATAATGATTTCGCTCGTCACTTGTTTTGCTGTCTCTGACAAGTCTTGTCATCCCCACGATTTCATTCATGGGATTGCGTATGTCATGGCTCATCCGCGAAAGGAATTCGCTCTTGGCCTTATTGGCAGCATTCGCAGCATCCAGCGCTTTCTGCAGGTTTTCCTTCTGTTCCTGTTCTTTGTCATATGATTCCGTGATGTCACGCCTTACGATCACGATATTGTCTTTTGTTTCATCAAGATAAAACGCTCGTTCCTCTTTCCTTGTGGCGGCGCCCGCACTTGTCAGGCAGCTGTATATGTTGGAAACAATTGTTTTTCCTTCGAGCTGTTTTCTGATCTTGTCAATGTTGTAGAAATCCTGCACGCTCTGCCTGTCAGAATCCAAAACATGATCAAAGTGCGGAGAATTCGGAATAATATGGTAAACAATTGTTTTGTCTGTCTCGACCCTCACCATTACGGGATTCAGATCCACAATAATCGTCGCTTCGTTGTGGGTATCAACCAGCAAAACATATTCGATTTCTTCATCTGTCACTTGCTCTATGGCAAGTTGTTTCTTCTTTTCTTCGTCAATGTCATAGATATATGTGTACACGAGGAGGTCAGAGGTCGTAGGGTCTTCCATCATGCTTGTTGCTGCGCGCATCCAATGTAATCTGCCATCATGTCCTGTGCTTCTGTATTCTATGTTGCTGTCCTTTTCTCCTCTCTCAAAGCGTTCCATCATTCCTTTTCTGTCATAGACCTGTCTGAATCTTTCTTTGTCTTCTTCTAAAGGAATACTATCAAGCGAGGAGTTCATCACATCTTCGAGATTATATTTACTGATATCACTCTTGACATCACCCTTGCCCTCGCCCTTGCCCTCGCCCTTGCCCTCGCCCTTGCCCTCGCCCTGCTGAGTAGAGCTTGATACCATGTGGTTCTGTGTCACATTGAAACAATCCGTGAATAAGCAGTTCTTC
>Ga0172377_10008009_pt1 | contig 10842 bp, 9 predicted proteins | sample Pumphouse3metaG_FD_119749 | JGI IMG/M metagenome (GOLD analysis project Ga0172377, IMG submission 119749) | Leachate microbial communities from a municipal landfill in Southern Ontario, Canada - Pumphouse #3 metaG | ecosystem: Engineered > Solid waste > Landfill > Unclassified | place: Canada... | reverse complement strand
TGTTTTTCACATAATCGGCGTGACCTGGACAATCTACGTGCGCGTAGTGACGAGTAGCAGTTTGGTACTCAACGTGAGATGTATTAATTGTAATACCTCTCTCTTTTTCTTCAGGAGCGTTATCGATCTGATCGAATGACTTAATCTCGCAAAAACCTTTTTTAGCCAACACAATAGTGATAGCAGCAGTTAAAGTGGTTTTACCGTGGTCAACGTGACCGATAGTACCAATGTTAACATGTGGTTTCGTACGTTCAAATTTTTCTTTAGCCATAGCTTTACATTTTTATTTATAGTGATTAATAATCATCATATCCAATTACTAATGAGCTGTTAACGAGAGTTGAACTCGTGACCTCTTCCTTACCAAGGAAGTGCTCTACCACTGAGCTATAACAGCGAGTTAGAAAAGAACGGAAAGCCAATACTCTCTTATTAGCTCATGCCCTTACCAAAAACTTTTATTATCGTGGGCAAAGATGGATTCGAACCACCGAAGTCGAAAGACAGCAGATTTACAGTCTGCCCCATTTGGCCACTCTGGTATTTGCCCAATAAAAAAAAGTTCATTTCGAGCCTCTTGTCGGATTCGAACCAACGACCCCGAGATTACAAATCACGTGCTCTGGCCAACTGAGCTAAAGAGGCATTCATAGCCGCGTCACTAATTCCTTAGTTTAAGCGGCTGCAAATTTAGTTATTTATTTATGTCCTGCAAAAAAAAATGCGATTTTTTTACTTCGCGCGCTGTTTTTCTTTGAATTTCTGCAACTGTTTTAATAAAGCTTCCACCGCTTCATCTACACCTTCTTCAAAAGTATCTTTCACTTTAGCTGCATATAACTCTCCGTTAGGTACCAACAGTTTAATACCAACTTCTTTATTCCCAGTCGTTTCAGGTTTTACAACCTTAAGAACCACTTCCACCTTTTTTATATCGCTATAGAGTTTCTCTAACTTTAAAGTCTTTTTTTGAATAAACTCGTGTAAACGTGCTGTTGCTTCAAAATGAATTGCTTGAATTTTAATTTCCATACGTCCTCCTTAATTTACGCTCTTGGATGAGCTTGTTTATAAACCTTCTTCATTTCTTCAAATGAGACATGAGTATAAATTTCTGTAGCTGATAAACTAGCATGTCCTAATAACTCTTTCACCGCACTTAAACTTGCGTTACCATTTAACATGGCCGTAGCGAAAGTGTGTCGTAAAACATGTGGACTCTTCTGTCTTAAGGTAACCACTTTTGATAAGTAACGCTTCACCATTAATTGCACATCCGAGCGAGAAATCTGATCTCCATTTTTATTCAAGAACAAAAAATCAGTTGTCAACTCTTCAAAAGAGTTTTTTCTCATCTTCAGATAATTTTGGAACAAATTTTTCAATTCATCTCCAAAAGGAATTAATCGCTGTTTGTTTCTTTTCCCAATGACACGCACAACACATTGATCTACATCTACATCCTTCAGTCTTAAACCGACTAACTCGGCCAAACGCATACCCGTCATATAAAAAGTCTCCAGAATCAACTGGTCTCGACAACCGAAATAATCTTCCGAGAAGTTCACATCGTCCAACAAGCGATTCATTTCCGACTCACGTAAAAAAACTGGAAGTTTTTTCTGTTGCTTCACCGATGCAATTTTCTGCATAGGGTCCACTTTTATTTTTTCACGGATACGTAGAAATTTATAGAAAGACCTCAAAGAGCTCAGTTTTCTATTTACTGTAGCGGGGGCATCTTTTTTCTCTAGCAACGACATTTGCCATTGCCTAATCCAATCTGCATCCACTTGCAATAAAGAGACCTCCTCATCAATAGACTTCACAAACGCTTTGAATTGATTCAAGTCTACTTCATAAGCAGACACAGTCTGCTCCGAACTAACTTTTTCAAAACGTAGATAATCAAGAAAAGAGGCTATCAGCATATCATTCATCTCATATTATAGATTACGAATATATGCAAAACAATTCAACAATTCAAAGAAAACAGGATAAAAATATTAATCTTCTACTTCTTGAAGTTTAAGAACATAAACAGCATGTTCCTTTTTCAATCGGTTTACGATAGATGGTTTATCAAATTGTTGTCTTCTTCTAAGTTCTTTAACAACACCTGTTCTTTCAAATTTTCTTTTGAATTTTTTTAGCGATCTCTCGATGTTTTCGCCTTCTTTTACTGGTACTACAATCATTTTATTATTATTAATTTTATTATATAAGTTCACGGTCGAAATGCGGGGGCAAAATTACATATACTTTCTTTATCCACAAAACTTTCGATGATGTTTATACTATTTTTTATTGAATTATTCTGTAAATTAGATTTATAGGCAAAGAAATGACCTATTTAACTACTGCAATCTTCACATATTTAAGCATTTAAAAGGCGATATATACTTGAATTATTCTGATATATCGGTTATCTTTGTCCAAAAGATAGGTTATGAAACAAGAAATAACACGACGTATAAATCTACTGCGGAGCTATATGAATCGTCATCAACTAGCAGCTTTCATTATTCCCACAACAGACCCACATCTTAGCGAGTATACGGCCAGTCATTGGAAGACAAGAGAATGGTTAACCGGTTTTACGGGTTCAGCAGGAACAGCCGTTGTGACCCAACAATCGGCCTATTTATGGACCGATTCGCGTTACTTTTTACAAGCAGCACAAGAATTAGAGGGAACAGCTATCCATTTATGCAAAGATGGTATGCCAGGAACCCCTAGTATTCCCACCCTCTTATCCGAACAAATAGATAAAGGAGAAAAGATAGCCATCGATGGGAAACTACTATCGGTCGACCAACAACGCAACTACCAAGCCCTCTTTTCGGCTGCTCATTTAACGCTAGCCACCACCTTCGACCCCTTCCCTGAGCTGTGGAGCAACCGTGTAGCAATGCCCCATGGATTAGCCACGGTCTATCCCCTACAATATGCAGGACAAAGTTGTACCGAAAAGATAGCACAACTTCGTACCCATCTAGAAAGCGAGCAGTGTGAGGTGTTACTACTCTCTGCGCTCGACGAGATAGCATGGACCCTCAATATCCGTGGCACCGATGTGAGCTGTAATCCAGTAGTGATTAGCTATCTTCTTATCACTTCAGAAACAGCTACCCTCTATATCTCTCCCGAAAAGGTAGACCACACATTAGCCGTGCATCTCCAAAAAAACGGTGTTACAAATCAACCCTATACTGCCATAGACTACGCACTACAACAGCTCAAGAAGCAGCGCGTATTACTATCCCCTAGCAGTACAAACTATCATATCTACAGTCAGATTAACCAAAGTTGTAGTATAAAGGAGAAAACATCTCCCGTCTTACTTTTAAAAGCCATTCGCAACGCAACCGAGATTAAAGGGTTACACAACGCAATGGTAAAAGATGGCGTGGCCCTAACCCAGTTTTTACATTGGCTTGAAGAAGCGACACCAAAGGGCACCGAGACAGAGGTTAGCATTGACCAAAAGCTACATTCTCTTAGAGCTGCACAAAAAGAGTACCAAGGAGAAAGTTTTGACACAATAGCTGGCTTTCAAGCCAATGCAGCCATTGTGCATTATACCGCCACGCCCAATAGTTGTGCTACCCTAAAGGGTAATGGACTGTTGTTAATCGATTCGGGTGCACAATATTTAGATGGTACCACAGACATAACGCGCACCATTGCCATTGGAGAGCCCACAGAAGAGGAAAAAAGAGACTACACCCTCGTCTTAAAGGGGCACATCAATTTAGCTCGTTGTCAGTTTCCAGCTGGCACACGAGGAGCACAAGTTGACATATTAGCACGTCTACCACTATGGGAGAATGGATACAACTTCTTTCATGGCACAGGACATGGTGTAGGGCATTTCTTAAATGTGCACGAAGGGCCGCAGAGTATACGTATGAATGAGAATCCCATACCACTCCAACCAGGTATGCTCACCTCTAATGAACCCGGGCTCTATAAAGCCAATCGGCATGGTATACGTATCGAGAACCTCCTTTTAGTAGTACCCAACCAGACCACCGAGTTTGGTTCCTTCTATCGATTTGAGACCGTTACGCTCTGCCCTATCGACACCAAACCAATTCTCACCAGCCTTCTCTCAGCAGCAGAGATAGCATGGCTCAATCAATATCATCAACACGTTTATCAACAAATAAGTGCATATCTTAGTCCAGAGGATCAACAATGGCTACAAGAAAAGACAGCACCTATACATTCCATCTAAAAATAATAAATATGGCACTAATAAAATCAGTAAGAGGCTATACACCTCAAATGGGAACCGGTTGTTTTCTAGCCGAAAATGCCACACTCATTGGCGATATCATTATGGGTAACCAGTGTAGCATATGGTACAACACCGTTTTACGAGGCGATGTAAATTCCATTCGTATTGGCAACCGTGTAAACATACAAGATGGCAGCGTACTACATACGCTCTACCAAAAATCGACCATTGAGATTGAAGATGATGTATCCATTGGACACAATGTAACTATTCATGGTGCACACATAAAAAAAGGCGCCCTCATCGGAATGGGAGCAACCTTATTAGATCATGCTGTTATTGGCGAAGGAGCTATTATAGCAGCCAATGCGCTTGTACTTAGTAATACCATAATAGAAGCAGGTAGTATCTGGGCAGGAGTTCCCGCTAAATTCGTAAAGAAAGTAGCGCCCGAACAATCCAAAGAGATCAACCAAAAAATAGCCAATAACTATATTAAATATGCCTCCTGGTATACAGAAGGAGATAAAGAGTAGATTAAAAATTGATATACTTCAGCACCTTATCTGTTGCACCTAGGCGATTATTAACATAAGCGCCGGCATTATATCCCACAGCAGACAGATAAGTAGGATTATAGAGCAGCTCATCAAAGAGTTGCTCTACCTCTTTTTTATCGTTCACCACAAAAGCCCCCTTGTTCTCTATCAGCTCTTTTGCCTCCATAAATTTATGATGTTTAGGTCCAAAGACCACAGGAATACCATAAACAGCAGCTTCTAGGATATTATGTATACCCGTACCAAATCCGCCACCAACATATGCCACGGAACCATATCCATAGATAGAAGAGAGCAAACGAAAGCAATCTACAATCAAGCAGTCCGCCTCCTGTACTTTTGCCTCGGTAGCCTTTGTATAGCGTACATATGGCCGTTTAATCTTCTTGATAATCTCCACAAGATGCAGTTCATCAATCTTATGGGGTGCAATGATTAGCTTCAGTTCAGGATGCGTATTAAAATAGTCAATAAAAAGGTCCTCATCTGGTTGCCACGAGCTACCCGCTACAACCGTCAATGCATTTCCCTTAAATTTCTCCACCAAGGGTAAATCTTTAGCCACTTCGCTAATCTCCTTTACTCTATCAAAACGCGTATCTCCTACAACCACTGTTTTAGTAACACCAATCTTTGCCAAGAAGCGTTTCGAAGCCTCATTTTGCACAAACAAGAGGTCAAAATTCTTCAATGTTTTTCGATAAGAGGCACCATACCATTTAAAAAATATTTGATCCTTTCTAAAGATAGAAGAGACACTATAGGTAGGTATTCTACGGCGATGTAACTCATTCAGATAGTTCTGCCAGAACTCATACTTAATAAAGAAAGCCATACAGGGATGCACAAGGTCTAGGAACTTGTAAACATTACGAGGCTTATCGAACGGTAAATAACAAACAATATCTGCCCCTTTATAGTTTTTCCGAACCTCATATCCAGAAGGAGAGAAAAAAGTCAAGATAATACGATACGAAGGATGCTGTTGACGGATTTTCTCCATCAACGGTCTACCCTGTTCAAACTCTCCCAAGGAAGCAGCATGAAACCAGATATACCTCGCATCTTTTTCTTTCTGTTGCCGAATCAAATCGTATACCACCCAATGACCGCGAATCATCTTTCGAAGTTTCGGACTAAAAGGAGCCATTATGTGTACAACAATATCAAACAGCCAGATGGCTAAATTATACAACATCCTATTTATTTAAGCACTTCAATAGCACGTTTCATGCGGGCAAGTGTTTCCTCTTTACCCAACAGTGCTGATATATCAAACATATGTGGACCTTTACCTTCGCCTACCAATGTAAGGCGGAAAGCATTCATAATCAATCCCATACCATATTGTTTTTCTTCAATCCATTTCATCACCACCTCTTCTTGATGTTCCAAAGAGAAATCATCTAAGCCAGCTAGTAGTTCCATCAACTCCGTCATCTGCGCAGGCGATTGCTCTTTCCAACGTTTCTTGCGAGTTTTCTTATCATATTCCGTAGGAGCCACAAAGAAGAAAGCACAAGTGTCCCATAGTTCCTTTACAAAAGAAACACGACCTTTCATCAGTCCCACCACTGTAATCACCTTATCGAGAGGAGCATCAATACCTTTTTCTTTCAAAACAGGCATAAAGAGAGCCGCCACCTCTTCGTTGCTCATATGCAGCACATACTCATGATTAAACCATTTTGCTTTTTCATAATCGAACTTGGCTCCCGATTTGCTACATCGCTGTAGGTCAAACAATTCCACCAACTCCTCTAATGACATCATTTCTTGCTCCGTGCCAGGATTCCATCCCAACAGCGCCAAGAAATTGATCACCGCCTCTGGTTGATACCCCGATTCACGATAGCCAGAAGATATCTCTCCCGATTTAGGATCTTTCCATTCCAAAGGGAATACAGGGAAACCTAAACGGTCACCATCGCGTTTGCTCAGTTTACCATTACCTTCCGGTTTAAGCAATAGAGGGAGATGTGCAAATTGTGGAATTGCATCTTCCCATCCAAAAGCTTTATACAGCAACACATGTAAAGGAGCCGAAGGTAACCACTCTTCTCCTCTAATCACGTGCGAAATCTCCATCAAATGATCATCCACAATATTAGCCAAGTGATAAGTAGGCAATTCATCCGACGATTTGTATAACACCTTATCGTCTAACACAGAAGAATTAATCACCACATCTCCACGAATAATATCGTGTACATGTACATCTACACCTGGTTCTATTTTAAATCGAACCACATATTGTGTACCTGCAGCAATCAATCTATCCACCTCCTCTTTTGGCAATGCCAAAGCGTTTCTCATCAACAAACGTGTAGTAGCATCATATTGGAAATTAGCTATCTCCGCACGTTTAGCAGCCAACTCATCGGGCGTATCAAAAGCAATGTATGCTTTGCCATTCGCTAAGAGTTGTTGCACATATTTTTTATAAATTTCTTTCCGTTCCGATTGACGATAAGGTCCTTTATCTCCTCCAAAGCTTACGCCCTCATCAAACGCAATACCCAACCACTTAAAAGACTCAATAATATAAGCCTCAGCACCTGGTACAAATCGATTAGAATCGGTATCTTCGATTCTAAAAATTAGTTTACCCCCATTTTTACGAGCAAACAAGTAATTATACAAAGCGGTACGCACCCCACCAATGTGTAGTGGTCCGGTTGGACTAGGCGCAAAACGAACTCTAACTTTCTTTTCAAACATAATTAATACATATACAATTTGTGGCAAAATTACGTTATTTTTTTTGAATCAGCGCATAAGTTATAAATATTGTAAGTTCTTAACCTCAAAAAAAAGAATCAAAAGATTTTTTTTTGTACTTTGCGAAAAAATAATGGAATCATGGAAACCAAAATAAATAAAGCCCACTATAGAGAATACATTAAGCGTTTTCTATTTTTCATTTGTACCGTTAGTCTTATCACCTATTTCTTACCACGCGAAGGTAGTTTCAACTATCAATACGATTTAAATAAGCCCTGGCGCTATGGGCTATTACAAGCACCATTTGATTTCCCTATCCACCGCCAAGAAGCAATTATACAAGCTGAAAAAGACAGTGTTCTGACCCATTTTCAGCCCTATTACATCAAGAATATCGTCCTAGGCGACAGCTTATTAGCAGCCTTCACTAGTAATGTGGCCAACAATGCCACCGTCGATTCTATTGGAAAGAGCTACACACAGCTCTTAGAAAAGGAGCTGCGAATGATCTATAACAGAGGGATAATCAGCAACGAACAGCTCAATTATTTAAAGAACAATCACCTCACAAGCATCAAAATAATAACCAATAAAGTCTCCACGCTACTCCCCATCGACCAGCTCTACACCCCATTAGAGGCCTATAATTACCTAAAGAGCCTCAACAGCTCCATGGTTTATCGTTCGCGTCTACAAACCTATCAACTTCAGCACTACCTAACCCCCTCGCTACTGTACGATTCAGCTACCACCGAAGGGATGAAAGCGCAAGTCTTGAAAGATGTTTCCATTTATGCCGGTATGGTACAAAGTGGTCAAAAGATAGTAGCACAAGGCGAAATTATCAACAGCTATACCTACGGCATACTCAACTCCCTACGTAGCGAGTATCAACAGCATAGCGACTCCAGTCAACAACAGGATTTACTATTAATAGGGCAAATTATATTTGTCTCTCTTTTCATTTTCTGCTTTATGATTTACCTCGACCTCTTTCAGCCCGAATATTACAAACATAAACGCTCTCTTTTGCTAGTCTTCTCCCTGATTATAGGGTTCACCATACTCACCTCCCTGATGGTACGTTATCATTTTTTCCACGTATACATCATTCCATTTGCCATGTTACCCATGATCGTCTGCATCTTCTTAGACTCTCGTACAGCGTTCATGTCGTTAGTGATTACCACCCTTCTTGCCTCTCTCGCCCTCAATCACCCCTATGAGTTTATCCTCCTACAGATAGTAGCAGGGTTAGTGGCTATTCTCACGCTGCGAGAACTCTCGCAACGTTCTCAGATGGTCAAATCGGCAGGCATCATTGTATGTAGCTACATCCTGTTAGATATTTCCATTGGTCTACTCACAAGTACACATCTAGGAGATATCAACCTGAGCGAGAACATCTATTTCTTGATTAATGGTGTTTTCTTACTCTTTACCTATCCGCTATTATTTATTTTAGAGAAGATGTTCCGTTTCACCTCAAACGTTACATTAGTAGAGCTCTCCAACATTAACAACAAGCTCCTTCAGCAGCTTTCTGAAGAGGCACCAGGCACCTTTCAACACTCCATGCAGATGGCCAATCTAGCAGCCGAGGCAGCCAAGAAGATAGGCGCCAACAGTCAGCTGGTACGTACCGGTGCCCTCTATCACGATATTGGCAAGTTAGGAAATCCCGCTTTTTTTACGGAGAACCAGACTGGCTTTAATCCACACAACCAATTAAACTATCAACAGAGTGCCAACATCATCATCGATCATGTAGACTATGGCATTAAATTGGCCGAGAAAAATAATCTACCCGAAGTGATTAAAGATTTTATTCGCACCCATCACGGCAAAGGATTAACTAAATATTTCTATATCTCTTATCAGAATGAGCATCCCAACGAAAAGGTAGACAAAGAGCCCTTCTCCTATCCAGGGCCCAATCCTTTTAGCAAAGAGACCGCTATTTTAATGATGGCCGATTCCGTAGAAGCCGCTTCTCGCAGTCTTCCGGAATACACCGAAGAGAGTATACGCGAGTTAGTAGAAAAGATTATTGAGAGTCAAGTACAAGAGGGCTATTTTAAATATAGCCCCATCACCTTTAGAGATATAGCCGATGTAAAAGAGGTGTTCACCCATAAGTTGATGACCATGTATCACACCCGCATTAGTTATCCTGAATTGAAGAAATAAGTCCCTCACAGGCATCTTCCACAATATCGATAACCTGTTCAAAGCCACCTGTTCCTCCATAGTAAGGATCGGGCACATGGTCTATATCGGAGTGTTTACAAAAATCGGTCATACGCACAATCTTTTTCATATCCTCTAGGGTAGGTGCCAACTCTTTGAGTGCATCTATATTACAGTCGTCCATCCCAACAATAAGGTCGAATTCTTCAAAGTCGCTACTCGTCACCTGTCTGGCATGATGCACAAGTTCATACCCTCTTTTTTTTGCATGATGCCGCATTCGTCCATCCGGTAGATTACCTATATGGCAATTTAACATACCCGCCGAGTCGATCTCGAATTGCTCTTGCACCTTTCGCTCCTCCATCAGGCGTAGAAACACCCCTTCTGCTAAAGGCGAGCGACAAATATTGCCTAAGCATACAAATAATATTTTTTTCATCTCTTTTTTTTATAGCTAAAATAACTTCTTATCTACATAGGATCCACATCATAGTAGACCTGCATCTGTTTAAAACGTGTATCCTGTAACATCTCCGCTTGAATATGGCGCAACCACTGTCGCACCGCTTTAGCCGAAAGCTTGGTCTCCACCTTAATCATAATTTTCTTGATGTACCATGTCTGTATACGTCCCACAGGCGGATTATCGGGTCCCAGCACTCTATCTCCAAAAGTAGCCTTAAGTCGATCTGCCATCTCATAGGCCATCAGATATAGTTGAGAAGCCCTCTTTCCCTTTAAGAAAACATAGATCAACCGATAAAAGGGCGGATAGCGAAATAGTTCCCGCTCCTCTAGCTGTGTAGCATAAAGTCCTTTATAATCGTGCTGCATCACTTGATGAATGATAGGATGCTCTATCGATCGTGTTTGTAGAATCACCAGTCCCTGTTTATGCTTACGTCCTGCTCGTCCAGCCACCTGTGCCATCAATTGGAACGCCCGCTCGTATGCCCTAAAGTCGGGATAATTCAACATCGAGTCCGCATTTAAGATACCCACCACACGCACCCCATCAAAATCGAGTCCTTTAGAAATCATCTGTGTACCGATTAATATATCCGTTTTGCCCTCTTCAAAATCGTAGAGCAAACGTTCATACGCCGTTCGTGTACGCGT
>Ga0172377_10008006_pt1 | contig 10843 bp, 8 predicted proteins | sample Pumphouse3metaG_FD_119749 | JGI IMG/M metagenome (GOLD analysis project Ga0172377, IMG submission 119749) | Leachate microbial communities from a municipal landfill in Southern Ontario, Canada - Pumphouse #3 metaG | ecosystem: Engineered > Solid waste > Landfill > Unclassified | place: Canada... | reverse complement strand
CGCTTGGCTTCGCCCCGGCTTTTGCATAACCCGGCTTCACAGATAAAATCTTTCAGGCAGGCATTTTCTGCACTGACAGGGTATTGACTGATTTCATCCGGGAGTTCCTTTTGTTGTACGGTGCGCCGGAAGTGCTCTTCTGCCTCTTCAGCAGAAGCGTGGTCATAGAGGTTTTTCACTATCATAAGCCCGAGCTGTTTTTTTAGATCCATGGGGTTTACTGTTTCACTGTGTAAGGATATGCCGATATTTAGCAGTGATTCATCATCGATATCGGTTAGCAATTCATAGTAGCTGTGAATCAGCTCATCCGGTATGCTCATTATTTTGCCGAACATTTCTTCCGGCGGGTCGGCAACGCCGATATAATTGCCCAGGCTCTTGCTCATTTTCTTGATGCCATCGGTACCAACCAGCAGAGGGGTCATGAGAATGTTTTGCGGTCGCTGGCCGATCATTGCCTGCAGCTCCCTGCCAACCAGGAGGTTGAATTTCTGGTCTGTGCCGCCGAATTCTACGTCTGATTTGATGGCGACTGAATCGTATGCCTGCAGCAAGGGATAGAGGAATTCGGTAATCGAAATCGGCTGGTTGGACTGGTAGCGCTGACTGAAATCTTCCCTGGCAAGCATTTGGGCGATGGTAAACCTGGAAGTCAGGCGGATGACATCTTCCAGGCCGAAATTGCCGAACCATTCGCTTTGCCAGCGCACTTCGGTTTTTTCCTTATCCACTACCTTGAAAAACTGCTCCATATAGGTTTTGGCGTTTGCCTTAACCTGTTCGGCGCTGAGCATTGGCCGGGTAACGGATTGACCGGACGGGTCGCCTATCTGGGCTGTCCAATCACCGACTATGAGTACCACCTGATGCCCCATTTCCTGGAACTGCCGCAGTTTGCGCAGCCCGACCATATGCCCCAGATGGATATCGGGGAAACTTGGATCAAACCCTTCCTTGAGACGCAGTTTTTCGCCTGACATCAAGCGGCTTCTGAGTTCATCTTCGACGATGACTTCTGCCACTCCTCTTTTTAAGAGTGATTCGACTCTGGCTGTTTCATTACCCATTTTTATCTCTGGTTATCCTTTCAATTACTGACCTGACATTTACGATATCTTCTGCGATTTGTGCCTTTAGCGAGTCTTTGTCAGGGAAAGCAATTTCATCTCGAATACGTTCGATGAATTCAACTTCCATATATTTTCCATAAAGAGACCGGTCAAAATCAAGAATGTGCACTTCGACCAGCCTTTCCCCGCCTCCAAAAGTTGGCCCTGTTCCGATATTGGTTGCCGAAGCCAGCTTCTTGCCATCCACAATTGCAAAAGTAGCATATATTCCGTTAGGGGGCGTGGCAAAAACAGGATTGATGGGTATATTGGCTGTCGGGAAACCGAGATTCTTGCCGATACCTTTTCCGGCAGCTACCGCTCCCTTGAGGCTGTAACAGCGCCCCAGCATTCCGGCAGCCTGGTTTACTTTGCCTTCGGCTATCAGATGACGTATGGCGGTGCTTGAAACGACGTTTCCTTCAATGGTAACCGGAGGGATTACTGCAGTTGCAAACCCCAATTCTTCACCCAGTGCCTGCATTTTACCAAGAGAGCCCTCGCGATTTCGCCCCATAGCAAAATCAAAACCCAGAATAAGGCCTTTCATTCTTAGATGATGTTGAAGCAGTAAACAAAAATCTCTTGCACTGGTTTGTGAGAGTTCCGGTGAAAAATCCAGGCTTATCACAAAATCTGCATTTAGCCGTTTGATTAACGCAATTTTATCTTCGGGGGAAGTCAGCATTGGAGGGGCAGTATGATCTGACAGCTGGCTGAGAGGATGATTAGTGAAGGTTATTACACCGCTTGAAAGGCTTCTTTCGCCTGCCTTGCCGACAAGTTCGGAGAGCAGCTTCTGGTGCCCCCTGTGGACACCATCGAAAACACCAATGGTCAACAGGGTGTCACCGGCAGGAGCGAGGTTCGATAATTCCTCTTCTAACGACATATAATAGCAATCTAAAGTTTCTTAAAGCTGGACCTGGTCATATATTACTCCAAGAGTAAGGCTGGTGTAAACAAACCGCAGGATAATTGCCGTGGATAGAGCAAACCATTAATGGTTTTTAAACCCGGAGCTTTATACTGTTTCGTAAATCCGGAACCAGCCAATCTGAATAGCCGGGAGTAAGCGCGTTGTTTTAATGTGCGGCAAGAATACAAAAAGGGGCTTCAAAGCCCCTTTTTGTTTATCCATACTATTTTAATTTAAGGAAGTGTATGGCAGCCATCTACCAGACATCCAGTGGTAGCGCCTTCATGAGTGTCATCAACCGGGTTGGGGAATGGCACGGGGTGGCAGAAAGCGCACATGCTGTCGTTAGTCTGGCCGGCATGATTGGCGGCAGACAACTGCAGAGACCCGCCGTTTGGTTCGGTAGTGGTCGGCTCGGTAGTAGTGGGTTCTGTCGTGGTCGGTTCAGTAGTGGTCGGCTCGGTAGTAGTGGGTTCGGTGGTAGTCGGCTCGGTGGTAGTCGGCTCAGTAGTAGTCGGCTCAGTAGTGGTCGGCTGTGTGGTTGTTGGTTCGGTAGTGGTAGGGGTTGTAGTTTCATCACCTTTACCGCAAGCTGACAGGGCAACTACGCTGAGGACCATTACCATAGCGAGGCAAACCAGGATTTTCTTTGACATTTTGGTAATCTCCCTTTGTCCTTTCTACAAAATTTATTAATTGATTCTAGCAGAAAGTGAGAGAATCCTCAAGCTATGTCAAGCAAGGGGAGTGCAGGCTGTTTTGTGTGAGTTATTTTCTGGATAAAAAAAATAATGTTGCATAATTGTAATATGTATTAGATATGACACGTAACAATTTTGTAACACAAAAGCTGGTAAAATACTATACAAGTAAATGCTCAGCAGCAGGAACCGTATTATTGTATATATCATCAGCGGCTTGCCCTGGCGAATAATCTTACAAACAGGTTTGCATGTGAATATTCATTTCGGAGAACAGTCCAGGTCGCTTGCCATACATGCAGGAATCTTGCGCCCGCAATTTCAAGGCTGGAATATTTAGCTTCAAAAGAACAACGCAATTGAGTGTAATATCCTGAAAAGATGGAGGGGGTTGTAATGGTCAAAGAAGACATAAGGGTCTCCATAGGTCTCAAGAGGTCGACCAAGGCGAGGCTGGATAACAGTAGAGCTCCTGGTCAATGCTACGACGGTTTCGTATGCCAGTTGATAGAAATGTGGAATGAAGCACAAAAGAAACGGGGAATTGAAAAAACCCATTAAAAAAGACCGGGATACAAATCCTGCCAAAAAGAGAAACAAAGGAGGTGGCTGCCAGTCAACAATATTTCAACGGAAACAAGCGAATAAGGAAAACCAAGAAAGGAGAAAATGACGTAAATGTCTGAAGAAACAAAGAAGAAACCCGCAAACATTTCCAGAAGAGATTTCATCAGAGATGCCGGTATCGTTGTTGGCGGTACGGCAATTACTTCTACATTCTTGATGTCTGCCTGTGGTAAGGAAGTAGAGGTCACCAAAACAATAACCGATACAGTTACCAAATATATCTGTCCGGTATGCAGCCAGGAATTTACCTCCCTTGATGCCCTCAAAACGCATTATGATGGTACGCATGACAGCCAGCCTGCCGGAGATTCACCGTTTATCACTCTTACTGTCAACGGCATGGTAGAAAACATAAACGTAACCCGAACGGAGACTTTACGGGATTGTCTGCGTGAGAAGTTTGGTTTGTATTCTATAAAGGACATGTGCAGCGGTTATGGGGCTTGTGGTTCCTGCAGCGTGATAGTTAACGGACGCCCGCTGCTATCCTGCATGATTTTGGCCTGTGAATGTGACGGGGCGGTTATCGAGACTGCTGAAGGCGTGGCAAAATCCAACCCGGCGCTCGTTGATGCTTACGTTCTGCATCAGTGTATGCAATGTGGGTACTGTACACCGGGGTTCATTGTAACAGCCAAAGCCCTTCTTGATAAGAAACCGAATGCAGGGGAAGAAGATATCAGGGAAATTCTGGCTGGCAACATTTGCCGCTGTGGAACGTATCCAGCCCATATCCGGGCAATTAAGGACGTAGTCGATTAATAGGGAGGATGTAAAGAATGTATGCGTTAAAACAAAATGATACATATGGAATTCTGCCGGAAGACCCATTTCTACCATGGCAATGGCCTGTACCTAAGGATGGCCTGATTGGTAAAAAGGGTATGGGCCGTATGGATGGTTACGAGAAAGCAACTGGCAAAGGGCTGTTCACGCGCGATATCCATGTCAACGGAATGGTCTATGCCAAGTTGCTTCTTTCTCCTTACGCTCATGCCAAAATAAAAAGCATAGATGACAACAAAGCCCGCGCTTTACCCGGTGTTATAGACATTATCCGATACGATGACGAAGGCATGCCGTGGTTTTTATCAAGAAGAATATACTTCCTGGGTGATACTGCTTATCATCATCCGTGTGCTGTTGGGGCCATGGTTGTAGCAGAAACCGAAGCCATATGTGACCGGGCTCTACGTCTGCTTGAAGTTGAATGGGAAGAACAGCCGTTTATACTGGATTGGCATGAAGCCCTTGAAGATGGCGCCTCCCTTACCCGGCCTGATTTAAATGCGGAAAACAATATTCACGTCCAGAAACCAACTGTGATCGGTGATGTAGAGGCAGGCCTGGCGGAATCGGATAATATAATCGAATTTACTGTTGAAGCTGAAGAGGACGCGCCAATTGGCCCGGAACCTTTATCGTTTGTTGCCAGCCCGCGCGGTGAACAGGTAGATATCTGGTACCATGGACAGTGCCAGCAGATGGTTCATGAAAGCCTGGCTACCCTGAGAAATTATACCGGCTGGGGCATGGATAAGATTCGCTGTTTCTACCCGTTCAATGGAGGGACCTGGGGTGCCGGAGGTGCATGGCATACAGAAATTGCCAGACTGGCACTCATTGCAGCAAAAAGAAACAACAAGCCGGTGAAGCTGGTTTGTGATAATGAAAGCCTCATGCACCGTCCCGGAGAACGGGCGGGCAGCTTTCAATATACGATTGGTTATAATGATGATGGCATTATTAATGCGGTTAAATTGAAGAGTGTCTACAATTCAGATTTTGGAGACCAGGTCAATAAAATCGATAAATGCACCAAAATACCGAACATATACTGCCTTGACGTAAAACCCTATCTTAACAGAGGTCCTTATGCCTGTTTCAAGCACGGACTGGAGGCTTGTTCGGTTGTTCATATGGTGTTCGGCCATGTAGCAGCAGCTTTAAATATGGATCCGACACAACTGGCCATATTAAACGACGGGTCTTACCAGCATGACTGGGACTGGATCAAGGAGAATGTTAAAAAACCCCTGGGTTTCCCGATGGATAGGGACAGCCTGAAAGAGTGCATCCAGGCCGGGAAGCAGGCGATCGACTGGGATAATAAAATACACGAGCCTGGAGCAAAAATCCTTCCAAACGGCAATTATCACGGCATTGGTTTTGTCTGGACTCTCGGCTGGCAGAATGCCGGAATGAGGCGAGCTTCGATAGGCTTTTACATCAACTGGGATGGCACGCTGAATGTCCAGGGCACAAGAGCTGTTGTAGGTGTTAATGGCGAAACAACCTATGCCATGGTTATTGCCAGTGAACTGGGAATAAAATTTGAGGACATCAGTTTCCAGAGGCATGATTCGCTCTTTGCTCAAGCCAGTGCCGGCAACTCTGAAAATATGAACAACAACGTTGCCTGGGCTGTACGTGCTTCCAAAAAGATGAAACAGCTTTTGCTGGAGGCTGCTATCAAACCCGGTGTGCCCGGATGGGCAGGCCCACCTCCAGCGTTTTTCCCGGACAAGTCTGTTGACGACCTTGATATAAAAGACAGTTTTGTATTTGAAAAAGCCAACCCGGAAAATAAAGTTACTATCCGTCAAATAGTCCAGGCCCATTCCTATACTGCCGGGCCGGAAGGTGCCTTTGGTACGCCGTTCTTCGTGAGAGACCTCAACCCCGTTTCACCGGAGAAATTTTACCAGATGAACCGGCAGGTCTATTTTACCGAAGTAGAGGTGAACCCTGATACCGGACAGGTATTTGTTACTAACGTAGCCACTGTTTACGACGGTGGCACAGTGATAAATCCTGATTCCTTCGAGGGCCAGCAGTATGGCGGTATGTATATGGGGTATGGCAGATCTAATGCGGAAGAAGTGATCTACGATTATGCAACTGGCAGAAGGCTCAACGATAATTTGATCGGATACCCGGTGTACCTTATGAACGATGTTGGTTCAATGGATTGCCGGTATATAGAAACAAAGCTTGGCTGGGGTCCTTATGGCGCTTGCGGTTGCAGTGAAGCTCCGGCGGCAACACCCGGTGGAGGGGCAACCAATGTTGCCATATATAACGCCATTGGCAAATGGGTAAACCACTTCCCGACCACGCCAGACCAGGTACTTAAGGCATTGGGTAAGGCATAGGAGGTTTGGAATAATGAAAACAATCTTAGATTATGAACAGCATATAAATGCTACCAGCATTGAGGAAGCGGTAGCTCACCTCGGAGGCGGGAATGCAGTTGTGAATGCCGGAGGAACAGATCTCATAGGTACGCTGAGGTTTGAGATACTGCCTGCTTCTATGTATCCAAAAAAGATAGTGAACCTGAAAACCATTTCACCCAGCCTGGAATACATCAAGGAAGAGGGGGGCACACTCAAGATAGGCGCTCTTACCCGGCTTGAGGATATCGCTGAAAGCAGTGTTGTAAAAAATGGCTGGGCAGCCCTTGCCCAGGCGGCACACAAGACAGCATCGCCCCACTTGAGGGAAGCCGGAACTATTGGTGGTAATATCTGCCAGCTTAACCGTTGCTGGTATTTCCGGGCAAGCGATAATGCTTTTAACTGTATCAGGAAAGGCGGCAATATGTGTTATGGAATGGCCGGTGAAAACCGCTACCATTCCATTTTCGGCGCTGTTAAAGCCTGTGTTGCGGTTAACCCGTCCGATACCGCCCCGGCGCTCGTAGTTTTGAATGCTACCATTAAAACGACCAAACGCAGCATTGCTGCGGAAGAATTCTGGGACGTTGCTATTCCGGGTTCTACAGTATTGGACGAAGATGAAATCGTAACCGAAATCCAGGTACCGGCATTCTCAGGCAAGAGCGCATTTGTCAAGTTTGCCTTGCGCACTTCTATTGATTTCCCTATAGTAAACTGCGCGGCAGCCATAGGCAGCAGCGATGCCAGAATATGCCTGAATGCCGTATACCCCAAACCTTACCGGGCCACGGGGGCTGAGAACTCTATCAAAGGAAAGCAGATTGATGAATCTTCGGCCGCGGCAGCCGCTGAGGAAGGGGTAAAAGGTGCAATGCCGCTTACCGGTACGGGGCATAGCCCCGGCAACAAATGGAAGGTATCAGCTGCCAGGGGGGTTATGAAACAGGCTATACTGGCCTGTAAGTAATCTGCCCGCCGGTAAAATTCAGGAGTTTGCAGGGGGGGGTGAATTGATGAAATTAAGCAATGATCATCCCCCCCCGACAATAAACCTTGAATTAGCCGGAAAATAACAACAAGCAACAGGGCTTTTTATCAATTAATATCCGTCAGAGGGAGGCAATCTACAGTGTCTATGACAAACAACACCTGGCAAAACCGCTATTTACTTCTCAAGGACTTCATTTCAAAGCATGAAGAAATCCGTATTACTTCCGAGTTCACCCGTATTCCAAAAAACGTACGCGAGGAATTCTATGCCCGTTTTGATGACGTGCGAAAAACGTTCGTAGAAGAAACCATGCCGGAGTTGTTGCAGGATGCCGTAACTCTTAGCCAAAACGTTAATCGTGAAGAAAAAGAAGTAAAGGGTCTGCTTGGCCTGGAAGCTGTTGAGTACAATGTAGTTTTGCAGTGGCTTTTGCTTGATCCGCAGGGATTTGTGTTGAGGGAAACCTTTGATCTACTGTTTGGTTTGTTAAAACAAAAATACGAATCAGGTGTATTCGAGCAACTGGCAAAACAGAATGTAGCCTCTTTCTTCAGGGAAAATTTCCCCAGGGGTTTTGAAAAATGGGTTGAACTTTCACTGATACAGCTTCTCAAAGCTGACAAGATGTTTCAATTCGATGAGTGTGAGGTCCCCCTGGCTGATGCGCATCGAGTTGGAGGCAATGTAATAGAAGAAGTGCCTCTCCCCGTGGAATCCAGACGGTTAGAGTTTCGCGGCGAGGCGGAAAAAGCTTTTATCCTGCCTTCGTTTACCATCAATTCAGCCGTTTTAAACCATTACGTATCTATCAGGTCTGACGCGCAAAACGCAATGGCAGTTGCCAATCATATTAATGAGACAAAAGACTGGCTCAGGCTTGACTCGGCGGGGCATATCATGGAAGCGCTCAAGAAACCGGGCATCACGCTTCTGTATGTAGCCAGGAAACCTGAAGATATTGCCTTGATTGCAGACCAGAAGAAAATTCTGCGACCTGACATGATTCTTGGCTGCAAGGTATTTGAAAACTGGAGTTATGATAACCTGGAAACAGTAAACTTGCTTCGAAATAGCCTCAAACCCAGAATAGGCACTTTTATTATTTCCAAACATGCGGTTTCCGAACAAGTTCATAATGAATTGATTTTTACACGAGATTCGGAAAACAAAGATGCCGACAGCCCTGTTAAAATCCTTGTTTCAGATTATGATAAAGATAGTCTGGCTCCGATAATTGACTCACTCAAACAATGGGTGGTTGGTACGGCTTCCAGCTAACCGGATTGAGAGGGGCATAGTTGGCTTAAACTGACCGGAAATTTTCAGGAATGCCGTGTTAGGGATTGAATCTTGAAAGATAAAGGCATAAGCCGGTTCAGCTTTTTTTAACTGGTGGTTTATTTACTGGTCGGGCAGTAAAGGCATTTGGTATGGAGTTCTGCCAGATAGACCGTTGTTCTGGCCAAATGTTTCCGGTTAAACCGGATACCTTCCTGATCCCAATCCAGAACGCCTTCAAGGTGCCATTTATTGAGGGATTCCCTTAACTCAGTGCCGATTATTTCAGGTGACCAGTCCTGGTTGAAGAACTCTTTGAACTCTTTAAATACCAGTCCCTGAGGGAACATGAGGATCCGCATAGTGTAATAGTCGGCAGTACATTTTTGCTGCTGTTTTTTTAATGGGTCAAGAAGATATGAATCAAGTTGCAGGAAGTTGGCAGTATAGCAGGCATTTTCCTGGCTCCAGGCACCCAGCCCGAAACCTTTAAGCGGGAAAAACCGGAAAGTATCTCTTTCAATTGCATATTCATGCTTTTTATCCCTTGCAAAATTAAAATCCCAGTAGTTGTATAGCCCATGGCTTGCACATTCGTCTATTGCGTACTGGTACTGGCTGATACTGGTTTCACGGTCCGGTCCGGACAGCGAACCATCTGCGATCTTTGAGTAGAAATCACTTCCGAGGGTCGGGTACCAGTAATAGGCGGTCAAATGTTCAGGCTTAAGTTCAAGGGCGCTGTCCACGCTTTTTTCCCATTTATTCAGGCTGGTGTTGGGCAATCCAAAGAGGAGATCTATATTAAGGTCATTGAAACCGGCAGAGCGCAGATCATGGTAAGTTTTGTAAAAAGTCTCCACATCGTGTGCTCTGCCGAAAAAGCGCAGTTCGTCATCGTCAAAGGATTGTGCTCCTATGCTGGCACGGTTAACTCCGAGGCGGCGGATTGCTTCCAGGTCCTGCCGGGTTTTGGTACCTGGAAATACTTCGATGCTCACTTGAGCTTTACTATCCAAAACCGGGCAACTGTTTCTTAAGGCATCTAATATTTGCTCAAACTGAGATACCGAGAGCAGGGAAGGGGTACCACCTCCGAAAGAGATGCCGAGGATTCTTTTTTCAGAGCCATTGTAACTATTTATTTCTTTTACCAGCGCATCTACATAAGAGCCCAGATTCTTCTTCCAGGATAGCAAATCTGTTTCGGGAAACATCAGGGTGCAATAGCAGTAACGGCAGCGCTTCAGGCAAAATGGGATATTAATATAAAGGTAGATGCCCTCCAGTGATATCTTGCTGTTTGGTTCAGTCATAAAACCACCTTAATTGTTTATAGAAATACGGTTATAAAGAATAACGCTTGCAATAATATAGTACACCTTTAGTCAACTTTTGTTTTACATCAGCGAGCCTTTTTTGGCAAGGCATAAATATTACGGCAAGAGCTGATCTCGGATTCACCTGATTTGTAACAAGACAGCTGAATTGTCAATTAATATTTGGTTCTGCATAAAGCTCCAGCCTATTGACATGGACTATACAGTTCTCTATATTTGAGAATGTTATTTTAATGCACTTAGATTGATGATAGTCGGCAGTAAGAAATTCCACAATCAATACTTACGATTCTAGGGTTTTGGCAGAAAATATCTGGTGACAGGAAATCAAAAAACAGGTGTGTAATGAGTTTAAAAAAAATTAAAGGCAGTACTTACTTGCTAAGATTTTGCGCTTTGGTTGTTACAGGCTTTATGTTGTTTTCATTTTTCTTACCCTGGTGGTCCGTTACCATATATACACCATCGTATGAAGGACTGCCGAACCGTCCGAGTACAGTTCAAATATACGGATATGGCTTAAAACATAATATGGAGGAGTTGCACCAATACATAGCAGCGGATGAAACCCCAGAATCATTGCAGATACTGGCTTGGGCTTATATCGGTGCAGTGATAGTTGTATCCCTGGGTGTTTTATTGATCAAGAAATTTAACATGTTCAGCTGGCTTGCCGGTTTAATGGGTCTGAGT
>Ga0172377_10008005_pt1 | contig 10843 bp, 10 predicted proteins | sample Pumphouse3metaG_FD_119749 | JGI IMG/M metagenome (GOLD analysis project Ga0172377, IMG submission 119749) | Leachate microbial communities from a municipal landfill in Southern Ontario, Canada - Pumphouse #3 metaG | ecosystem: Engineered > Solid waste > Landfill > Unclassified | place: Canada... | reverse complement strand
TCCATTTCTCTCAGCTTGGATAGGGCACATTATTTTTGCCATTATTGCTGTGTTTATGCTCCAGCGCTCTTTCCGGTTGTAGGGCAAGATTGTTTTGGGTAATGAAGAATGTCAGATATCTTATATGTGATTTCCGGTTTACTTCTAGGTCTTGCATTTCAAGGCGGTCTCTGGCTGTTTTCCATTCCGTTTGCGGTTGTTGCTTTTGTGCTGGGATGGCTGAACCGTCCTAGTCTTCCTCCGGCATCTTCTGTTTCTGGAGCAGTTCCTGTACTGAGAGCTACGCGTACTACGGATGTAACGGCTGTTGGACGGATTTTAAGGTCAGTTCCTCAAACGGGTGTGGTTTCCATTGTCCGCGACGTTTTTGAAGCATACCCTGGCGTGGGTGATTCTGCTCTTGAAAAACTCAAGGGCCGCGAAATCTGGGATAAGATGGAACGCGATCTGGATCCGGTTTATCGCTCTTCTTTGCAGTCCATACTATCGCTTATTCCAGGAGCCCGCTCTGTACTTTTGTTTTTCAAAACGGGAGATGGTAAGGCTTTTGCGCTTCGTCAATTTGCCTCCTCTGCAGAAGATGAAATCGATTTGATGGCAACCATTCCTGAAAATTCGGGGCTCATCGGGCAATTGGCCCGTCCAGATATTCTCCGCATTTTGGAAGGCGACCTTCCGAATGGCAAGGGGCTTGGCTATTATAAGACAATTTCTCCGGTTCATTCTGTGGTGGGCGTTCCGATGATCAACTCTAAGAAGCAGCGCGTTGGCGCCCTTGTTGTCGATTCCTTGGAATTCAAGGCGTTTCCCCCTTCGATTGTCCCCATTCTCACGAATTTTTGTTCCACCTATTATCTTCTTACGTATAAGAGTTTTGCTTCGGCCCAGAATTTTCGCGAGAAGAAAAAGTTCCATGAACTTTCCAACTATCAGCAGAATTTCTTTACTACCATGCCGCTCCGCGATACATACAAGCAGATCTTTGAATATGTGAGCGCCAATTTTCTCTCGGATCGTTTGATGATTCTCGCTTTTGAAAATCCAGAACGCGGAGAGGGCTCCGTTGCTTTGTGTTATGGTGAAGACAGCGAAGCTCTGCAAGGGTTCAAGTTCTCTGTAGATGACAAAGGCATTCTCCCCTTGGCGATGATGCAGCACGGTTCTTCGGAACGCGTATTTTCGGGCCGCCCTGCTGAATATGTGCTCCGCATTAATGACAATGAACCGCGGAATCTTTCGCTGCGCTATTTGTTCGTGCAATCCAATTCGATGACGACTGATGATATGGCAGAGAACCGTCCAGCGGAAATTGCGATCTGCCTTGAACGCAAGAATCCGATTAAGTTCGACCAGTTTGAAAAAGATCTTCTCAAGTTCTTAGTGAACATTGCCTATTTTGCCTATCAACGAGGACGCCAGTTTGAGAAGGAACAGAATTTGGCCGGGCGGGATGGTTTGACGGGGTTGATGAACCGCCATTCGCTGGATGAAGAACTCAAAAAATTGGATTTTATCCACAGAGAAAAGAATGTCGGCGTGATGATGATGGATATCGATCACTTTAAATACATTAATGATACCTACGGACATCCGGCCGGAGATGATGTGATCAGAGGGATTGCAAACCGCATTGTTTCCGTAGCGCAGGGAGAGCATAATGTCATCGCACGCTATGGCGGTGAAGAATTTGTTGTGGCGCTTCCCGGCGTTTCGGAAGAAGTTCTGCTTGAAAAGGCAGAAAAAATTCGCGAAGCGATCGGTTCTCTTTCTTTCGACATTCACCGTCCGGAGCGAATTCCGGTGACCGTGAGTATCGGCTGTTACTTGGTGACGCCGGATTTTAAAGGTGAAATGTCGCGAACCGTGAGCTATGCGGACCAAGCTCTTTATTCTGCGAAGGAAAGCGGTCGCAATCGCGTTGTAGAATACAAGAAGACAGGAACGGATCAGCAGTCAATCGATCCGATTCAAGGCTCTTGATTAAAGGCTTTCTCCTGTCAAACCTCAACAGTATTAAAGCGAGCTTTGCCGTTGCATTCGTTTTTGACAATTTTACTTCATCAAAGCAATTTTTAGAGGTGCCCTAAGAATGTTCACCATGCTCGATTGGATTGTCCTTGTCCTATACATTCTTTTGTCTGTAGCGATCGGCCTTTGGGCATCTAAGGGAAATAAGGGCTATAATGATTACATGCGGGGTGGAGGAGCGATGCCGTGGATTGCCGTTGGCATCAGTCTTATCGCCACCTCTGTAAGTGCAACGACTTTTTTGGGAAACCCTGCTGAGTCCTATTCAATGGATATGTGCTTTTTGATGAACAATGTTGGCGCATTTATTGCCATTATTGTTGTGGGTTTTGTATTCATTCCGCGGATCCGCAATTTGAAAATTTCAAGTGCATACGAAATTTTTGAAATACATTTTTCTCCTTTTGTGCGGCGCTTGGCTGCTGTTTTTTACAGTTTGCATTTGCTGCTCCGGATGGGAATTCTCTTGTATGCACCGTCTTTGGTGCTCGCCCCGATTTTGGGAATAGACATTCATATTGCAATCCTCCTTACGGCAATTGTCGCAACCCTTTATACTTGGTATGGCGGCTTTAAGGCTGTTGTTTGGACGGATGTAATGCAGTTTGCTGTTCTCTTTGGAGGAGGGCTTATCGCTCTTTGGATTTTATCAAAGGGAATCGGAGGCTTTGGCGAAATGCTTTCTTTAGCTGAAGCGGCGCATAAAACTCATTTCTTTGATGCCTCTGATTGGAATCCGGCGAATTCGCGGAACTTGCTTTCGGCAGGCTTGGCTTATGCGGTGATCGAGATTGCCATCCGCGGTTGCGACCAGCAGTTTGTGCAGCGCTATCTAAGCTGCAAGTCTGTGAAGGCGGCGAACGCTTCTAGTGTGCTCAGTATGGTGCTAGGTATTTTTGTTTCTGTGCTTTTCTTCTTGGTGGGCGCGGCGCTTTTTGTTTATTATCGAGTGAAATTTGTTTCTCCTCTGCCGGCAGATTTGGGTATTAACCAAGTATTTCCTTATTTTATTGTAAATGTTCTTCCCCCGGGAGCGACGGGCCTCGTTGTGGCTGCTATTTATGCGGCGGCAATGAGCAGCCTTTCGAGTGCTATCAATGCCTTGGGGAATACGACAGTGAAGGATATATTCCTTGTGCGGGATGAAAGTGCGAAGGCGTTATTCAAAGCAAAACGCTGGACGCTCCTCTGGGCTCTTCTCAGCACGGCATGTGCCTTTGTTGCCGCTGATATGCAGAGTTCCCTCCTTTCCAATGCCCTGTTTTTTACGGGGCTTTTCACCGGACCCCTTCTCGCTTTGTTCCTGCTCGCTTTTTTTACAAACAAAATAACAACGCCAGCTGTGGTGATCGGCGTCTTTTGCGGAATGACTTCGATCCTCCTCTTTAACCGGATCCCGGTGATACCCGCGTATAACCCTCCTTTTGCCGGCGTTTTCAGCTTTTTCTGGAATCCGGCCATTTCTTGCTTTACGACGGTTGTAGCAGCAAATATCCTTCGCTTTGCTTTTCCAAAAAAATCGGCACTGGAGGCCTTGTGATCGAAGAAGAAGATTCCCGTTGGATGCAAGTAGCACTCCGCGAAGCAGAGAAGGCTTATGAGGCTGGCGAAGTTCCAATAGGCGCTGTTATTGTAAAGGACGGGCGTTGCCTTGCTAAAGCTTATAATCAGGTGGAAACTCTGAAGGATGCAACGGCTCATGCGGAAATTATCGCCATTGGGGCGGCCTCTTCTCAAGTGGGGAATTGGCGGCTTTCGGGAGCTACGTTGTATGTGACGCTTGAACCATGCCCAATGTGTGCGGGAGCGATCCTCAATAGCCGGATATCCCGTATTGTATTTGGTTCTCCGGATTCCCGATTTGGCGGCTGTGGTTCTACAATAGATGTCATTACCAACAATGCCTTGGGTGTGAACGTTCAGGTGACGGGAGGCGTGCGCGCTGACGAATGCCTCGGACTTATCCGGGCTTTCTTTATGGAAATGCGCCAAAAGAAGGGTGATTCGGGAGCAAAGCCTAGTTCGCTTTTTCCCGCATAGTTATTTTTGAAAGTATGAACCGTTTTGCGTTCCTCATCCCATTCACTTTTTTTTCCTTTGCTTTCGTAGCTTGCGACGATCACAAAGTAACGCTTTCCTTTAATACTCAGAATCCGGCTCCTGAAGATTATGAACTTCGGTCTTCACTCCGCGTTTTAGTAGATTCCCAAGCGGATTCTTCGAATGCGCAGAATCCAGAATCGATGAATGCCGATATCAGAGTCCGCCTGCATTCGGAGCTCCTTTCTGCCTATGATGATGGCTCCGGCCGGTTCCTGCTCCGGGTGGATTCTGCAAATTATACGTCGGATACAAGGTCTGTGGAAGAGTCGGATCACATAGAACGCTATTTGAAGACCCAGGCGTTCCAATTCAAGATGGCGGAAAATGGAGATATGAAATCGGTCTCCTTCGACGATTTTGTCGCTTTGCCGGATATAGGCGATGTGGACATCCGCAAAGTTTTTTTGAAAATTCAGCCTGTGCTTCCGTCCTCTCCGATTGCTGTGGGTGAATCTTGGGAACGCCAGCAGGTGATCAGCGATGACAACGGAAAACAGAGTATTGCATACAAATGGTTCAAACTCGAAGAGATCTTCATGCGGGGCGGAGTACAACTTGCCAAAGTGCAGATGAACGTCCGCTATAAGCAGAGGAGTGAAGATGATTCCCAGCTCCTTGAAAGCTCGGATTTTGTCTTGGGATCGGGGTCGGTGATTTTTGATGTAAAAGAGGGAAAAATTGTGGAAGGGGAGCTTTCCATTGATGGCAAGGTGCGCCTGATTGAAAAACAGTCCGGAGATACGATTCCCGATTTGAGAGTGCATCAAAAGATTTCGCTCCGGAGTTCGCGTTAATATGAAACGAAGCTTCTGGATTCTTTTTCTGTTGTTTTTTTTCGGAGTCTCTTTTGCGGTAACTCCATTCCCTTCGATCAAACATCATAAAGTTTTGCTTCGCGCGTCTGCATCGCCTTATCTTCTAGAGTCGAGTTTTATTTTGGCTGAGGATGATACTCTTAAAATTGAGCCCGGGGTAGAAGTCTTTTTTAGCGGCTATGCAAAACTTTTTTGCCGTGGAACTGTCGATATTGAAGGCTCTGTTAAAAAGCCAGTTGCTTTCCGCAATGCGGATTCTGGAGAGTCTTGGAACGGGATTTATCTTTCTACCGGGGATCGTTTTTTTATTGTAAAAAATCTGATCGTAGAAAATGCTTTTCGCAATACGGTCGTCCGTTCTTCGGGTATTTTTGACAACGTTAAATTTGTTAACAATTACTATGGCTTGTGGGTGGAAAATTCTCCCAAGTTTGATCTTGTAGGAGGGGAATTTTCCCGTAACCGGTTTGCTCTTTCTGTTGGGGCGGGGACTGTGCGCTTCCGCAAGATAAAGTTTCACGACAACGTTTTTGGACTCTACCTTTCAAAAGGTTCCACTTTTGACGGAGATTCTCTTTCTGTGAAGGGCAATTTGGAGGCCGATATCCGCCGGGAATCCGATGAACTTGCAGGACAGGGCCGCCGGGTGTCGAGAAGTGTATGGCAGCGCATTGAAGCCGGATTTTAAAAAGGTATATTGTTCCCGTGGAAGAATCATTTCGCAGAGCAATTCGGAAAATGACAGGTTCAAGCCTGCTTCGTTTAGGAGCACGACCGGATCGCGCTTCGGAAATGGCAAACCTTTCTCAGGCAATGGATGCTAGGTGGTCAATTGCTCTTTTTGAACATTTGGATGCTGCAATTGAAAATCCGCATAGTATGATGGCTGGCCCGGAAATGATTTCTTATGGCGCTACGGCTTGGAAAATTGCCATTGAGGATTTTCCGATCATCATCGATGAATATCGCACCAAATTCAATGAGTTCCGCGCTAAATGGATGCAGCGGTTTGCGACTGATGAAATTACCCGGATGCTTGTCCAGAACGAATTTGTGCTAAAGGATGACAGGGGCTGGTTTTTTTCGGCAAACTCCGAAAAGCAGAGAACTCTTTATTTTTCGACGATACACCTGATGGTGGGCGATGCTGAAAAATTGTTGGTCAACCTTTCTGGCCGTGTCGAGCACTTGCAGGACAAGCTTTCCAAGCTTTGGTACAGGGAAAGTGCGATCGACCCTGTGTCGAAAGTATTGCCCTCTTTGGAGGCTTCCCTCCGCGATAGTGAATATGTGCTGATTGCGCGTCTTCGCTCTTCGCTTGCTGTACTTGCCCGCAAGCGTTTCGATCAGGCTTTCAAATCCAAGACCAAGGATCGCCGCTTTCCGACGTCCGTTTCCTGTGCCCGCGACGTAGGGTCTTTGTGGAATAGCAGCTTTGCCTATGAAAATGCGTTTCTCGCTTATACGGATGATTTTTGCGATTATGCCTGTGGACTCACATTGCTGATCGGCGAATGGTATCGCGATAAATGGCTTTTGTATTTGCGCGGGTTTTCCCGTGGACAACTTGACCTTTTTACTCATAAAACCGTGGAATGAAATAATGAAAAACTCTTCTAGGATCGTATTGTTACTCTCCATTTTGGGAGCGATTCTCTTGGTGGCGAGTTCCGTCTATTTCGGATCTCCTCTTTTCGGCTGGCTGATCATCATCGCCATTGTCGCCATTTATGTCATCTCTTGCACGAACGTATTCCGCGGACTTGCCAAAGTGGATAAAGAACGGGATTCGATCGATCGCTATGCTTCGCTTTATGATGCGGGAAGTGCGCCATCGGATGCGGACGTTCAAGGTGAAGGGCTCCTCAATCAGCGGATCCGCTTTTTGCGTTCGCTCAAGGCAAAGAAGGTCGCTCTTTCCGTTCACGACTTGGAATTTTTGAAGACAGTCTGGGCGGCCAAGGAAGATCTCGTTTCCAAAAGCAGCGGAGGCGTTGTGATTCTCCTCGGCCTTATGGGGACGTTCTTTGGCTTGATGCTATCCATTTCTACGGCGGGTTCGGCTATTGATGCTACGGCAACATCCGAAACCACTTTGGGCATCATTCAAAACATTTTTTCCAGTATGAAGGGAATTTTTGGATCTTCTCTTTGCGGACTTTTTGCCGCATTGATTTTGAATGCGAACCATTCCATTTATGAATCTGCGCATGATTCCCTTTTAGCGAAATTGGATGAATTTACTTTGTTTCATTTGATTCCGACCTTGGAAAGCCACGAAGACGTTGCAGTGGAAATTCGCAATTTGATCGATGTGACGAAGACTTCGGATGATATGCGGGCTTCAATTCTTTCGGAAAATTTGGCTTCCTTGCAGAAGGCGCTTATTGAAAATATGACTTCGGTGAGCGAGAAAGGCCTTGTGCAAATGGCTGCTGCAGAATCGCAAGCCCTTTCGGGAATTCAGAAGTCCGTCGCGGAGCTTTCTTCGCAAATTACTACTGTCCAAACTTCTGCGGTAGAAGGCATCCGCATGTCTGTTTCGGATCTTTCGCACCACTTTGAAGAAATTCAGAAAAGCGCGGTAGAGGGTCTCGAAACCGCGGGCAAGGACGCTTCCTTGGAACTCAAGAACTCTCTTACTTCGATCACTTCTGGAATTTCTTTAGAGATGCAAAAGCTTTCGCAGAATGTGGAAGTGTTTCAGACGGGAATCGTTTCGGGTCTCAAATCCGAGCTCGCATCGCTTTCTTCTGCAGTGGAAGCGGCTCTTGCAGAAGGCGTCAAACTCGAGCTTTCCAGTTCTCGCGAACAATGGAGCTCTTTCATGGAATCGCTCAAAGCATCTTCTGCCGATGTAGCCCGCTGCCAGAAGGAAGGTCTCGAAACGCTTCGTTCCGTGGCAGAAGGCGTAGCCGAGAAAGCGGAAGCGGGAAGTGCCGGCCTCTCGAATACGGTTGCAAATGAAATTGAGCGCTTGTCTTCCGAAGTCAAGGAATCGTTCTCTGAACTTGCAAAGTCTTCTTCCGCGCTCATATCTTCTCAGCAAAATCTTATCCAAGGTATCGAAAATCGCGTGGTGAAGGAAAATGAATCCACGGAGGCTCTCGGATCGAACATCGCCGAAGCCGCCAAGATGATGCGTGTGAATCAGTCCGAATTTGCTGCCAACCTCGAGATGTTCGGCAAGGGAATTGAAGCTGTCCTCTCCAAGCTCTCTGGTGACGTTCCAGAACGCGAAGGTGAACAGAACTTTATTGAACAGCTCAATATGTCGCTAGAGGCCTTCCACGAACGCGCGGGCGAAGTACTTATGGAAAATGCGGTCAAGACGCAAGAAATCCTTCTCGAAATCTTGGAACAGTCCCAGCGCGCGCCGGGTACGGCGTCTAAGGCGGACTCCTAATGGCAAAGCGTTCTGAAGAACGGCCTTGGCTCGTTTTTACTGACCTCACGGCAGGGCTTCTATCCCTCTTTATTCTTGCGTTCGTCGCAATGACAACTGTGAAAGAGAAAAAAGTGGAGGCTTTGACCCGTACAGAGCAAGAGGTGGTGAGCTGCCAAGAAGAGATGCATCGCATTGCCAAGGAGCGCAACGCGCTTCTTTCCCAGAGCCTCAAGGCTCCTCTCGAAAAGGGTATTATCGCGCTCGAAGACGGCAATATTCAGATTCAGGCTTCGTTTCTTTTCCCGCGCAATGGTGCTGATTTGACGGTAGAAGGTGTAGGTGTCATCAGCTCTATCGGCAAGGGACTTTTGGATGTGCTCGATTCCGGCGATGCTATTATGGTCTCGGGCTTTACGGACGACATACCTACAAATTCACTAACATATACGAACTGGAATCTTTCGACAGAACGCGCTGTGAATGTGGTGAAGACATTAATCAAACAGGGATTCCCGCCTGACCGTATATTTGCTGCGGGTTTTGGCGCGAATCATCCGAGAGTCCCCAATACAAGCGAAGAAAACCGCCGCTTGAATCGCCGCGTGGAAATTGGCGTGACGCCGATCCGCAAATCGGAGGCGGTACAGAAATGAGTTCTTTGGACGCCGACATCCTTTCCGTAAAAGGGCATGTGGAAACGCTCCGCAAGTCGGCGCGATTCCCTTATTGGCGTCTCTCTTATGCAGACTTTTCGCTTTTGCGCATTGCAGATTACTGTACTGTAGGCGAAGAAGATGAAGCGAAGGAAATGGTCGCTCGCCTTGCGCGTTGGGTGGACTCCCATTTGCGGGAGTTGAATTCTGTAAAGCCGCCTAGTTATCCGCATCTCATCGTGTGGAACGAGAAAGAACTCGGGAAAGAAATAGCAACAGTCCGCCGGACGATTGATTCCAAAAAATATCTGATTCCTGCTGCAGAGCGCGAAAATTTTTCGCGATCTCTGGAACGCGTGGAAAAGCTTGTTGTCGAAAATAAATTGGAAAAAGCGCATTCGGAAATTCTCTCGCTCCGTTCTGGGCTCGTTTCCCGCTTGCACCGATCTTACCGAGCCCGTTTAGCGGTCATTTACCATAATGCAAATATAAAAGGCTTTGGAAATCCTGTTCCTGAAGGTGTTTCCGTCGGCTTGTACAATGCCGAACGCACTTTGGCTGGCGCACTAAATCTCATAGGAGAACGGGACGCCATCTGGATAGAAGACTTCTTAGAACTTTATGATAGTTTGTCTAAAGTTGCCGACCGCTTGGCGCCCCTCGAAAAGAAGAAACGCTAAAATTTGCTATAAATTAAAATCACGTCCGGTTTGGCAACCATTTAACAGATTTTTTTAATTTCCAAGTTGCAATGTCGCGTACTTGCTAAGGCTTTGATTCCTGTTATGTATAGATCAGCGAATATGTACACCAGAGCCACAATGTTTCGGTGCTGATTTTCCATCTGGTCTGTTGGGCAAAATATCGCCGGATTGTCTTTGATGAGTCGGTAGATGAGGAACTGGAGCGGATCTGCGAGGAAATTTAGCAACGAGTTGAAATTAGTTTTCTTGAAATAGGAACGGACAAAGATCATGTCCATTTCCTGATTCAAGTCCGTTCCGTCACTTGAGTCCGGCGAAGATAGCGCGCACGATCGAGAGCATAACGGCCCGGGAAATATTTCGGCGAGTCCCCTCCGTCAGGAAAATTTTGCGGGGAGGTGAGTTCTCGACCGATGGGTATTTCATCAACACGGTAGGACAGAAAGGCAATGAGACATCTGTGAGTGAATATGTGAGGAACCAAGGGCGCGAAAAGGAGTACAAGCAACTGTTCAGAGACCGCCAGCTATCACTGTTTGATCCGATATAGCTCAGATCAATATTTTGCCTTTGGCTTTGATCCCCGCAGCTTGCTACGGGGGAGTTCATTTTGAATTTTTCTTTTATTTTTCGCTTGCGAGGATCTTTTCGGCTTTCTTGAACTGGTTCTTTACGGAATCCTTGCCAGTTCCGCCTTCGATGTTGCGCCGACTTACGGAATAGGCGAATGTAAGCTTGTTCTTCACTTTTTGTGGATCGGGAACTCCCTTTTCTGACCAGTCTTCGTCGGAAAGCTCGGTAAATTGCTTGCCCTGTTTGGCGGCTTCGCCAACGAGGCTTCCAACAATGCGGTGCGCATCGCGGAACGGTATCTTATCTTCAACGAGAATATCCGCCAAGTCGGTTGCAAGGAGCGCAGGGAGCATGCGGTTTTCCATATTGTCGAAGTTCCAGCGCGCAGATTCGATCGCTTCTTTCATCACGCGGAGAAGCTCTTTTGCCGTATGTGTGCTGTCGAATACGGGCTGCTTGTCTTCTTGGAGATCGCGACTATAAGAAAGCGGTGCGCCCTTGACGAGCGTGAACATCGCGGAGAAGTTCCCGAGCATACGGCCCGATTTTCCGCGGATGAGTTCCATGCTGTCCGGGTTC
>Ga0172377_10008004_pt1 | contig 10843 bp, 10 predicted proteins | sample Pumphouse3metaG_FD_119749 | JGI IMG/M metagenome (GOLD analysis project Ga0172377, IMG submission 119749) | Leachate microbial communities from a municipal landfill in Southern Ontario, Canada - Pumphouse #3 metaG | ecosystem: Engineered > Solid waste > Landfill > Unclassified | place: Canada... | reverse complement strand
CCAGGCTATATTTTCTATCTTCACTGTAGATTGTTAGAAAGATGTGTTAAATTAAATAAAGAACATGGTGGCGGAAGTATTACAGGTTTACCAATTATTGAAACTCAAGCTGGCGATATCAGTGCTTATATTCCAACTAATGTTATTTCTATTACTGATGGACAAATCTTTTTATCAACTGATTTATTTAATGCTGGACATCGTCCTGCAATTGATACTGAACATTCAGTTTCACGTGTTGGTAGTGCTGCGCAATTTAAGGCTGTCAAAAAGATGAGCAGTAGTTTAAAAATGCAACTTGCCAATTATAGAGAGCTTCAAGCTTTTAATCAATTTGGTAGTGATCTTGATGAAAATACTAAAAAAATCCTTCATCATGGTGATATTTTGATGCAAATAATTACACAACCTCAATATCAACCTGTTCAAATGGATAGAGAAGTAATTGAATTATTCTGTGCAAAATATGGCTTTTTAGATCAATTTGAAGCTAAAGATGTTAAAAAATTCTTAGATGAATTTTATGATTATTTAACTAAATTTCATAAAGATGTTTTGTCAAAAATTAACCAAACACATGATTTAGTTAAAATGGACCGCGATAAATTAAGAGAAATTATGACTACTTTCTTAAAGGAAAGAGAGGCATAAAATGTCCCAAGGTCTAAATAAAGTTAAAAATAGAATCGGAGCAATCAATTCCACAAGAAAAGTTACTAGCGCAATGAAGTTAGTTAGTAATGTTAAAACTCGTCGCTATTCTCGTGAACTTGAAATGCAAACTGCTTACATTAATTCGATGGAGCAGATTTTAAACGATTGTGTTTTTATCAATCATCATAATGGGGATGAAAAGATTGAATCTATCTATTTGCAAGTTAACGATAAAGCCAGTAAGATTCTTTACGTTATTTATTCATCAACATTAGGTCTTTGCGGTGGTTTCAACAATGAATTGTTTAGATTTTTTAAAAATATTTATAAACAAGACGATGAATTAGTTTTAATTGGGGAAAAATCTCTTCATGAATTTCGTGGATCCGGAATTAAAATCTACACTGATTTTATTAAATTAAATGGTGCTGTAAATAAAGATAATATTAATGCTTTATCAAGGTTTTTAGTCAATAAATACCAAAGTGGTGAATATAAATCAGTTCATTTTATTTATCATGATTTTGTAAATACTATGCTTTCTGTGCCAAAAGACCTGCAAATACTGCCTATTTCATTAAAAGAAAATAATGAATATGCATATGATCCGGTGTTTTGTCCTGATAAAGAAACGGTCATTAAAGAAGTTGTTTCTAATTACGTAAAATCAATCTTATATCAAAAAATGTATGCTTCACTTGTTAGTGAAAATAGCGCTAGAAGAAACGCGATGGATAATGCAGATCAAAATGCTAAAGATATGATTGATAAATTACAACTTGAATACAATAAAGCTAGACAAGCAGCAATTACTCAAGAATTGACTGAAGTTGTAGCTGGTAGCAAGGATAAATAGAGAGGTGAAAATTTATGCAAAAACAAAATTTAAAAGAAAGTGAAAACGGAGTTATTGTACAAGCTGTTGGTCCAATAATTGATGTTTCCTTTAAAGAAGGAGAACTTCCACAAATTTTGACGTCTCTAGAAGTTTCTTTTGAGAATGGAAAAAAATTAACTTTAGAAGTTGAATCTCATATTGGCGATGATACAGTTCGTACAATTGCCATGGGTCCAACTGAAGGAGTTGTTAGAGGAATGAACGTTGTTAATACTCATCATTCGATTATGGTGCCAGTTGGCAATTGTACTTTGGGTAGAATGTTTAATGTTTTAGGCGATCCAATCGATGAAAAAGAAACTGATTCTTTTAAAGATGTTACACGCCTTCCAATTCATAGATTAGCTCCATCGTTTGAAGAACAAACGACAAAAAGCGAAATTCTTGAAACAGGAATTAAAGTTATTGATTTACTTTGTCCATATGTAAAAGGTGGTAAGGTAGGATTATTCGGTGGAGCCGGTGTTGGTAAAACGGTTTTAATTCAAGAATTAATTAATAATATTGCTACTATTCAACATGGTATCAGTGTTTTTGCTGGCGTTGGAGAACGCAGTAGAGAAGGTAACGATCTTTATAACGAGATGAAAGAAACTGGAGTTTTAAATAAAACTGCACTTGTTTACGGACAAATGAACGAAGTTCCTGGAGCAAGATTTAGAGTTGCTTTAAGTGCTTTAACAATTGCCGAAAATTTTAGAGATAATATGCATCTAGACGTTCTTTTCTTTATTGATAATATATTTAGATTTACCCAAGCTGGAAGCGAAGTTAGTGCTTTAATTGGCCGTATGCCTAGTGCCGTTGGTTATCAGCCAACTCTTGCTACGGAAATGGGTCAATTACAAGAAAGAATTACTTCAACAAAGAATGGGTCAATAACTTCAATTCAAGCTGTCTATGTGCCTGCAGACGATTTAACTGATCCAGCTCCAGCCACCACATTCTCTCACCTTGATGCAAAAACAGTTCTTGATAGAAATATTGCTGCTTTAGGAATTTATCCTGCTGTCGATCCTTTACAATCAAGTTCAGTTATTATGGATCCTCAAATTTTAGGTGAAGAACATTATAATACTGCTAGAGCGGTCATTTCTATTTTACAAAGATATAAAGAATTACAAGATATTATCGCAATTTTAGGTGTAGATGAATTAGGGGATGACGATAAGATTATTGTTGCTAGAGCAAGAAGAATCAGAAATTTCTTAAGTCAACCATTTACTGTTGCTGAATCGTTTAATGGACTTGATGGAAAATATGTAAAATTACAAGATACAATAAGATCGTTTAAAGCAATTTTAAGTGGAGATTACGATAAATATCCAGAAGATGCTTTTTTATACGATGGACCAATTGAAGATGTTATCGGAAAAGTAGGACAAACTAAAGATGAATGAAAATTCTAACCTTATAAATTTAGAAATCGTAAGTGAAGATGGCAAAGTCATTTCTTTACAAGTTGAAGATATTTATGTCCAAATTAAAGAATATGGAATCATGGGTTTTTTAAAGGATTGCGCTCCTTTTATAGGCATTATCGATATTTCTTCGTTTTATGTTTCCCTTAATCGCAAGAAAAAATATTTTGCGATTAGTGGTGGAATAATTGATGTCAGAAAAGATAAAACTATCATTCTTGCTGATACTTTTGAATCAGAAGATGAGATTGATAAAGATAGAGCTCAAAAAGAAAAAGATGATGCTTTAAATAAGATGAAAGAAATTGAAAAGAGTGATGAATTTACATACAAAACTTTGGAATTTTCTTTAAAAAAAGCTATTAATAGATTGAATCTTAATAAATAAAATAATGGGGATTTGCAGGTTATTTTAAAATAATTTATTATATTATTTCGATATTTTTTATTCTATTAAATATAATAAGGCCATGGAAAATAAAGATATCGAAACTGTAATTATTTATGATATAAATTATCAATTATTATCTAATCTTGAGAATTTTCGAATTCTTTTGGTGGATGTTAATAAACCATATGCTCAATGCAAAGGGTGTTTTGGTTGTTGGGCTAAGTGTCCAAGTCATTGTGTTTTTAAAGATAAAATAAAAGATATTGGGAAAACAGTATGTAATTCTAAAAAAATAATAGTGATTTCAAATTGTGTTTATGGTGGATTATCGAAAAAGGTAAAAAGAGTTTGGGAACGTTGTATTCCTGGTGTTTTACCGTTTTTCACATTCAGAAATAAAGAGATGCATCATGCTTTAAGATGTAAGACAAATCCTGAGTTAATATTTGTTTTTTATGGAGCTAAAAGTGAAAAAGAGAGTGGATTGGCAAAGGATATTGCTTTTGCTAATGCTACAAATTTTTTTAATTCTCAATGTAAAGTTTTCTTTTATGAAAATGCACCAAATATTGAGGAGTGTTTTAAATTATGAAAATAGTTAAACTTTTTGCTAGTCCAAAAAAACATAAAAAACTTACAAATTCTGGCTATGTTACTAATTTAACTAGCATTCCATTATTAGGAAAAAAGACAAAATCATTTTCTATAGTTTTTAAATCAGAATTTCTTTTAGCTTTAGAAGAATGTAAAAATGCTGATGTGATTATTTTTTCAACTCCAGTTTATGTTGATTCTTTGCCATCTCACCTAATTGAATTTTTAGAACTTGCTAGTAAAGAAATAGCAGATAAAAAGTGGCATGCTAAAATTTATGTTGTGTCGACATGTGGATTTTTTGAAGGTAAACAATGTAATTTAGCTTTAGAACAAATCAAACTTTTGTCAGAATGCAATAATTTAAAATATTGTGGCGGCTTAGGTGTTGGTGGTAGTGAGATGCTTGGGATAATTAGATTTACCAATTTACTTTTACCTATTTTAATTGTTTTAATTCAATTAATAGTTTGAATAATTCAAATTTATGGTTTTTCAATGGCGGTTTCTTCTGTTTTTATTGTTACAAATTTTATTAACCTCTTTGTAAGTGTTGGTTTATTTTTGTTATTTAGTATGGGTTTATTTATTAAATCTATCAATTTTGGATTTATAATTAGAAAGCAAAAATTGTAAAGAATAGATTTACAACGGTATGGTTTTGTGGAAAATATTTGTTTATATTTTTCGCTTCTTTATTTTGGATAATACATGCTTTATTTCATAGAGTTTTAATCTCAAAAATGTTTAAAAAATGAAATTTTAGTGTAGAGTTTTTATAAAAAATTATTGTTAATAAATATTGATATTGTTATAACATTAAAATTCATGAAATATCTTTAAAAAGTAATCACAATAGATTAAACTTAAATAAGTAAAAGAGGTCTAAAAAATGCCAAATTTTGTCTTCATATCGCCACATTTTCCAGATACTTACTGGAAATTTTGTATTAGCTTGAGAAATCATGGTTTTATTGTGCTTGGTATTGGTGATGCTCCATATAACGAGATTGGTGACGCTTGCAAGTTTTCGTTAAACGAGTATTTCTGTTGTGCCAAGATGGAAGATTACGAAAATGAAAAGAGGGCAGTCAAATATTATATCGATAAATACGGACCTATTACTTTTCTTGAGTCTAATAACGAATATTGGTTAACAAAAGATGCGCAGTTAAGAACGGAGTTTCATATTACTTCAGGAGTGGATATTGAAGGTGTGAAATTATTTAGATCTAAAATTAGACAAAAAGAAATTTTTGAGAAGAACGGAATAAAATGTGCTCGATTTACCGCTGATAATTCAAGAGATGGTATTCTCGCGTTTGCTAAAAAAGTGGGTTTTCCAATTTTTGCTAAACCTGATGATGGTGTTGGCGCTCAAGGTACTATGAAGATTAAAAACGAAGAAGATGTCAATAATTTTATTTCGGTTAGAGATCAAAATAAAAAATACATCATTGAAGAATTTGTCGAAGGAGACATAATTTCTTTTGATGGAGTAGCTAATAGTCATAGTGATGTTATCTTCTGCACAGAAGATGTTTTCACTGTCAACAATGCTGATATTGTTAATAACGATTTAGATGATATGTATTATTGTAATCCTTATATGGATCATGAATTTTATGAATTGGGTTGTAAAGTTGTAAAAGCAGCTAGAATTCAACAAAGATTTTTCCATATCGAATTTTTCGTTTTAACAAAAGATCATCCATATTTAGGTAAAAAAGGAACAAGAATTCCACTCGAAATTAATTGTCGACCAGCTGGTGGTTATACTCCAGATGTCATCAATTTTGCTAATTCATTATCTTGTTATGATATTTATGCAGATTGTTTAGCCTTTGATGAAAATAGACAAAATATGAATCAAGAAAAATTTTATTGTGTTGCTTGTTCTCGACGTTTCAAATCTAAATATGTCCATGAGTTTAGTGAAGTTTTAGACAAATTTAAATATGCAATTTGCATGTATGGTGACTATCCTGAGGTTCTCCGTGATGACATGGGGGATTGTTATGCGATTGCAAAATTTAAAACGATGGATGAATTATATGAATTTGATAGATTCGTCCGCGAAAAAAGTAAGTAAGGAGTTATTATGAAAGATAATAAAATGTACGATTTATTCAAAGATGCAAAAATTACTGATGAATCGTTTTTAGTTGTTATTGAAATTAGTAAAGGTAGCAAGAATAAGTACGAATATGATAGATCAACTGGTTTATTACACCTCGATCGTATTTTGTATACTTCAACGCATTATCCACAAAATTATGGTTTTATTCCATTAACTTGGGCTGATGATGGCGATCCACTTGATGTATTAGTTTTATGTAGTGAACAAATTTTACCTTTATCTACAGTTCAATGTAGACCAATCGGTATTATAAAGATGATTGATGGCGGTAAAAAAGATTATAAAGTTATTGCGGTTCCTGAAAACGACCCATTCTATAATGATTTTACAGATGTTTCCCAAATCCCTATGCATATGATTGAAGAAATTAAGCATTTCTTTAAAGTTTATAAGTCGCTTGAAGGAAAAGAGACAACAATAAAAGATCTTTATGGAAAAGAAGAAGCGAAAGAAGTAATTAGGTCTTGTATCGCCTGTTTTAATAAAGACTAGAATAGTGTTTTAATAGAGTTTAATATTCGTTGATATTTCTCATCACCAATTGTTTTATAAATTTGGAGATGACGACGATTCAACATATATTTGGCCCGATAGTAGAAGAGTATATCTTGGAATTTTCCAAATAGATCTACTCTTTTTTTAATGAGATTATTGTATTTTGAACCGAAATATTTTTGCAAAAAGAATGTTTCTTGATCATTAGATAAATCATTTTCTGTGATAACACTAGCTAAATCAAAATAAGGATTATTCATGGCTCCATATTCCCAATCAATTAAAAATAACTTGTTATAGGTAAAGAGCATATTTCCCTTTACTAAATCGTTATGACACAAAACCATTGGGGATTTACCGAAGATTTTGGATATTTCTTGAATAATTAATTTCTCGTATCGTGAATCAATTCGTTCACTAATATCAAGTGATTTTTTATAAACATTAAGTTTTAAAAATGGTTGATATCCAACTTTTGTATTAATTTTTGAATTATGAAGTTTTTTCAATGTTTTTGCGATAAGGGTTAACTGATCGTTGGTTGGAGATAAATCATATGGATTTGATTGATGGATAAATTTAGATATTTTGATACCTGTTTGGATATCAAAATAAATTATCTTTTCACTAAGATTAAGTGGGGCAATCAAATTATAATTATTCAATTCATTGGCGTTCGATATGGTTTCATCTTTATTTTCTTTAGGGATTCTCATGACTGAAGAATCATTGATTAAAAAATTGTTGTTGCTAAAACCAGTAAGAATTTCTTCGACAGAGCGCACATTCTTACCTGTTAAATCAATATAAGTTTTTTTTGCTTCTTTTTTATCCATAAATATATCTTAATTAAAAGCGTTTAGCTTTAAGTAAAGCGTTTTTTATATCAAACTTAAAATTAATTATATGAAAAGTTTCGTATTTTGCAATTTTAACTTTTCCTAAAGTTCCAAGTTTTTTAATAAATTTAATTTGAGAATACATGACATCGCCCGTATTTTTCTTTGCTAAATAAATCGCTAGTTCAGAAGCCATTTCTTTAACATCGTTTGATGGATTATCATCAAAAATCACGACGTGAGGCCCATGAGCTTTATCGATATGTAAAAAATAATAAGTCTTTTTTGCTAATTTAAAGGTAAGGTAATCGTTCTGAATATTATTTTTTCCAAAGCCGATTTTAGTTTCATTAAACAAAATATAATAAGGCTTTACAGCGGATTTTTGAATTTTTACATTTTTTTGCGACTTGATTTTGATAATATTTGTACTCTTTAATTCTTCTATTAACTGTAAATAATCTTCCTCATTGTAAAAAGTGGTGGAATCAAGTAAAGAAGAAATGTAGTTTAAATCATCTTCGGTTTCATCAATAAATTTGTCAGACATTTGAATCGTTTGTTTCGCTTTTTTATACACTTTATAGAGATATTCTAAATTTCTTTGAGGAGTGTAATCAGCTTTAACGCTAATTTTTTTACCTAAATAATCAAAAGAGCTATCTCCGCGATTCATAGATTCTAAATTAGCCAAAAAGAAATCACCATAATCTTTGTAGATTAATTTTTCTTTGGCTTCATTTTCTTCTTCAATAATTATTTTTAATTTCTTTTGTAGAGATTTCTTTTTGGCTTTTAAAGCAACTAAAACATATTTATATTTTTCTTCTAAATATCGATCTTCAATATTTTCTATATGAACATTAATTAATTCATCGTAATTTGTAGGAACTTCTTTTGAAATTACTTGGTTTTGTGGATATTCAAAAGTCGCATTTTGAATAATTGGGTGTTTAGTATCTAATCCATGAAATTTTAAAGCATCAATAATCTTATTATCGTTATCAAGTAAAATAATATTTGTATTCATTTTAAAAAGTTCGATTATAAGAGAAAATGATATTTTATCGTAAGTATCGGTTGTTTTTACGAAATCAAATTTTACTATGTTGTCATTATTAATAACTGAAGCCCCAATAAATTTTGAATTATTTAATTTAGTTTTTAATTTATTAATGAATTGATTATTGTTGTTTGCTAAAAATTTATTTGTTGTTATTGCAATAAATGGCTCTTGAGGCATTATAGAAATAAAAATAGAATTGCTTTTTCCTTGACTAAAACCAAATAAAAAATCGGTTTTTGTTAGAGACTGTATTTTGTTTAAAAAAGTATTTTTAAATTTATTGTTAATGTTATCGATTTGTTGTTTTAAATAGTCTTGGTAAGTCATAAAGAAATTATAAACGATACAAAAACAAAAATCAGGTTTTTATCCGTGGCTTATGATAAAAATTATGTAAATATTTTCATTATCTATGAAAACAAGTGATGAATAAGCATTTTTTAGAGCATAACTATTTGAAACGCCAATAGTAATTGTCTATAATTTAGTTATGAAAAAAGGATTACTCATTATTCTTAGTGGACCTAGTGGTGTCGGTAAAGGCACGATTAGAAAAAAAGTTATGGAAAACACTGATCTTAACCTTGCTTATTCTATTTCTATGACCACTAGATTGCCTCGAAAAGGTGAAATCAATGGGGTTGATTATTTCTTTGTAACAAAAGATGAATTTGAAAACAATGTTTCGAAAGGGAAACTTTTAGAATATGCTAAATTTTGCGAAAATTATTATGGAACTCCATTAGATTATGTTGAATCTTTACGTAATGATGGGAAAAACGTTATTCTAGAAATTGAAACACGTGGTGCTAGACAAGTTATGGCAAAATGTATATCGAAAGATGAAATATCTGTTTTTCTTGTCCCTCCATCAATTGAAGAATTAGAAAGAAGAATTAGAGGTAGAAATACCGAATCCGAAGATATCATTCAAGAAAGATTGGCTAAAGCTCGTCATGAGATGATACATAAAGATCTTTATGATTATATAGTTGTCAATAACACTCCTGAAGAAGCATGTAATGAAATTATAAAAATCATTAAGGATCATTTAAATTGATGTATTTACTAGAAGTTTTAATACAACATCCAATATACAATATTGACCAAACTTTTTATTATTTAAGTAGCGAAGAAACTAAAGTTTTTGTGCGTGTTTCAGTAACTTTTAATAAGCAAGAAATTTATGGTTTCGTTACGGATATTAAAAAGACCGACAAAACTAAGGAAGAATTAGAAAAAGAGATGGGATTTACGTTGCTTTTTATTAAAAACATAGTAGATAAAGACCCTATTATTTCTCCATATTTATATAGTTTAGCGAGTAAATTAGCTTCTAGATATTCTTATCCGATTATTGGTGTTCTTCAGACAATGTTGCCTCCTGCTTTGAGACCTAGTGATAGTAGCGAAGGGAAAGGTAAGATTAAATATATTGAATTTTGTAAACTTAATGATTGTGATCTTCCGGTTAAATTAAAGAAAAACGAGATGGCTTTACTTGAAGATTTTGATAAACTTAGAATCATTGAAAAAAGCAAAATCACGCGTAAAGGTGCCCTTAAATCGCTTATAGAGAAAGGATTTATTACAACTTACAAAGAAGAAGCTTTTAGATATAAATTCATTAAAAATTTTGATTACGAAAGTGAAATTATCTTAAGTGATGAACAACAAATAGTTTTTGATAGCATCAATAAATCGAAAAAGAATATTTTTTTGATAAACGGTATTACTGGAAGTGGTAAAACAGAAGTTTATATAAAATTAATTCAGGAATATATTGATAAAGGTAAGTCATGTATTATCCTTGTTCCAGAAATTGGTTTAACTCCTCTAATGATATCAAGAATTTTAAGTGTTTTTCCTGATGAAATTGTTGGAATTTTGCATTCTTCTTTAACCAATTCCCAAAAATATGATGAATATAGAAAAGCAGTTTACGGAAAAACAAAAATCTTAATCGGAACAAGAAGTGCAATATTTGTTCCTATCAAAGATTTAGGACTTATTGTAATTGATGAGGAACATGATGATTCTTATAAACAAGACGATCGATTGACTTATCACGCTCGAGATGTTGCTTTATTGCGTGCTAAAGACGAAAATTTAAAAGTGATCTTAGGAAGTGCAACGCCATCAATTGAATCGATGGTTAAAGCTAATGAAGGCAAATACGAACTTTTAACATTAACAAAAAGATATTATGATGCGACTTTACCAAATGTTATTGTTGTTGATAGAAATAAAAGAGAGAATTTTTCCTTTGAGTCTAGTGTATTTTCTATCGAGTTAATTAAACAATTAAAATTAACAATTGCTAAAGGTGAACAAGCCATTCTTTT
>Ga0172377_10008001_pt1 | contig 10846 bp, 7 predicted proteins | sample Pumphouse3metaG_FD_119749 | JGI IMG/M metagenome (GOLD analysis project Ga0172377, IMG submission 119749) | Leachate microbial communities from a municipal landfill in Southern Ontario, Canada - Pumphouse #3 metaG | ecosystem: Engineered > Solid waste > Landfill > Unclassified | place: Canada... | reverse complement strand
GGCCTACATGCAGCGGCTCGGGAAGGCCGGGCGCCGGAAGGTGATGGAGAAGTTCAGGTGGAGCGTCGTCACGGAGAGGATGCTTGGCGTCTATGGACGAGTCCTTTCCGGCAGCCTTTGATGATGCTCGACGAGGAGGATGAGTCCATGCAGCAAGCGTTACCGGATATCACGAGGACCGGGAGCCTCGTCACCGACTACGACGTCTACCTCTTCCGGCAGGGGAGCCACTTCCGCCTCTACGAGAAGTTGGGGTCGCATCCTGCCGTCTCCGCCGGCGTGCAGGGGACCTTCTTTGCGGTCTGGGCGCCGAACGCCGCGGAGGTCTCGGTCATCGGTGACTTCAATGGTTGGGAGACGGGCAGAGACCCGCTCCTGGCGCGGAACGACGACTCCGGCATCTGGGAAGGGTTTGTCCCGGGTATCGGCCACGGGGCGCTCTACAAGTACCGCATCAAGAGCCGGTACAACAATTATACGGTGGATAAGGGCGACCCGTTCGCGTATTTCTGGGAGATCCCGCCGAAGACCGCATCCATCATCTGGGACCTCGCCTACCCCTGGCGGGACCGGGGGTGGATGCGCTGCCGCCGCGAAGAGCAGAACTCCCCTGATGGACCGATATCCATCTACGAGGTGCATCTCGGGTCGTGGCGGAAGGTGCTGGAGGAAGAGAACCGGTCCCTGAGTTACCGGGAGGCAGCGACCGAACTCGTGGACTACCTGCTTGAGACCGGGTTCACGCACGTCGAGTTCCTCCCCATCATGGAGCACCCGTTCTACGCCTCCTGGGGCTACCAGACGCTCGGCTACTTCGCCCCCACGAGCCGCTACGGCACCCCGGAGGACTTCATGTACCTCGTCGATTCCCTCCACCACCGCGGGATCGGGGTGATCCTCGACTGGGTGCCGTCCCACTTCCCCTCCGACGGCTACGGGCTCTCCTACTTCGACGGCACCCACCTCTACGAACACGCTCTCCCGGGCCAGCGTTACCACCCCGAGTGGAAGAGTTATATCTTCAACCTCGGGAGAAACGAGGTCCGGTCGTTCCTCACCAGCAGCGCCGCCTTCTGGCTTGACCGCTACCACGCGGACGGCCTGCGGGTGGACGCGGTCTCCTCGATGCTCTACCTCGATTACGCCCGGAGCGCCGGGGAGTGGATACCGAACGTCTACGGCGGGAGGGAGAACCTCGAATCGATAGGGTTCCTCCGGAAGGTGAACGACACGGTCCACGCGAACTTCCCGGGCGTCCTCGTCATCGCCGAGGAGGCGACCTCCTGGCCGGGGGTGACCGCCCCGACCGCGACCGGGGGGCTCGGGTTCGACCTGAAGTGGAACATGGGCTGGATGCACGACACGCTGGACTACTTCGTGCTCGACTCGGTCTTCCGGAAGTACCGGCCCGACCTCCTCACGTTCAGCATATGGTACGCGTTCCGGGAGCGCTACATCCTCCCGCTCTCGCACGATGAGGTCGTCCACGAGAAGGGTTCGATCGCAGGAAAGATGCCCGGCGACGAGTGGCGGAAACGGGCGAACCTCCGGCTCCTCTATGGGTATATGTTCACGCACCCGGGCAAGAAACTCCTCTTCATGGGCGATGAGTTCGGGCAGTGGTCGGAGTGGAGCCACGATGCCGGGCTCACGTGGCACCTCCTGCAGTATCCTCCTCACCAGGGGACCCTCCAGTGGGTCACCGACTTAAATCATCTCTACCGCCGGGAGCCCGCCCTCCACGAGCGGGACGCCGACCCGAGGGGATTCGAGTGGGTCGACTTCTCGGACGTGGAGAAGAGCATCGTCACCTACCTCCGGCGGGGGCTCTCGGCCGACGACGTCGTCCTCGTCGCCTGCAACGCCACCCCGGTCCCGCGCTACGGCTACCGGGTCGGCGTCCCGTTCGGGGGATTCTGGGAGGAGGTGCTCAACAGCGACGCGATCGAGTATGGGGGGAGCGGTGTCGGGAACCTCGGGGGGGTGGAGGCGGAGCAGGTCCCGGCGCACGGCCGGCCGTGGTCCCTTCCGCTCACCCTGCCCCCGCTCGGTGCGGTCATCTTCACCCCGGAGGGGGCGTGACGATGGACCGCGCCGTCTGCATCCACGGCCACTTCTACCAGCCGCCGCGGGAGAACCCCTGGATCGGCGAGGTCGAGGTCCAGCGGTCGGCCGCTCCCTACCACGACTGGAACGAGCGGGTGACGGCGGAGTGTTATGAACCGAACACTGCCGCACGCCTCCTCGACCCGGACGGCCTGATCGCGGAGGTCATGAACACCTACTCACGGATCAGTTTCACGGCCGCCCCGACGCTGCTTGCCTGGCTTGAGCAGCACCGCCCGTCGGTCTACACCGCGATCGTCGAGGCCGACCGGGAGAGCCGGAAATGCTACGCCGGTCATGGGTCCGCGATCGCCTGTTGCTACAACCACATCATCATGCCGCTCGCGACCCGGGAGGAGAAACGGGTCCAGGTCGTCTGGGGGGTCCGCGACTTTAGAGCCAGGTTCGGCCGCGAGCCCGAAGGGATCTGGCTGCCGGAGACGGCGGTCGATCTCGAGTCCCTGGACCTGGCGGCAGAGGCCGGGATCCGGTTCACGATCCTCGCACCGCACCAGGCCGCAAAGGTGCGGAGGATCGGGACGGAGGCCTGGACGGATGTCTCCGGCGGCCGGGTCGAGACGCGGATGCCCTACCTCTGCCGCCTCCCCTCCGGGCGGAGTATCGCGGTCTTCTTCTACGACGGCGGTATCGCCCACGACATCGCGTTCGGCGACCTGCTCAATGACGGGCGACGGTTTGCCGGGCGGCTGCTCGATGCGTTCTCGTCCGGGAGGGACCGGCCGGAACTCGTGCATATCGCGACCGACGCCGAGACCTACGGCCACCACAAAAAGTTCGGGGATATGGCGCTCGCCTGCTGTCTCCGCACCATCGAGAGGAGCCGGGACACAAGCCTCACGGTCTACGGCGAGTACCTCGCCGCCCACCCGCCTACGCACGAGGTCATCGTCCGGGAGAGGACGTCCTGGAGCTGCGTACACGGCGTCGAGCGGTGGCAGCAGGCGTGTGGGTGCCACAGCGGGACGCACCCGGGGTGGTCGCAGGCATGGCGCGAGCCGCTCCGGGAGGCGGTCGTCAGGGTCCGGGACGCCATCGCCCCCCGGGCGGCGGAGGTGCTCGCGACCCTCGTCCGCGACCCCGCGGCGGCCCGGGAGGATGCCGTCGGCCTCGTCCTTGCCCGGTGGTCCGACGAAGCCGTGACGGCGTTCTTCTCGCGCCACGCCCTCCGCGACCTCTCTCCCGGTGAGCGGCGGCGGGCCCTGGGGCTCCTCGAGATGGAGCGGCAGGTGATGCTGATGCAGACGAGCTGCGGCTGGTTCTTCGACGATATCACGGAGCCGGGGAGCGTCCAGGTGATGCGGCACGCGGGCCGTGCAATGGACCTCGCCCGGCAGACCCTCGGCCTCGACCTTGAGGCAGCGTTCATCGATACCCTCCGCCGGGCCCGGACAAACGACCCGGAGTACGCGACCGGCGCGAATGTTTACGAGGCCGGGGTCCGGCCGCGGGCGTTCGACCCCGCCCGGATCGGGTCAGGGGCCGCCCTCTACGCGCTCTTCGATCTCGAACCCCCCGCGGTCGCGTCGGGGATGTACGCCGTCGACGGGGACTGGCGCTACCGGTCGGATGCCGGCGGCCGGCGCCGCATCCTCGGGACCGTCCGGGTCCGGTCCCGGGCGACGGGGGAGGAAGCGCTCTTTGATGCGGTTGCGCTCTTTTCCGGGATGGATCAGGTCGCCGTCGGCGTGCGCGAGCCCGGCGGCGAGGAGGCGCTCCGGGCGGTCTGGGAGGGGGTGATGGGCGCCGACCCGGCCGGGGCGGTATCCGCCTCCTTTGCCCGGGTCTACACCGCGCCCGACCTCTCCAACGAGGAACGATGGGCAATCGCCCGCCGGATTGCTCCCGGGATCGGGCGTGCCATCTGCGCAGTCTACCGGGACGCAAGCCCGCTGCTCTCGGTGCTTGAGGACCTCGGGATCCCCGAGACGGGAGGCACCGCCCTTCTCCGGGAGCACGCCTCCAGTGAGCGGCTGCGCTCGCTGATCGAAACGGGCTGCCCCGATCCGGACGGTTTTCAAGCACTCGTGAGGGGTCTCGGGGCGCCTGACCTCGTATCTCTCGGGGAGGCGGCGAGCCGGCGGATCGAGGCCTCCGCGAGGGCGGCGGCGGCCCGGCCCGGGGACCCGGTGCCGCTTGAGGAGATCGTCCGTATGGTCGGGTGCGCGAAGGGAGCAGGGCTCCCGCTCACCCTCTGGGAGGGCCAGAACCTATGTATCGAGATGCGCAACAACTATGCCTTAATGCAGGAACGGGCCGGGCGGGGCGAAGGGGATGCACAACGGTGGACGGAAGCCTTCAGGAGGGCGGCGACATGCCTCGGTGTGAGGGTGGCATGAGGAGGGACCGGGCATGAACCGGCGGGGCAGCGGGGTCCTCCTCCACATAACGTCCCTGCCGTCGACCTACGGGATCGGCGACCTCGGTCCGGCGTCGCACCGGTTCGTAGACCTCCTCGCCGGTGCCGGGCAACGCTACTGGCAGATCCTTCCCCTCAACCCGACGTGCCCGGCGTTCGGCAACTCGCCCTACCAGGGCGTCTCGGCGTTTGCCGGGAACACCTGGCTCATCAGCCCCGAGCAGATGGTCGCAGACGGCCTCCTCGGGCCGGAGGATATCCGGGACCCACCCGATTTCCCCGCAGGGCGGGTCGACTACCCCGCGGTCCTTGCCTACAAGAACAGCCTCTTCGACCGGGCGTTTGCGCGGTTCAAAGAACTCGGGGAGGACTTCCGCTACAAAGAATTCGTCGCCGACAATGCCTCGTGGCTCGACGACTACGCCATCTTCGTCGCCCTCAAGGACCGGTTTCCCGGGAAGGTCTGGGGCGACTGGCCGCCCGATATCAGGGACCGGCACGAAGACGCTCTCCGGGGCTACGGCACGGAGCTCGCGGATCTGATCCTCCGGGAGAAGTTCCTCCAGTACGTCTTCGATCGGCAGTGGCAGGCGTTCAAGAACCATTGCCGCGAGCGCTCCATCCAGGTCATCGGGGATATACCGATCTACCTCACCTACGATAGCGTCGACCTCTGGGCGAACCCCGGGCTCTTCAAACTGGACGAACAGAAGAAACCGGCCGCAGTCTCGGGCGTCCCCCCGGATATGTTCAGCGCGACCGGGCAGCTCTGGGGAAACCCGGTCTACAACTGGGATGCGCACCGCGAGAGGGGATTTTCGTGGTGGAAGAGCCGGATCGACCGCACCCTCGCTCTCGTCGACCGGCTGCGCCTCGATCACTTCCGGGGGTTCGTGCAGTTCTGGGAGGTCCCCGCCGGGGAGGCGACCGCGGAGAACGGGCGCTGGGTCGATGCGCCCGGCCGGGACCTCTTCACCCTGTTTATGCGGAGCAGGCCGTGCCTCCCCATCATCGCCGAGGACCTTGGCTACATCACTTCCGACGTCCATGAGATGATGGCCCACTTCGGGTTCCCGGGGATGAAGATCCTGGTATTCGGCTTCTCCGGCGACGTCGCGGGGAACCCTCACGCTCCCCACAACATCACAAGGGACTGCGTCGCCTACACGGGGACGCACGACAACAACACGGTTCGCGGGTGGTTCGAGCATGAGGTCTCCGGCGACCAGAAGGACCTCATATTCCGTTACATCGGGGGGCCGGTCGGCACCGACCAGATACACCGGATCCTCATACGGTTCGCGATGCTCTCCCCTGCGGACACCGTGATCGTCCCGATGCAGGACATCCTCGGCCTCGGGGAGGAGGCGCGGATGAACCGGCCGGGCACGCCGGAAGGGAACTGGGAGTGGCGGCTCCGGCCGGAGCAGATGGGGGAGGAAGGCCTCCGGGAGTTTGCCGGGGTCACGAGGATATACGGGAGGGGGTGAGAGAGCGGCCCCTGCATCGGGGGAGATCCCGCCCTCTCCGCTTCCGGGACGAAAATGCCACGTGCCGGAAGGTTTTCCGGTTCCCGTCCCCTTCAAAAAGCTTCATGGTTGCTGTTTTTCCATTTTTTTCAATGGTTTGCAAAAATCCGTAAACATATATAATAATAAACACGGAAAGTACATCATTCAATTGGGGACAGAATTCATGGGGGATTCACTACACGATCAGTTTGCACACGTCCCGGAACGGATCTCCGGGCTCGTAGACCTCGCATACAACCTCTGGTGGAGCTGGAACCCGGAGGCCCGGATACTCTTCAAGCAGGTGAACCAGCAGGCATGGAAAGCAAGCGTCCATAATCCGGTCCGGATGCTCCGCGAGATACCGGCCGAGTTCCTGAACCGGGCGGCAGAGAATCCCGCCTATCTCCACCGCTACGACATCGTCATGCGCCGGTTCAACAGATACATGACCGCCAACGGGACCTGGTTCTCACAGGAGTTCCCCGACCACCCGGCACTGCCGATCGCCTACTTCTCGGCCGAATACGGGCTCCACCACTCACTTCCCTTCTACGCGGGGGGGCTCGGATTCCTCGCCGGCGATCACTTAAAAGAGGCGAGCGACCTCGGTCTCCCGATGGTTGCCGTCGGGTTCATGTATGCCGAAGGTTACCTCCACCAGCACATCAATCCCGACGGCTGGCAGGAGAGCATCACCGAACCGGTCGACCGCACCGCGGCGCCGATCACCCGGGTGCGTGACGCGGCCGGTGAAGACCTGGTGGTCCGGGTCCCGCACATCGACCCGCCCATCTACGTCTCCGTCTGGAAGGTCCAGGTCGGGAAAGTGCCGCTCTATCTCCTGGATACGGATATCCCCCACAACGACCCCCAGAACCGGTGCATATCATCCCGGCTCTATACGGGAGACCTGGAGCAGCGTCTCCGGCAGGAGATCGTCCTCGGCATCGGCGGGAGGAAGGTGCTCCACGCCCTTGGCATCGAGTACGCGGCGGTGCACTTGAACGAAGGCCACCCGGCGTTTGCGCTGCTCGAGCGTATCCGGGAGCGGGTCGAGCGGGGGATGGACTTTGACACGGCGCTCCGCGCGGTGCAGGCGACATCGATCTTCACCACGCACACACCTGTCCCGGCAGGCCACGACGTATTCCCCGTCGACCTCATCGACCGTTACTTCAGGACTTACTACCCGGCGCTCGGCATTGACCGGACCCGGTTCCTGCAACTCGGCGTCCACCCCGAAAACCCCGGTGCAGGCTTCAACATGACCGCGTTCGCCCTGCGTGCGTCGGCGCACCACAACGGGGTCTCGCGCGCGAACGGGACCGTCACCCGACAAATGTGGAACTGCCTCTGGCCGGGGCTGCCGGAGACGACGGTGCCGATCGACCACGTCACGAACGGCGTCCATCTCCCGACCTGGTTGAACCACCGGGTCAAGGACCTCTACGACCGGTACATCGGGCCGACCTCGCCCGACTGGCTCTCGGAGCACGACGACCCGATGGTCTGGGAACTCATCGATGAGATTCCGGATGACGAACTCTGGAAGATCCATACCCACCTGAAGGGGAAACTTATCAACCGGATTCGGGAGCGGCAGCGGATCAAGTGGGCGGCACACAGCGGAGGGGCGTCGAATCCTGCGGCCGAAGGGGCGTTCCTCAACCCCTCCGTCCTGACGATCGGATTTGCCCGGCGGTTCTCGACCTACAAGCGGGCGCACCTCGTCTTCGAGGACCTGGACCGCTTGAAGCGCATCCTGAACAACCCCTGGTGCCCCGTCCAGATCGTCTTCGCCGGCAAGGCCCACCCGAACGATAACGAGGGGAAGCGGGTGCTCCAGAAGATCTACCGTTACGCGCAGCAGCCCGAGTTCGGGGGACGTATCGCGTTCGTCGAGGACTACGGCGAGCAGGTGGCGCAGTTCCTGGTACACGGCGTCGATGTCTGGCTGAACAACCCGCTGCCCCCGATGGAGGCGAGCGGAACGAGCGGCATGAAAGCGTCGTTAAACGGCGTCCTCAACCTCTCCATCCTTGACGGCTGGTGGATAGAGGGCTACAACGGCAGGAACGGGTGGGCGTTCGGGGACGAGGCGGCCCCCTGCAAGGAGCAGAATGCCGTCGATGCCACGGCAATCTATGATATCCTGGAAACGGAGGTCGTCCCACTCTACTACAACCGCTCCATCGACGATATCCCCCACGGCTGGGTGAAGATGATGAAGGAGTCGATCAAGAGCAACGCCCCCCGGTTCTCGTCCCGCAGGATGGTGAAAGAGTACGTCATCCGGTATTACCCGGCGCTCCTGAAGAGTGCCGGCGCGGAGTGTGCCCGGACTCCAACGGCGGCAAAACCCTGGCCGCCGACCTGGAAACCGCGGGTCCAGGGAAGGGCCGGAGAAGGGAGCAAGTGAACTTCTTCTCTTCACCAACCGCACCCAGAAAAAAAGGTCCTATCTGGTCGGATTGATAGGGCCGTATCCCACTGGTGCCTGTGCAGGTATGCAGCCTACATGACTTCGCCGAGGGCCTTGCTCACGTCTGTCGCGGATCTGAACTCCCTGTCCCGGATCCTCTGCAGGATATCAAGCACGTCACCGGGCGCACCGTTCTTCTGCGCCAGGCTGATGACCTCGCGTATGCCCGCAGGGTAATCCATGCCACGGAGGTATCTCTGCACCTCAGCCGCGCTGACAGCTGTGGATCTGCTGACTGATCTCCCCTCAAAGCCTTCGCGTGACGATCTCTGCCCTGATTCGATCTCAGACCCGGCCATCGCCTTGCTGACATCTATCGGCGAGTGGTAGGTCTGTTCGGGCAGGCCGGCAAGGGTCTCCATGATATCATTGTCCGCGTTGTTCGCCCTTGCCTGATCCAGCAGGTCCTGCCTGTTTGCCGGGTAATCCACCCCGGCCAGGTACTTCTCAACCATCGCCGGGTTCACCTTGAACCTTGCCTCTGCCACTCATGTCACCTCCAGTGACGGCGGGTGAATAGCAAAGATATTATAAAAAACCTACTATAAATGTTGCCGCCCATGCCGGCGCTGCAGGCCCGCCTTACAGCATACGGATAACTCCGGATGACAGAACAACGGTTCTATTTCGGGAGCGATGCCGCAGGGGACAGTGGAATGGCACCGGAGGGCGGCAGCAGGCGGATCCGGGGCGCGGAGAAGCGTAACCCCTGCTCCGCACCGGGGGTTGGAGGTTCACTACATGACTCTCGTGATCGCATTCATCGGAGAATCGGGCGCAGTAATGGCAGGGGATATGCGGGAGATTGCGTTTATGGGGGATGATTCCTGCATCGAAAAACTGGAGTGCGAACTCTACGACGGCTCGCTCGCCTCCGATAACGACCTCGCAAAGCGGGCTGCTGAGATCGGCGTGACAATCCGTATCCGGGACGATAAGGCCAAGGTCTCGCAGCAGGACGGAGTGCTCGTCGGCGAGGTGACCGAGACCGAGGGAGCGAGCGCCCGCTGCAGGAGGCTGTATGCTACGAGAGGGAGTTACACGATCGCGGAGATCGTCGATTCCCGGCTACAGGTAACGCAGAGGGGCAGGGCAAGCAACTTTGTGGTGCTGGGAAACGATACCGCACAGCGGATAGCCGACCAGTGCATCCGGGAGGCGTGGGACGGCGGAACACTTCAGGATGCCATACGGCTCATCATGCTCACCATGCAGATAACGGCAAGCTTAACGGCATCGGTGAGCAGAACGTTTGTCCTGGTGCATACCGATCTCTCGGCCGACCTCGCTCATGCTATCGATCGGGACTCCCGGGGACAATCTGTCGTCAGGAATGAATGAAGTCAGGATTGTGCCGAACCGGGTAAAACGTACGTCCGCTCCCGGGATCTACCCGAGTGCGGGAGCCTTCCGGAGAACGGTCGAGAGACTGTCTCCTTAGATACGTAGAGATGTTTACTGGCTGAGGTAGTTGTGCCTCTTGAGCCAGTCGACCTGGGGTCTGATGTAGCGGTAGACGATATCGCACTTCTCGTCCTGGAAACTCCAGGGGACGACAATCAAGAGGTCGCCTTCGCGTATCCAGAGCCGCTTCTTGATCTTGCCCTTGATCCGCCCGGTGCGTGTGACGCCGTCCTCGCAACGGACGCGTATGTGGTTTGCCCCGAGCATCAGGTCGGCCCGGGCGAATATCTCCCGGTTTCGCTTCTTCGGCAGCCGTACTCGTACAATCTCTTCAGTTTCGTTATTATGTGATCCTCGTGAATTCGTCAGTTAATCAACTCCATGACAGGCGGCGACGCAAGACCCCTCCCGTATATTATCCTAGAGGTGTATATCAATGACCCCAGCCAGCATTAAAGTATCTATCCCGGGAACACCTGCACAACCGGGAGCCGGCGGGGAGAGTCGGCCGTATGTAGGGTGCTCTGGGTGGGGTTTGAATACCGACACCCGGGACCCGCGCGGATGCTTGTTCCCGGGGACTACGGGTATTACTCTGCCGAAGCGGGTTCAGGTGCCGGATGCAACGACCTCCCGGAGAGACATCGCGAAGAAAGAACCGGTCTGGAACGGGATTCGGGGCGTGAAACGTGGTTAAAGAAGGTGTAACCCAACCCCCGGGTGGGCGCCCGCATCGAGGGTGGTGTCCCGGACTGCTGCCCGGGTTTTCCGCCGAAGAATAATTAAGGTTTGAACGTACATGTGTGACGAGGATCTTTGAATGGAAAGCAGCAAGCTGTACGTCGGTAACCTCACCTACTCGGTAAATGAAGAGCAGTTGAAAGACCTGTTTAGCCAGTACGGGACGGTAAGTGACGTCAGAGTCATCGAACGCAAAGGGTTCGGGTTTGTCGAGATGTCCAG
>Ga0172377_10008000_pt1 | contig 10848 bp, 10 predicted proteins | sample Pumphouse3metaG_FD_119749 | JGI IMG/M metagenome (GOLD analysis project Ga0172377, IMG submission 119749) | Leachate microbial communities from a municipal landfill in Southern Ontario, Canada - Pumphouse #3 metaG | ecosystem: Engineered > Solid waste > Landfill > Unclassified | place: Canada... | reverse complement strand
GCAATATCCTCAAGCATTGCCTTACGGCGGTCACCGAATCCAGGAGCCTTTACAGCAACTACATTCAAGATGCCACGGACACTGTTAACAACCAATGTTGCAAGAGCTTCTCCGTCTACATCCTCTGCAATGATGAGCAGAGGCTTGCTTGCCTGGGCAACCTTCTCGAGCACAGGAAGCAACTCTTTCATGTTGCTGATCTTCTTGTCATAGATAAGGATGAAAGGATCATCAAGAAGAGCGGTCATGGTATCACGATTATTGCAGAAATATGCAGAGAGATAACCACGATCGAACTGCATTCCTTCCACGAAATCAGTGGTGGTCTCAATGGTCTTGGACTCTTCAACGGTTATTACTCCGTCCAGACCAACCTTCTCCATCGCATTGGCGATCTCATCACCGATGGTGCGATCATTGTTTGCACTGATGGAAGCGACCTGTGCAATCTCTTCCTTGTCCTTGATCATCTTGGCCTGTTTCTTGATCTCGGCAACGGCATCAGCAACAGCCTTATCGATACCACGGCGAATACCCATTGGGTTGACACCTGCGGCCACACTCTTCATGCCTTCCTTGATAATGGACCAGGCAAGAACGGTAGCGGTGGTGGTACCATCACCTGCAACATCGTTGGTCTTGGTTGCAACTTCCTTGAGAAGCTGGGCACCCATGTTTTCAAACGGGTTCTCCAGCTCGATTTCGCGTGCTACGGAAACACCGTCTTTCGTGACAGTCGGAGCACCGAACTTCTTGTCGAGAACAACCAGGCGACCTTTCGGGCCAAGCGTTGCCATTACTGCGCGGGAGATCTTTTCAACACCAGCCACCAGGGACTTGCGTGCCTCTTCATTGAACTGCAATTGTTTTGCCATACTATATATCCTCACTTAAAGAATATTTGGTGCGATTACACATAGCAGACCTCTTTAGGTCTACCGACATGTAAAATACAAAGAAAAATGCGGAGAAGCAAGTAAAAAATACAGATTACCCAATTATCAGGGTAAGTGACATGCCAAACAGGGCTGAAGCCACATTGCTCAGCAGGTTAACCACATCATTATCGACCCAACGAATCCCTCTCTCAAGTGGAAGGATTCTTCCATCCACTACTGCATGCTCGGTAATGCGGTCATCCACCTCATCATAGTAATGAGCCTGAACGGTAGCACCGAGCACACTATCGAGCAAACACCCAAAAAAGGAACTTAATGCGATTACTGAAACATAGAGAGCACTCTTTCCTGTGATAGGCAGGAAACACCCCCAGACACAAAGTGCTACCAGTATTGCTCCCAACAATCCACTGGCAAGCCCCAGAGGACTAACCGCACCGCTAAGACCTGGAGTCATGGGTCGTCCAGTGATGATGGAAACTGGCTTGGTTTTAGAGAGGATGCCGACCTCACTTGCGAAGGTATCGCTTGCTGCCTCCCCTACCGAAGCCCCAAACATTACCAAAAAGGGAATGGAAGGATTCAAGGCATAGAGCAGTGCACTGACCAATGCCATCAATCCATTGGCATAGACCTGGGAGGCGTCACGCCTGCCACCCTTCTTATGAATCTTCATCACATCAAAGGCCAACGCACGCTTTGCAATCTTTCCCAATACCCCCGCAGAAAGGAAGAAAAGCAACAAGGTTGCCAGTGCACCGAAACCAAGAACCCAAGTAGTGCCAAACCCAACCAAGAAAGCAGCCAAAGCCCCACCAGGGGTGAGTTGCTTTGCAAAATAACTTGCTGTTGCCACCACGGCCATGATACCCACCAACAACCAGAAGGCAGGAGGAAGTGCAAAGAAAAAGGTATTGAAGAGCGATGCCAGCGACCCACTAGGGGGAACCAGGTTCGCATAATCACTCATAAGAAGACTCCAAGAAGCAATACTACCACAAATGGTACGGTGATATTATCCAGACCAAGAGGAGTTACTGCCTCCATCACTGCAGCAGAAAGTCCGATCAGCAGAGAGATTCCAAGGACAACGGGAGCTGAGAGTGTGGTGAAAAAAGCCAATCCAATGAGAGCAACCAAGCTGCTGACAGAAGCCATGGTCAGTGTACCTGCCCAGCTCTTGACCATACCGGGGACAGGGAGCTTCTTCTTTCCCCATTTGGTACCCACCAGGGCAGCCAATCCATCACCATAGCCCATGACAAACACGGCAATGCTACAAGCCAAGCTGGAAACAACTCCCTGATATTGCAAGACAACCAAGATCAGGAGGGTGATGGGGAAGTAAATCAGCCCATAGTTTCGCTTCTTGTCATCCATTCCAAGGACTTTGCCCCAATTCAGGAAGGTAAACAAGCTGTTAAGGATGATGAAGAGAACTGGGCCAACAAGGGCATAGGATAATGAAGTAAAGAAATTCACTTCAATGAACCACCAATTCGAAACACCAATATGCACAAACTTCCGCATCGCCTCACTGGAAACTGAAGCATACCGCCTCAAGAGGATCCCTACCAAGATGACGAGCGCTAAAAAGGGAAATGACAATGCCAACCCAAGTATATTGCTATTCATAACCGACATCATGCTAAGAATGTTCAATAAATGCAAGAACCCACCGGCTGACATGGGGCAATTCACGCTTTTGGGCGAGTGTGATAATTGACAGCCAAAATGGGCCGTGATACCGTTTGATTGCTTTCGTTTTTGTGTTGCAGCTGATACGTAATTCCTAATGTTCGCACGCGTGCGTTACTGAATCGCTCCCGCAGACAGGTAAGAGTTAAAGACTGCGCCACATGAAGCAATATTGAATGACAGGCGCTGCCTGTGAAGGATGCTTTGAATGGCAAAGAAAATTTATGTCGGAAACATGAGTTACCGGACAACCGAAGAAGAACTTCGGGACCTGTTCGCACAGTACGGTACTGTACTCAGTGCCAATATCATCATTGACCGCGAAACCCGACGCCCCAAAGGGTTCGCCTTCGTGGAAATGGAAGAGGATGCATCTGCCGATGCTGCGATTTCCGAGCTGGATGGCAAGGATTTCGGTGGGCGAAACCTTCGTGTGAATGAAGCGATCGCAAAACCCAGACCGGCACACGGCAGTTATCGCCACTAAACCAGCCACCATGATTCAGTAACGGGAACGGAGCCTAGATGGCTCCGTTTTTTATTCTGGCAGGTTCTCGCCGATATACGTGAACCGTTTATGGGTTTTCCCTTCCCGTGTCACTTCAGAGATAAACATCTGGTAGGGGCGAACCCACAAGTAATCGCTATCCTTAGGGCGGTAGAGCACCATGGTGGAGAGCGATTCACTCTCAATGACCGTATCCACCACCTGGTACAGCCCACCCTTGAAATGCCGATACCAACCCTTTTGTATTTCCTGGGGGATTACCATGCCCCACCGCCTCCGCCGCCAAAACCTCCACCGGAGAATCCACCCGATCCAAAGGAGGATCGTACCGGGGACCTGGAGCCACTCTTTGCCTGGGCATAGACGGCTTTTTCCATAACGCTGGTATGCAACCTATGGCTCAATGCACTATAGAACAGGGCATTCCTGATCGGTCGGTTCCCAACATACCACTGGGGTTCTGCAAGTGCAATTTTCGCAAACTTCTTTGCCCAGACATCTTCCAGTCCAAGTACGATGGCATAGCTGAGTACGTGGTAGAACAGTGAAGGATCACTGTCGATCATCATTTTCAGCTTGTCCATTTCCACCTTGCTGATGAATTCACGATATCCCACTATCTCTTCAAGCTTCTTCTGTGCATACGCACTACGTTTTCCCGTAACGATGGCAAGGAATCCAAGATACCCAGGAAAGGCAACGAGGGAAAACGCCATGACGAGCGAGTAAAATGTTCCATGTCCGAATACCGGGTTCATGAACAGAAAGGCAAAAACAAAGAGAAAAAGTGCCGATATACCCAAGAGGAAAAACTTGAATCCCTTCTTGAAAGCGGAAGAAGTCTCCCAGATGGCATCCAATCGACTGGCAACCAAAGCAAACGTACCAAGGCTGAAAAACCCAACAACCAAGAACACCACCGTTTCAGCGCCAATATAGGAAATAGTGGAGGCGATAGCCATCAATACCACTGAGAGGGCTCCGTAAAGCATGGCTGCAATGCGCTTTCTCTCCGCCTTGCCATCCTTGAGTTCCCGCTCTCCCTTGAAATAGGCACGTACTTCAGTCTTTGCCTTTTCAAGATCTTTACTGAATGAGCTCTTCTCCAACTGCTTGAGCGTTACTTCTGTACCATCACCACAGGCAAACAAAGCAGAGAATAGGTGTTTCTCGTGAGCCTTGATGGTATCAGGATCCTTGATCTTGGTGAAGGAGAACTCCTTCTTGCCGTGTTCACTGATGGTCAGGCAACCTTGGTCAGCCCAGTAGAAGATCATACTGGTGAGATCTTTGTTATCCACAACCCCATCAGCCAAGTATCCCACTTGCATTGGCGAGAGATCATCGGGAGGGTCGAAACGAACCACCGGGATAAAGAGCTCCTCTTTTCCGTATCGACGGAAAAGAATCGTGGCATGTACGGAAGCAGCAAGTGCAACTAACAGCGCAATGATTGAGGCGGGAATGGTGAAATCAATAAAAGGGCGTACATCGGAATAGTACCCCTCCTCCATTTGCACGCGCAGGGTAAGCGCTTCTCCTGGGTACAGGTCCTCAGCCTCCCCTGTTATGGTCATCCCATCAGCACTGATCTCGAAATTCCCACGCTGTGCAGTGGTACCATATACCCCTCCGGTGAGGAATACCATGGAAGGATCAATAGGCTTGGGAAAGTCCACCGTAAAAGAGACATGGTCAATGGGAGCTTGCCACCCTACTCCTACAATATTATAGTAGAACTCATCATATTCATCGTTCCTGTCATCGCCGATGGCGTAGTCATACCTGATCTGGTACTCCTGAATGCCTGTGACTGTCCTGTCCTCAGAACCGAGGCGGAAGGTAGCATATCCCGAGGATACCGAGTCCTTGATGATCGGCACGTTTGCTTCCAGATTGGTAAGCTTGACTCTCTGCCGACCAAAGAGAACCGGAATTTCCCTGAAGATGCCATGCCTGGGAGATGAGAAATCGACAACAATGTGTTCCTGCATTGCATAACTATTGTCCAACCTCACATCAACTTCCAATGCATACGACTCAAATTGATAGTCCTCTGCAGATAACGCGGTAAGACTTAGAACAAGAACAAAAAGTATCAGGAGTGTTTTCTTTACCATTAAAACTTCACCTCTACACGAGAACGGGCCTCCTCCTCGATTTCCAAATAGGGTTTCTTGGAGAAATGGGCCATCGAGGCGATGATTGAAGAAGGGAATACCTCACATATGGTGTTCAATTGCTTGATAATTGCATTGTAATACTTACGGGCACTCAACAACTGCTCTTCAATCTTCTGCAACTGGGCTTGGAGATCCAGGAAGCCTTGGTTAGCCTTCAGATCTGGATATGCCTCACTGAGTGCAAACAGTGATTTAAGGGTGGAGCTGAAAGCATTATTAGCCTCATTCTTGTCTACCATCCCTGATGCATTCATCGCCATATTCCTGGCCTCGATAACCTTAGTAAAGGTCTCTTCCTCATGCTTCGCGTACCCTTTAACCGTCTCCACAAGGTTGGGGACCAAGTCATAGCGTTGTTTCAGATGAGCATCAATTGCTGATTCTGCCTCTTCAGCCTGGTTGCGAAGCCGGACATACCGGTTATAGACACTAATCCCATAGAGGGCAAGCAGAAGCACCAATACAATCAAGATATAGACAATTGTCATACAATCCTCCCTTTACTCCATACTATTGTGTAGCATGCTATAAGCGAGGTCGCCGGTCAAGAGTTCGACAAAAAGAAGCCATGAAGCTTGCAAAGGAGTCAATAGTACTGTATCTTTATTCGTGTAAAACGCATAAATATTCCATTCCAGGAGAATCCAAACCATGAAGGAACGACACAACCGGTTGGCGGTCGTCAAGGAACTTATCAAGAACAATAGGATCGACAACCAGGATACGCTGCTGGAGATGCTGAAAACCGAGGGATACACAGTCACACAGGCTACACTATCCCGCGACTTGAAGATGCTCAAGGTCGGAAAAATTTCCGATGGTTGGTCCGGCTACTACTATAGCTTGCCGGAAAATGACCTGATCAGTGAATCAGAGAAAAGCTACATCCAAGATGTACGAAGAGGAATCCTGTCCATCGAATTTTCAGGAAACTTCGGCGTTATCAAGACCAGACCGGGACATGCCAATTCGGTCGGTATTGCCTTGGACGTGTTGGCAATCCCTGAGATCCTTGGAACCTTGGCCGGTGATGACACTATCTTTGTCATCCTCCGCGAAGGGATGACCAAGGAAGATCTGCAAGAGAGCTTCAAGACACGCATCCCTGACATAGAAGAATAAGTACACCTTGTTCAGATACGCCCCTCCGAATACAATGGAGGGGCGTTCATCTACCATAAGGAGCGAACAGATATGACATACAAGAATCTCGATACAAGTACTTCATTTCAAGCGCTGAGGAACCTGGAGGCAAGTGACCTGACACAAATCCTGCATCCAGAGCGCATCAAATCCTACCAAGTCAATGCCAGCGAAAAGTTGGTGTACAATTATGCAGCCATGCCCGTTGACGAGAACCATCTTTCAGTCCTCCAACAGCTGAGTGATGAACTCCAACTTACCCAGAAGTATCAGGCCCTTGTTGATGGCGAGGTCATGAACACCGGAGAGAAGCGGCTGGTGCTACACCATCTCACCCGTGGTCAAGTAGGGAAACCCGTTAAGGCTGATGGAGAAGACAAAGGTGCCTTCTATGAAGAACAGCTTTCCAGGATCAAGACCTTCTCCAATGCAGTTCGTAGTGGCAAAATCGTCGGTTCAACAGGAAAACGATTCAACACTGTTGTGCAGATAGGAATCGGGGGAAGTGACCTGGGACCAAGAGCCATCTATCTGGCATTGAAGGGTTGGTGCACCAAAGAAGGCATTGAGCAAATGAACGCCCAGTTCATCAGTAATGTCGACCCCGATGATGCACAGGCTGTAATCGATCAACTTGACTTGGAGCGTACACTCTTTATCTTGGTATCCAAGAGTGGCACAACACTCGAAACCCTGACCAACAGGGACTTGGTCATTGAAGCCATCAAGAAGAGCGGTATCAGTGGTATCAATCCTTCTGCTCATATGGTTGCAGTGACCAGCAAGAGCAGTCCGCTTGCATCCTCATCCTCCGTCCTTGATGCCTTTTTCATCGATGACTACATCGGAGGAAGGTACAGTTCCACCAGTGCAGTTGGTGCTGTCATTCTCTCCCTAGCCTATGGATTTGAAACAGTGAGGATGTTCCTCGATGGTGCCCATCAAGGCGATATGGCAGCACGCTCGCCGAAGATCACAGAGAACGCCGCACTCCTTGATGCCCTACTTGGCGTCTACCTGCGCAATGTCCTTCACTATCCCAGTACCGCAATCCTGCCCTACTCACAGGCATTGAGCCGTTTCCCGGCTCACCTGCAGCAGCTGGATATGGAGAGCAACGGGAAACACGTAAACAGAGATGGAGAAAAGCTCACCTATCCCACCGGTCCGGTTATCTTTGGGGAACCAGGAACCAATGGGCAGCACTCCTTCTACCAGTTGCTTCACCAAGGGACTGATATCGTTCCCCTGCAGTTCATCGGATTCTCTGTTTCCCAATATGGGAAAGACATCCTGGTGGAAGGCTCGAGCAGCCAAGAGAAGCTCAATGCCAATCTCGTTGCTCAGATAGTTGCCTTTGCCCGTGGAAAGGATGATAAAAACCCGAACAAGCAGTTCTGTGGCAACCGGCCAAGCAGCTTACTCTATGCAAAACAGCTTGACCCTATGGTCCTCGGGTCCCTGCTTGCCCACTATGAGAACAAGGTAATGTTCCAGGGCTTTATCTGGAATCTCAATAGCTTTGACCAGGAGGGGGTACAGTTGGGTAAGGTACTCGCAACCAAGGTACTCAATGGATGTGAAGGTGATGAGGTCCTCAAGGCCTTCACAGACCTTCTCTAGTCCTTTTCCTTTTCGGCCCCCGTTTTGGGGGCCTGATTATTCTCCACACTTCTTCATCCATCCTGCTTGCCTTTCAGAAAGGAGATGGGTATTATCGTTAGCAAACTAACAAAAGAGACAGACGATTGGAAGAAGAACCAAGACATATCGGACATACCATAAAAACACTCTCCCACCTCCTCCACCGGAGCATGACGAAACTGCTGAAACTCGAAGAAGAGTCCAGCGGCTCCGTTGTGCAGAGTCATCTTCTAGGATACTTCGCTCATCACCAGAAAAATCGAATGTTGCAAAGTGACCTGCAACAGCATCTGGGTATTCGCCGTTCAACCATGACCAATATCCTCAAGGGAATGGAGAGGGACGGATTGATCGTACGGGAAGAATCGGAAGAAGACAAACGACAAAAGTGGGTTGTTTTGACAGAGCCCGCAAACCAGAAGTGTGCAGAACATTTTCATCTGGTACAAGAGTTCGAGCTGGCCATGAGGCAAGGCCTCAGTGAGGAACAGCTGCAGCAGTTCTTCACAATCGCAGATACAATCAGAAGGAATTTGGAAACAATATGTTTACAGAATTACGAAAACAAACAGTAGGATATCGTCGCCCAACCATCCTTACCATGGTCTTTGTTACCTTGGAAGTGATCATGGATGTCATCATCCCTTTCCTCATGGCATTCCTCATAGACCGCGGTATTGATGCAGGAAATTTTAATGAAATCCTCAAATGGGGGCTCGCGCTCCTTCTTTGTGCATCAATTGCGCTGCTATTTGGGGTACTCTCAGGTCACTATGCTGCAGAAGCATCTACGGGTTTTGCAAAGAATGTACGAAGAAAACTCTATCATCACACACAAGATTTCTCATTTGCCAATATCGACAAGTTCTCCACCAGCAGTTTGGTGACCCGTCTTACCACCGATGTCACCAATGTACAACGTGCCTATCAGATGCTTATCCGTATCGCAGTGCGTAGCCCGGGGATGCTGGTGTTTGCTTTCTTCATGGCAGTGTCCATCAACAAGACTCTGAGCTTGGTCTATCTTGTTGCACTCCCCCTGCTGGGTATCGGTCTCTTTTTTCTGATCAGGGCTGCCTATCCAATCTTCACCCGGGTATTCAAGACGTATGATCGGCTCAATACCGTGGTTCAGGAGAATATCAGGGGGATCAGGGTGGTTAAGTCGTTTGTCAGGGAAGCGCATGAGGTGAAGAAATTTGAGGTGGTTTCCTCCGATATCTATGATGATTTCAGCAAGGCTGAGAAGATCATTGCCTTCAACAGTCCCCTGATGCAGGGAATGATGTACCTCAGCCTGCTCTCGATCAGTTATATTGCAGCCCGCTTGATCGTCGCCTCATCAATGACGGCAGGTGAGCTGATGAGCTTCATCACCTACACATCCCAGATTCTTATGAGCCTGATGATGTTCTCCATGGTTGTAGTTATGATTACCATAAGCAGGGCCTCAGCAGTACGGATCGAGGAAGTGCTCACCGAAAAGAGCGACCTAGAGGAAAAGAAGGATGCCATCAACACGGTCGCTGATGGGTCAATTTCCTTTTCCCATGTGGACTTCAGCTATACAAAGACCAAGGAGAAGCGATGTCTCTATGATATAAACCTCGATATTGAAAGTGGACAGACCATCGGCATCCTTGGCCCAACCGGTAGTGCGAAAAGTTCGCTTGTCCAGTTGATCCCACGCCTCTATGACACCTTCAGTGGGTCAGTAAAGGTTGGAGGAGTGGATGTAAGAGACTATGCGTTGGAAAGTCTCAGGAAAGAGGTAGGCATGGTACTGCAGAAGAATCTCCTTTTCAGTGGGACAATTGCAGAAAATCTCCGCTGGGGAAATGAGCATGCGAGCGATGAGGAGCTTAGATGGGCTTGCCGTATTGCCCAGGCAGATGGATTCATCCAGCAGTTCCCCAAGGGGTATGAAACCTATATCGAACAGGATGGTTCCAATGTCTCCGGAGGGCAGAAACAGAGATTGTGTATCGCACGTGCCTTGCTCAAGCATCCAAAGATTCTCATTTTTGACGATTCAACCAGCGCGGTCGATACCAAGACAGATGCCGCTATCAGGGAAGGCTTGCTCGGTGAACTTCCAGAAACCACGAAGATCATCATTGCACAGCGAGTAACTTCGGTGATGGACGCTGACAGGATCATCATGCTCGATGATGGAAGAATACATGATGCAGGTACCCATCAAGAACTGATGGATCGTTGTTCACGTTATAAAGAGATGTATTGCAGCCAGATGCACAAGGAGGAGCGAGCATGAACAAACCCCACTCCAAGATGCCCAAGTTTGACTGGCCAACCCTGAAACGTCTCTTCAATTACATCTTTGTACCGTATAAACTGCGCTTCCTTGTTGTCCTGTGCTGTATCCTTGTCAGTGCGCTTGCCTCAGTTGCAGGCTCCCTGTTCCTGCGCCTATTGATCGATAGCTATATCGTGCCAATGGCACAAAACCCTGAAACAGCTTCCTTCACCCCGCTGATACAAGCGCTTCTGGTGATGGCAGCAATATATGCGGCAGGGGTCATTGCTACCTTTATGTACAACCGATTGATGATTACCATTGCCCAGGGAACACTAAAGACCCTCCGCGATGGGATGTTCACCCATATGCAAAAGCTTTCTATCAGGTTCTTTGACACACAATCCCACGGTGACCTGATGAGTCTCTATACCAACGACACCGATACGCTCAGGCAGATGGTGAGTCAATCAATCCCTAACTTCGTCAACTCGATCATCACAGTACTGGCTATTT
>Ga0172377_10007998_pt1 | contig 10850 bp, 11 predicted proteins | sample Pumphouse3metaG_FD_119749 | JGI IMG/M metagenome (GOLD analysis project Ga0172377, IMG submission 119749) | Leachate microbial communities from a municipal landfill in Southern Ontario, Canada - Pumphouse #3 metaG | ecosystem: Engineered > Solid waste > Landfill > Unclassified | place: Canada... | reverse complement strand
TCGACATTGAAATCAATCTTCAATCCGGTTTTTTCATCTTTGATGATCGATAACTGATAAGGAAATAACATGGCTGATTCTTCCGGGTCAGCTCCAGTCGAAGGGTTATAGCAATAAGAGATGGTTCCTTTTAGGGCAATGCCATCATTGACTTGATAGCCTTTCATGGAGTCAACCATTCTGGCTATATAGTGAGGTGCAACAAAGAAACCGACTGAGGCACATGCCGGAGAGGATATGTCCGAACCAACAGCGTTAGCAGTGACAGTGACAAGACCGGCTTTCTTAGTTGTTACTAAGCCGTTCTCATCAACTCTGGCTAAATCCGGATCACTGCAGAAATAGGAAACTCTTTTATCCGGCCCATAAACGGTGGTCTTTAGTTGCAGGGTATTGCCGACTTCGACAAAATAATCACTAGATAGCTCAACTTTATAACTGCTTTTATCGGCTTCTTTTAAGAAAGTGGCACTGACAATGTAGTTTTTGGCTGCGACTGGTACAAAAGACAAAGAGGAAGTAACATCAGTTCCTTTTACAATCAAAGTGTCAAGATAATAGCTTTCATTAGGTCTGGCAGTAACAGTGATTTCCTGGTTAAGAGGAACACTTTGGCTTAAAGAAGAACCGTTGATTAAGATGGTACCGTTATTATTAGTAACTAATTCCACAACAGCTTGATTAGCTTCACCGGATGAAGAAAGAGAAGAACAGCAGGAAGAAAGCGAACCTATTCCTAAAGTAAAGGCAGCGGCAAGTGCCAGTATTCTGAAGATTCTGTTTTTCATAAGATTTTCCTTTCTTTCTTTTAATACCCAAATTTGGTTTCGGCAATGTTCTTATGAGTAAAAGTAGTAGGGTCCTCAGGCAAAGTAATGACTTTATAGCCGACTAAGTCGGGATCATAATAATTTAAATCAGTTCCCTTTAATCCACAGGATAAAACCATATGGTTATCATCATCAAAATAATCGACATCAAAGTCATTGCCGTGATTATGACCTGCAAAGGTTGCTATGACTCCCGCTTCCTTCATGACAGTATAGGCGCCGTTATTGACATAGCCATAACCGATGTTGTCTTTCTTTGCACCGAAGCCATCATATAACTTATCACTGTATCCTTGATAAGCATTGACATATTCACGTAATGGTATATGGAAGAAAGATAAACCGGCCGCGTTATTAGCCTGATCCTGATTGATTTTGGTTATATGCTGTAGCTGATCAAGATGAATGACATCCGCATCACTGTCTCCTTTGATGGAATCCATGGGTTCTGCGCTATTGCTGTCAACCATATAAAGACGGTATACCGTCTTATTATTACTGACTAGGTTAATGAAATAATTAGTTAATCCATAAAGATCGTCATTCTCATAGTCGACAAAGAGGGAGTTCTTAGCTGCCATGATTTTTCTATTGATGTAGAACTTATCTTTAATAAGAACACTAGGGTCATGGTTTCCGTTGGTATATGCCCATTTGATGTTGAAGGAATCAATGAAAGCAACAAAGGCATCCACCTGATCAATGGTTTCTCTTTCAAAGACATCACCGGTTAAGACAATCAAATCGGGATTGTTAGCATTTTCAATCATGGCTCTAAGGTGTGTGTATTCTTTTTCCTCATTGTAGTCATACGTATTAGTGGGATTTCCAAGATGAATATCAGTCAGCCAAAGAATCCTAAAGCTTTTCTTATAATCCATGCTGAGACCGTACTTCTTAGTAGTATCTTCCTCTTTAGAAGAACTGCTACTAGAAGAACTGGTATCGGAACTGATTTCTTCTTAACTCACAGAAGAAGCTTTATCGCTACAGCCAGAAACAAATAACGATAAAAACACTAAACCCAGCTTCAAAACAGTTTTTCCTTTTGTCATCATGAATCCTCTCTTTGCTTGGGGAAACTAGTTTACATTAAATTATAGCTAAAAAAAGGAAAGCCAAAAAAACGCTTTTCTTTTTTTACATATTTCAATATAGGCTGCCCAATAATTACTTCTTTTTCTTCAGAACACCGCTTTGATCAAGATAGTTAACAGTATCCGTAATAGTATCCTCTAAAGGCCTTGGACAATAACCTAATTCTTCTCTGGCTCTGATGCCGTTAAAGGTATTAGCATGCTTTAAAACCGATAATGCAAAAGACGTATATAAAGGTCTCTTCTTCCTGATTGAAAAATATATTTTTACAAAAGGAACCCCGATATGGGCAAGCCAAGCTCGGAAGACTATAACATGTCTTTTCGTATGGTAAGCTTCAGCTGTCTTCAAAAGAATATCCTTCAGTGAAATCTGCTGACCGGAAAGAATCTAAGAGGAAGAACAGTTCTCTTTGAATAAAGCTAAAAAAATTCCTTTGGCTAAGTCTCTGACATCGGCAATATCATATCCGCCTTTAATGACACCAGGAAGCTGATGATTCAAAAAGTCCTTCATCATCTGAACTACATGGTTATGTCCAGTATCATAAGGACCAATCAAAGCAGTTGGGAAGATAATGACGACATCCTGACCTGCTTTTCGGGCTTTCAGGCATTCTTGATTTGCCAACGATTTAGATAAGGCGTAACCACCGCTTTTAGGGTCTGTAGCATAGGGAGAATCTTCATCCACACATTTGTTTTCTGCTTTGAAGGAATCAACGGAAGAGATATAGATGGTTCTCCGGATGTGAAATTTTTGGCCGCGTTTGAGATATTTATAGTCCCGTTGACATTAGTTTGCATTAGCCTATCCGTCATCTTCCGATGCTGAATAACAATTAAAGAAGCAGTGTGTATAAGGTAAGCCTCTTGATTTTCCAATCCGGCAAAGAAAGCGGACAAGGAATCGGCATCAGCGACATTCCCATAGTAAAAAGACATCCCGCTATCTTTCACTAGCCATTCCGGGTCAGGTTTTTCTCCTTTGAAAAGAAGACCCCTGATTTGAAAGCCTTTGCCACTAAGCTCTTTGACTATGGCATGACCTAAATGACCGGCGATACCAGTTATCAATATTGTTTTACCCATTGAATCCTCTTTTTAAAATAAGCTTTATTAGGAAATAACAAAAGAAAGCAATCTAATTAAAATTTTGAAGCTTTACTTTCCTTTTTTATTTGCTTTGCATATTTCTTATCTTCTTTCTTATTTAGCAATGACTCATTATCAGGATAGTTGACAGGAAGGGGAATCTGATATTTTGTTAAGAGAAGATTTTGTTCATAATAATAATTCTTGAAGTGACGGAAGTAGTCTTTGGTGTTGCGGTTGATGTAATCGGCTTTGATGGATTCATCATTTTTGATTTTCTCGTAGTTAAATGGACCGTTGACTTTCCAGTTGTTCATGAAACCGAATTTGATAGCATTTTTGGGGCAGCAGTAGGTGCAATTCATGCACATAGCGCAAGAGGAATGAATTCTGATTTCGCCTTTTTTGCTCAAGTACATACTTTGAGTAGGGCATTTATTCATGCAAAGATGGCAATTCGTGCATTTCTTTTTATCAATCCTAACGAATAAGCAATTCAGTTTGGGAGCAACCCATTCAATACGTAAGAGAACTGAAAAGAAATTAAGGGCTATATTATAATGTAGCTTATCTTCTTCTTCGGCAGCCAATTTCTTGGCTAAGACATTGGTTAAAGCATCAAGATAGAGGTACATTTGTTTGGCTACCCCATCAGGATAACGGAACATGATGTTATAAGGCATGAGAAGGTGCTTTTCCATAATCAGGTCGTAACCTCTTCGCTTTAGTTTTGGCACAATATGGTGACTGGAAGAATCGTTCAGATGATAAGGCTCGCCGCTGACTTTGAAAATGAATGCCTTAGTTCTTTTAGATAGCTTTGGAAGTTTATTCACAAATTTAGCAAAAGCGCCGGGAACATTGAAAGCATGAATTGGATATCCAAAGCCTACTAAATCGTATCCTTCCGCACATGGAACCTCGGAATTAGGGGCCTGAAAAAGATAATTAGTTACTTCATAACCGTTTTCGGATAGATGTTTAGCTAGAAACTTGCTGGCTAAAGCGGTATTTCCGGTACCGGAAAAGACATAGAGAAGACATTTTTTCATGGCTTACTTGAATTCACCGTCCTTATAGCAACGCTTAACCATGACTTTGATGGATTCTTCTAAACCGCCTCGTCCTACATGCAATTCATTGTCGATCTTATCGATGACATCCGGCTCAACTACTAAGTCCTTAGACATGATGTCAGTCATTAATCTTCCATAGTCAAGGCCAGATTCAAGACCGGCTTTTTTATCTTTTCTTCCAACGGTCATCTTAGCACCCCAGGCACAGATTCTTCCGGAAGGGTTGATGATCTTTCTCTTCTTGCCCATGATTCCTATCATCATGTTATCAAGCATCCAGTTGAAGGTATGGTTTTCATGACCGATGGGATACCTTTCACCGTCTTTTCCATATTCCAAAGCACCGATAGCGGCTTCGCCGATATGCTGAACAGCAATCATGGTAGTGGAGCCTTTAGGGAAGAAAATAACTTTTTGTCCGTTGCAGAAACGGTCAAGGAGAGTTTCCTTCCATAGTGGCATTCTTTCGGGCATGGCACCGAATATATATGGAAGCTCAAGGATTACAACTTCCATATTCTTCTTTTGTTCTAACAATAAAGCAGCCTGTTCAACACGGGCTTTTATATAGGGATTGTGCTCAGCAAGTTTTAGCTCCGGATGAACTCTGTCAAAATAAGCAAAGTAGGAGTTGAAGATAACGGCTTTCTTAATGCCGGCTTTTTCAGCCGCACGGAAGCACTTGGCACAATAGTCGACTAAACGGACATGGAAGAATTCATAGGCTGGAGCTTTTGGAGTGACTCTGTCATCAGGGCCAATATTGTAAACCATGAAGTCATAGCCTGTCATGAGTTCAACTAATTCTTCTTCGGTGGCTGTGAAGACATTAGCGACTCTGACATGGACTTCTTTAGGGAACCAGCCATCAAGTTTGATGTCATCGATTCCTAAAGTAGTAACGTCATAGCCTTTCTTCAAAGCATCTAAAACCGTATAGTAACCTAAGAATCCCGTTCCTCCTAAGACTAATAATTTTTTCATACATTCGCATCCTTTTCTAAAAACTATTTTACACTAATCAAATAGGACAATGATACATAAAAATTTAGGTTTTGCCTATTTGCATTATTTTTATTCTAAACAGTTAAATGTAAAAACTAAATAGCAACTGCTTGATTGTTTTTTCCGTTGTCAGAATCATCCTTTGTTTTTTGCGCACGTTATGCATTTTTATATAACTTTGGCATTAATCTAAGCACCAATTAATAATAATTGGTTTCAAAAAAAAATATATTAGTCTCACTTACGGCTTTTTCTTTTTTTGAATACTTCAATGGTTTATAATTAACAACGGCAGGAAATCAACGACTTACTGCTACAAAGGTTATCTTTATTTAAATGATAACCTGATGTACCAAAGAAAGGAGACTTGTTTGATGGAAACCACAAAAGATGTCGAGATGATGTGCAAAGTCGTCAACGGTTGTGATGCGGGTGTTTCACCCATTCCGGAAGAAGGGCTTTGGATCAAGTCCAAGAACATTGAGGATATTTCTGGTTTATCCCATGGTATTGGCTGGTGTGCCCCTATGCAGGGTGCCTGCAAGCTTACTCTTAACGTCAAGAAGGGAATCATTCAGGAAGCTTTGGTTGAGACTATCGGCTGCTCCGGTATGACTCATTCAGCTGCTATGGCTGTTGAAGCTATTCAGGGAAAGACTATTCTCGAAGCTTTGAATACTGACCTTGTCTGCGATGCTATCAACGTCGCTATGAGAGAATGCTTCAAGCAGTTCGTCTACGGAAGAAGCCAGACCGCTTTCTCCGAAAATGGTTTGCCGATTGGTTCTTCCATGGATGATTTAGGAAAGAACCGCCGTTCTCAGATTGGCACGATGTTTGGAACCTTAGCTAAAGGTCCTCGATATCTTGAAATGACTGATGGATACGTTCTCCATGAAGCCTTAGACAAGAATTCCGAAGTAATCGGTTATGAGTTCGTTAATCTCGGAAAGATGATGAAGGCTATCCGTGAGGGCAAAGATCCCAAGGCTGCTTTAGAATCCGCTAAGGGAACCTATGGACGTTACGCTGAAGGCGTAAAGTTCATTGATCCGAGAAAGGAGTAATGACCATGGTTACATTTGAAAATATGGAGAGAAGACAGGCTGGTATTAATGCTTTCTTAAAGAAGAATGATCTCGGCACTTTAGAAGATTGCCGTGATTTATGCTTATCCCACGGCGTTGACGTGGATAAGATTGTCCGTGGCGTTCAGCCTATCTGCTTCGATAATGCTGTCTGGGGCTACACTCTTGGCACGGCTTTAGCTTTCAAGAGAAACGTCAAGACTGCTAAAGAAGCTGCTGAATGCTTAGGCGAAGGTCTTCAGGCCTTCTGTGTTCCTGGTTCTGTTGCTGCTAAGCGTGAAGTCGGCTTAGGACATGGTAACTTAGGAGCTAGATTACTGGATGAGGAATCTCATTGCTTCGCTTTCTTAGCCGGCCACGAATCTTTCGCTGCCGCTGAAGGCGCTATCGGCATTGCCAACAATGCCAACAAGGTCCGTAAGAATCCGCTTAAAGTCATTCTCAATGGTTTAGGCAAGGATTCTGGTTACATCATTGCCAGAATCAATGGCTTCACTTATGTCAGAACTGAACTTGACCGTGAGACTGATACTCTGATTGTCAAGGATGAAATCAAATTCTCCGATGGCAACAGAAGCAACATCCGCTGCTATGGCGCCGATGATGCTACTGAAGGTGTCGCTATCATGAAGTATGAACATGTCGATATCTCTATCACTGGCAACTCCACTAACCCGACCAGATTCCAACATTTGGTTGCTGGTCAGTACAAGAATTGGTGCTGGGGTCATGGACAGAAGTACTTCTCAGTCGCTTCCGGCGGTGGAACTGGCAGAACTTTGCATCCTGACAATATGGGTGCCGGTCCGGCTTCCTATGGTCTCACTGATTCCATGGGACGTATGCATGCTGATGCCCAGTTTGCTGGATCTTCCTCAGTTCCGGCTCACGTTGAGATGATGGGTCTTATCGGCATGGGCAACAACCCGATGGTTGGTGCCACTGTCTCTCTTGCCGTTGCTGTCTACGAAGCTTTGACTAAGTAGAAAATTCTGAAAACAAAAAAAGCTCTCTTGTCGTTAAGGGGGCTTTTTTATTGGCCGAATTTCGTGAATCTAGTTAATAATGAGTCTTCTTATTTGTTTTCTGGTAGTCAGAATACAGTTTCAGGCATTCATCGTGTGATACCTGAGTGAGGTATTCACCCTGGTATTCTTTCTTGATCCGATCATTGAATTCCTCATCGGAGAAGCCGATATTCTTGGTATCGGTGTAATCGCATCCGTAATAGATCTTGTCGATATGGGCCCATAAGAGAGCACCAAGACACATCGGACAGGGCTGACCGGTGGTATAGATTTCACAGCCGCTCAAGTCAAAAGTTTTCAAAGCCTTGCTAGCCGCTCGGATAGCTTCCATCTCGCCATGGCAGGTAGGGTCATTGTTCCTGACCACGCAGTTATGGCCTTTGCCAATGACTTTTCCGTCTTTGACAATGACGGCTCCAAAGGGTCCGCCATCGCCATGCTTGATTCCTTCATAGGCCTCTTGGATAGCCAAATCCATGAAATTATTCATTTAATCCACTTCCTTCGACATTATTTTAACATAAGATCATTTTTAGATAGACCTTTATCTACTAGTAAAACCTATATCGCTTCAATTCAGTTTATTCAATTATCGATGACTTTAATTAGGACACTTTCAAATACCGGCTCTTCTGAATTCCTTTTTTGATGGAAGAAAAAGAAGTCAGTCACCCACATTAAGGCAAAAGTAATCAGGATTCCAAAACTGACATCGCTTAGGAAATGGGCACCATTATAGATTCTAAAGAATCCAATCAGGAGAACAATGGCAGAAGCAACACTAAATGAGACATATTCACCGCCCCTTAATCTGAATTTCCATAAGGGATGGAACAAAGGAATGATCATCATCATAGTAGCCACAATCATATGACCGCTAGGACAGGAACGGGTGGCATCACTTGTGGTAGTCCAGAAATGGAACTGCCACCAAGAGGAGAAAGTCAAAGTCGAATCCGTAGCGACAATATTCCGGTAACGGGGCCGACTGATCATGGACTTAAAGAAGTTACCGATTAATTCAGAAAAAATGACGACAATGAAAATCATGATGGCTAATTTCAAGACATAGTCAGTATCCAATTCTTTGCATAATAAGAAATTAAGGATAAAAGCTTCGGCAAGAGTAATCAATGTCGAAGTCAGATAACCGATTCCATTAGCAAGACTGACATTATCGGACCAGATTGTCAAATACTGTTTTGTTAGCCAAGTCCCTAAGACATTAGAAGCATAAATAAGAGACAATATATTAATAAAAAGATTCCTAAAGCCTTATTCTTTTCTTTTAAAGAACGATAAAACAGAACTCCTCCTAAGGCATAAATCCAGGTATAGAACAAAGGAGCCAAGTATTCTAAGATTAAAGACTTGGGATTAGAAATAGCCGATAAATCTGCCAATCAAAGATAGACCCAAACAATATACCTAGCAAACAGATACCTAAAACACCGATTGATAAAGAAAAAGGAACACCCAGATAACGGTCTTTGATTTTCATGCATTAGATTCCTTTATGTTTCTATACTAAATTAAAAAGACTCGGAAGTTTAATAAACAATCTATTTGTTAGCGGGCCTGAGATTACTCTCATCCCTGATATATAAACCTGAATAATTATTACAACTGATTCGATACTCATATTCATAATCATTGAAGTACCAGTTGCAGACTCGCATATCAAAAACGGAATAAATAGTTCCTTCTTTAGTCCAAAATATTTTATCAGTGAACTTTACACTTTGACCGACATGGAATTTAGGCGGAGGAGGATTAGGAATATCATCACTTCCAGGCATTCTTACTCCACCGGAAATCGATTCAAGCTTTTCATCCGAGACATTACTGGCTTTTTGACAGTACTGTAAGATCTTAACTGCATTTTCTTCATTTACCGGTTCACCAAGAAGTTTGGAATATTTAATAACTTCCTCAATTGAATTACAGTTGGCGACATCACGGATTATTCTTTTCTTATCAAAATTTGCAGAACTCATATGCTTTCCTTTTTAGGCATAAGAAGAGCTTAAAGCAAGTAATGAACGGACAGGACTTCTTAATGCGTTGCTTTTTTACTGATCGTTTTTAACAAAAAACTCAGCCTGATTTCCAATCCTAATCCTTTCTAGAGCAAAAATAATAAGAGATTATTTGATTCCTTTTACTATTGCTGAAATAATTTTATAATATTTAATTTTTTAAGTCTAGGCTTTTTCAATGAGACCTAAGTCCATAATAAAGGGAAAAACTAATAAGATAGATTAATAATTAGTGAATTAGCTTCAATCAAAATTCTTTAGTTCTTTGTTCAAATATATATCTCAATTAAATAGAAAATAATGCTACAAATAAAAGCAACCTTTTTTGGCGATAAAGGTTGGCTAACTAAAGAAATATTAATCAAACAATAGAGTCTTTACAGACTATAAAATAGTACTAGTTTTATTTATTTTTATTATTATTATTATTATTATTATATGTAATTAAGAAACTAAGGCCTCGATTCCAACCTGAATCCACAGCCTTCTAACTTCTTCTGTCGCGTCAATGCTGCATTATTCAGGATTGAAGCAATTATTGACCCAAAAGAATTATCTTTTGAATATTGAATCTCTTTTCTGGCATTTAATATAGGATCATTTTAAGTCATTTAAAACTGTATTTTTATCCAATGAGGGACTAATAAATTCTTCTTCTTTTAGCAATTTATTTGAATAAAGTCCTGATTTAGTTGAATTCTTACTTTCTTTGGAGTCCCCACAATGACTACTATGAGGATACGGCTTTTATTAGATTTATGAGATAAAAAAGGCCTTCGATTTGCCTGTGTATTCTTCTTATTTCCTGTGCTAGAATACATGGCTATGAATGATATTTTAGAAACTAAAAACGTGGATGTAAAAAAGAAACGCCTTCATCATATTCCGCCTTTGATGCTGGTCATCATATCTTTCATTATAATGATCTTTTTAGGATCCATTATTTTAGTCCTTCCTATTTCATCCAGCGACATGTCTACTCATATTCCTTATATTGATGCTTTGTTTATATCAGTGTCGGCTGTCTGTGTCACTGGTCTAACGACGATATCATCATTAAAAGATACTCTCTCTGTGTTTGGCAAAATCATCCTCTGCCTCCTGATTCAGATAGGAGGTTTAGGCATTGTCACTATTGTTTCCTTCTTTATGGTATCTACTGGTAAAAGACTAAACCTGTTTACAGCTAATGTTGTCAAGGAATCACTGAGTCAATCCGGTTTTTCTCAGCTAAAGACCCTTCTTAAACATATTGTGATCATTACTTTTTCAGTTGAAGCCTTTGGAGCCTTGATTAACTTGATTGTCTTTGCCCCTGATTATCCTTTCTTAGAAGCTTTAGGCATATCCATCTTCCATGCGGTGTCTGCCTTCAACAATACCGGCTTTGATATCGTTGGATCAACTTCCTTGATTGCCTATAAAGACAACATTCTGCTTAATTTAAATACCTGTTTTTTAGTCATTACCGGTGGCTTAGGTTTCTTAGTCTATGAAGACTTCTTCTTATCTCATACTTGGCATAGATTGACCATTCAGACGAAGATTGTCTTAATCACTAATGGTGCTCTTTTAGTTCTTTCATTCTTATT
>Ga0172377_10007997_pt1 | contig 10850 bp, 14 predicted proteins | sample Pumphouse3metaG_FD_119749 | JGI IMG/M metagenome (GOLD analysis project Ga0172377, IMG submission 119749) | Leachate microbial communities from a municipal landfill in Southern Ontario, Canada - Pumphouse #3 metaG | ecosystem: Engineered > Solid waste > Landfill > Unclassified | place: Canada... | reverse complement strand
TCTCGCCGATCCCAAACGTTCCTATATCCCCCCTGAGAGCCGGAATTACATACGCAGTGTCGTCGCGCTGGCTCTTTTGGCGAGCGACGATGTATTTTTATCGCAGATTCAATACGATTCGGCATTTACGACCGCTCAAGAAAACCCGATAGCAACGGTCTATCTCCCCGAAGGTGAAGATATCGATCGAATCGCCGCGGTATTAGAGATGCCCAAGAAAAAATTGGTCAAGCTCAACACCCATTTGAAAAAAGGGGTGACACCCCCCAATGAAGAATCTTATCCTGTGTATATTCCTAAAGCCAAAGTGGACGAATTCCGTCAAAAATACCGGACACATGCCCTCAAAGGGTATTTTCTAATGCACAGAGTCAAATCGGGCGATACGCTTTCGCGCCTTTCCAGCCGTTATAATATATCGGAAAGTGCAATTATGACCGAGAACATGATTGCTGATGAGAACGATTTGGATACAAAGCGGTATTTGAAAATTCCGGTAAACCGTCCTTCGAATAAACAGGTCGGTTTTCATAAGGCAAGAAAGGGTGAAACCCTCGCTTCAGTCGCCACATTGTATAATCTGACGATTGATCAGATCAAGGCAAACAATCCGTTTGTCTCCAATACGTTGAAAGAAGGGCAGGAAGTTAAAATTGATGATTAGAATAATCTTGGTCGGTATAGCTCTCTTGATCGGAGGGTGTACGACCAAAAGCGGCTCATATTCCTATCAGCCGAAGCCGTCCCAAAAATATCCTTCTCAAGAACTCGCGATGAGCTCTTCTAATGTCTACAAAGCCAACGGCGATCTTCATCCTACGATGCGTCCGTACACGGTTATGGGAAAAGATTACTATCCGACCGTCGTCAGTGTCGGAGATACGTTCAAAGGACGGGCAAGTTGGTACGGTCCCGATTTTCACGGTAAACAGACTTCCAACGGGGAAGGGTACGATATGTATGCGATGACCGCGGCACATAAAACCCTGCCGATGAATACCGTCGTTAGGGTAACGAATCTTGAAAACAATGCACAGACGATTGTCCGTATCAATGACCGCGGACCGTTTGTCGAAAGCCGTATTATCGATTTGTCCTATGCCGCTGCCAATGAGATCGGGCTGGTACAAAAAGGGAGTGCTCCGGTTACCCTCGAAGTTCTCGGTTTCGAACCGGGCGGTATGCGTTCAATCGACATGAAACGTGTAGCACAGGGGCCGAAGCAAAGTGTTATGAATGCGTTTTATGTTCAAATCGGATCGTTTGAACGGTTTGAAGGAGCTTCGTACACGAAACAAAAATATGCTAATTTTAAAGGCTATAACGCAATCATAAAAGATACAGAGTATAATGGCAGACGTTTATTTCGCGTATGGCTCAGCGGATTCAAAAGTGAAGCCGAAGCACGCGATTTTATCTCACGGGGCTATTTTGAAGGCTCTTTTATCATAGGGGAATAGGATGATCCAAAAGAAACGACAAACCAAAGAGACCGATATCGAACTTTCACTCAGACTCATCGGAGAGGGAAAAAGCACGATATCGACCAAAGTGGGGTTTTTGGATCACATGCTGGAGAGCTTTGCCAAACATGCTCAAATCGATCTGTCGGTAACATGCGAGGGAGATATCCATATAGACGATCATCACAGCGTCGAAGATATCGGGATCGTTTTAGGACAGGCATTGCGTGAAGCGATATATCCGATCGAGAAAGTGGAACGTTTCGGAAGTGCCGTTATCGTGATGGACGAAGCGGCAGTCAGCTGCGATCTGGATTTAAGCAACCGTCCGTTTTTGGTTTACGATGTTCCTGTTTCCGGGAAAATAGGCGCTTTCGATGCGGAATTGGCCGAAGAATTTTTTCGGGCTGTCGTCTTTAATGCCGGTATTACCGCTCATATCATTATGGTTCGCGGAAAAAACAAACACCACATCATCGAAGCGGCGTTTAAATCCCTCGCGGTTGCTCTGCGCAGAGCGCTGGTACGCAATGAACGTTCCGGTGTTCCGAGTACCAAAGGGGTATTATGATCCGATTGCTTATATTAGACGTCGATGGCTGTCTGAGTGACGGCAAGATCATATATACTGCCGATGGGTTGGAACTCAAAAACTTCAACGTTAAAGACGGTTTCGCGATCAAAGCGTGGGAAAAAATGGGACATGCGGTTGCTATTATTACCGGGCGTGATTCTTCGATCGTTACCCATCGTGCGCGTGAACTTTCCATTCCCCATTTGTATCAAGGGGTCAAGGATAAACGCGCCGTGGCGATGCAAATGTGCGATGAACTCGGAATCGAGCCTCATGAAGTTGCGGCAATCGGTGACGATTTGAACGACTATCTGCTATTGCAATGGGTCGGGCAGGCCTACACCCCTAATGACGGTTCCGAATATCTCAAATCGTTTGCCCATGTTTTGGATCGCAAGGGCGGAGATGCCTGTGTACGTGAGATGATCGAAAAAGTGATCCGTCGTAACGGCGAAGAAGAAAAATTTTTATCTCAGTGGATGTAAATGTCGCTTAACCTTTTTTTTGGATCGATATTAGGTTTGTTATTGGGGATGTATGCCTACTTCGCCCCTAATTATTCGGCACAGCAAGAGAAACGGGAAATCCCGAAAATTGAATTGCTTTCTTTTACCCTTTACGAAATTTCGCATAAGGGAATTGATAATATTTTGGTAGGAGAGGAAGCAAAAAAATTTGATGACCGTTATGAGGTAACATCAGGAAAATTTGGGGATAATACCAAACGTCTTTTTCAATCAATCCGTTCGGATGCGATAACCTATAAAGATCATTTGATTACGTTAAACGGTAATGTCCATTACGTCCGTCAGGACGGTTTGGAATTTCGCTCACACGAAGGGCGCTATGACACAAAAGCTTCTATCGCAAGTACCGAGGGGACTTTTGTTATAACCCAAGACGGAAATCGTGTAGAGGGACAAAAACTTTTCTTCGACACACATAAAGATACTGTATCCGCTGACCGAATACGCGGTAGTTACAATTTACGATAGGAAATTTATCAATGATACGATCGATTATTTTTTTATTCCCTTTTTTGGCGCTGTTATCAACAGCTGAAGAGTTGAAAGTTGTTTCGGACAATTTTAAAGGGGATCAGCAAAAAGGGGTATCCGTTTTTACGGGTCATGTCAAAATCACAAAAGGTTTTGATGAGATGAACGCTTCGAAAATCACAATTTATACGGACAAATCGAATAAACCGTCCAAATATCTGGCGGAAGGGGACGTCTCTTTCTACATCGTTACCGAACAAAACGAAAAATACCGCGGCACAGCCCAAACTGCAGTCTATCTTCCGAACGAAGGGGAGTATCAGTTTTATAAAAAAGTAGATCTGATCCGTCTCGACGATTACCGTCGTGTGAAAGGTGATAAAGTTGTCGTCAACACCACATACGGGCATGCTACTGCTGAAAGTGCCAATAATGAACCGGTGATAATGACTTTTACCCTTGAAGATAAAAAACCAAAAGCAAAAAGTTCTGCTAAATGATTGAAATCATCGATTCGGCTTTTGTGACGTCGGCTCCGAGCATCCGCTTGGCTCCAGAGAATGAGTATCATAACGAAGTTGCTTTTATGGCCCGTTCGAATACGGGGAAAAGTTCATTGCTTAATACTTTAACAAACCGAAAATCGCTTGCTAAAGTCTCGGCGACACCCGGAAAAACACGTTTAATCAATTATTTCAACGTTACCTTCCTCGATCGCGGTACCGATGAACGTTTAAACGCCATGTTCGTCGATTTGCCGGGTTTCGGATATGCCAAGGTTGCTAAAAGCCTCAAAAGCGACTGGGAAAGTAATCTGACCGGGTTTATTTCCGAACGTAAACAGATACGTATTTTCGTCCATTTGATCGACTGTCGCCATCCCGACTTGGAAATCGATCACTCCGTTGCTACCTATCTCGAAGAGATATGCACGCCCGATCAATATATCATGACGGTTTTTACAAAAATCGACAAGCTGAACCAAAAAGAGCTTTCCGAGTTGAAGAAGCGTTTTCCAGAAGCTTTAATGGTGTCGAACTCAAAACGCAAAGGTGTGGATAAAATCGTCGAGCGGCTGTATCGAGCTATCAAAAGTGATGAACAATGAGTACGATCACCTATAAAAAGCCGACTTTGCTTGATATTCCCGCTATGCAGGAATTGGTTGCTCCGGAAATCGAGTCGGGCGTCATATTGCCGCGCAGTAACGATGAAATCGCTACCAATATCCGCTCTTATTTTTTAGCGTTGGATGGGAAGGCATTGGTAGGATTTGTTGCCTTGCACATCCATTCGCCGCTCTTGGCCGAAGTACGCTCGATGATAATCGCTACGGAGTATCGTGGTAAAAACATCGGAACGACGTTGGTTGAAAACGCTTGCGAAGAGGGACGTCGTTTAGGGTTAAAAGAGGTTTTGGCGCTGACGTATCAGCAGCATTTTTTTGAACGTTTGGGATTTATTGAAATTCCAAAAGAGACCATCCCTGAACATAAAATATGGGCTGATTGTATTAAATGTAAACACTTTCCGGTATGCAACGAAGTATCCCTTATCAAAACATTATAAGCAAGCTGCTCCTCATTGCTTTATTTATCGGTTATATCAGCTTAAGCAGCATTTACCTGCTTCTGCCTCCGCTATTGGCCGTATTGTTTTTTGCATACCACGATGCGCTAAGCAAGCATGATTTATTCGGATTAAGTATCGTAAGTGTCATGATGCTGGTTTTCGAAGCGGAAAAAGGATTTTGGTTTGGCAGTACGATCATCTTTTTCACCCTCTTATCGCGTTATGTGATACCGAAATTAGAACAGGTAATTCAATGCCGAATCTGTATGGCCGCGATTTTCGTCTTGTTGGCCTATCCGGGATATTGGATTTATGTTTGGATAGTCGATCAGGTCTTATTGTTTCAGCTTCCTGTGTTAGATTGGCATATAGCCTTATATATGATCGTTGAATTTTTAGTGATTGCGGCATTGGTATGAAGATTAAAATCATTATCACTCTTTTTGCCCTGGTATGGATCGGGTTGATTGTCCGGGTATTTCATCTATCGGTTCAATCCAATGACTACTATGAAACTCTTTCGGAAAACAATAGCATCAAAACAGAGTTTTCCGCACCGGTACGCGGAGAAATCTTGGACCGTTCGCTAGAGCCGATTGCTATCAATGAACTCGGATTTAAAATTGCGTTGGCACCTCATCTGACAAAAGGGAAAGACACGGAACGGTTGGATCATGAAATCGCCTATCTCAAATCGATGATCCCTTCTCTTGACGCTGAAAAAATTGCTAAAACTTACAAAATGCAAGACTCTTACTACAATCATTCGTTTATCGATGTCGTCGATTTCGTTCCGCATGAGACGATCATTCCTCTGTATTCGTTAATGAACCTGCGGGAGACGATTCAAATTTCTCCTTCACCGAAACGTCTCTATCCTTACGGTTCGGTAGCGTCGCATTTGATAGGATACGTCTCTAAAGCAAATCAAAAAGAGATCGATACGGATCCGTCATTAAAATTATTGGGGCATGTCGGTAAAAACGGTATTGAAAAATACTATAACAGTTACTTGCAGGGTGTCGCCGGTGAACGTCATATTAAGGTTAATGCCCATAATGTGGAAATAGAGGAGCTTGACCGCACACCCACACAAGAAAACCATAATCTCGTTCTCAATATCGATATGCGTCTTCAAAATTATATCGGTCAGCTATTTGATAAAAAAGTGGGGACGATCATCGTCATGGATGTTCACGGTGCCGTCTATGCTGCGGGGAATTATCCCGAATACGATCTTAATAGCTTCGTGTCGGGTATCAGTTCGACAGAATGGAATGCACTGATGAACAGTGTCGATGCCCCGTTTACAAACAAACTTATCAGCGGTCTTTATCCTCCCGGTTCTACGATTAAAACAGGCTTGGGACTCATTTATATTACATCGGGTGTTATGGACGAATACAGTACGATTTTCAGTACCGGTTCTATGAGATTGGGGAACAGGACTTTTAGAGACTGGAAAAAAACGGGACACGGTGTCACAAACGTGAGCAAAGCCATTACTGAAAGTTGCGACGATTATTTTTATCAGGGGGCTCTTCAGGTAGGAATCGATCGGATGAGTACCGGATTGATTCGAATGGGATTGGGTAAAAAAACGGGGATCGATTTGCCGAACGAATTTATCGGAACCGTTCCGAGCCGAGCATGGAAACGGGCAAAATTTCATAAACCGTGGTATCAAGGCGAGACGCTCAATACGTCGATCGGGCAGGGTGATTTTTTGATTACGCCGTTTCAAATGGCACGTTTTACGGCATTGATGGCTACGGGGTATCTCCCGATACCCCATGTCGCCAAAATGATCGGCGACAATCCGTATACCCCGGTTCCCTTGGATGTGTTGACTCCAACGGAAAAAGAGAAGCTGCCGATCATTCAGCGCGCAATGAAGGCGGTGTGCAACGACCCTGGCGGAACGGCCCGATCCTTTGTTTCAACACGCTTTCCGATTGCCGGAAAAACGGGTACGGCACAAACTACGGGGATCGCACAGGGTGTTAAGGAGCGTCAAAAAGAGCATGATATGGATTATTTTAAACGTTCACATGCATGGTTCACGACATACGGTCCTGCCGATGATCCTCAGTTTGTCGTCACGGTAATGGTCGAGCACGGAGGACACGGAGGGGAAGCGACGGGAAGTATCGTATCGGCTATCTACAATAAACTCGACGAGCTAGGCTATATTAAAAAACAGTAGGCGTCTATTCTTCTAAGGTTCTGACAATCAGGCTTTTAGGAAGAGAAAATCGCTCGATCAGTTCGGATTCTTTATTTCTCATTTCTCCGTTATCTATTTCGTGGTCATACCCGAGCAGATGCAAAAGTCCGTGGATAAAAAGAAGGGCCATTTCATCATCAGCGCTGTGACCGAGTTCGTGAGCAACGGATTCGACCTTATCGATGCTGATGACGATACTGCCCAGCGGTGCACCGGGGAAAGGATCGCTCGGAAAGCTTAGAACATCAGTCGCTTTATCGATGCCTCGGAAATCACGATTGATTTCGGCGATTTCGTCGTTCGTGGTCAGAATAAGCTCTATTTCGGCATCGCTTATGGCGTTTGCAATGGTTTCAAGCCGCGATATGGAGAATTCTGTTTCGGTTCGGTTGTCAAAATCTATCATAACGGCATTGTAGCATAAGGCTAGCGTTGGTACAATCTCACGAAAGGTAAAGATCATGAATAAAAAAGCACTGTGTATTATGAGCGGCGGCATGGATTCGACATTGGTAGCGTATATCATGCGAAACTGCGGATATGAAATCGTAGCACTCCATTTCAATTACGGTCAGCGGACTTTACAAAAAGAACTCGAAGCATACCGTACGATTTGCAGCGATCTTAACGTCGCCGAAAAATACGAAATCGATCTGGATTTTTTCAAAACGATCGGGGCATCGGCATTGACCGATCACACCCTCAGCGTTCCTACAGAAGGGATCGAACCGGGTGTCCCTATTACCTACGTACCGTTTCGTAACGGAATATTTTTGAGTATTGCAACCGCAATTGCCGAAAAAGAGGGATGCAGTGTCATAGCAATCGGTGTTGTGGAAGAGGATAGCAGCGGTTATCCCGACTGTCGCGAATCTTTTATCCGCACTTTCGAAAATGCCGCTAATCTCGGCACAAGAGAGACGACGAACATAACGATAGAAATGCCGCTGGTTCATTTGAAAAAATCACAAATCGTTCAGGAATCGATAGCATTAAAGGCGCCGCTTCATTTAACCTGGAGCTGTTACCAAAACAACGACAAAGCCTGCGGCGTATGCGATAGCTGCCGTTTGCGTCTGCGCGGGTTTGAACAGGCCGGTATCCCCGATCCGATCGAGTATGTTTGACGCTTTTAACTCCCCGATAACACTGCACTACCGGCCGCGAAACCGCAACACTTATATCACCATCACCCATGAAGGGGAGGTATGCGTCCGTACGCCGTTCAAAGATATGAAACGGGTGCGGACGTTGTTAAAAGAGCGCGAGGGATGGATCCGAAGCAAATTGACCCTCATCCGTTCCTCTCAGCCATTACAGCAATATTCGCTGGGGGAGAGTATACGGTTCCGCGGTGAAATATTTCCACTGAGCCATTTTCCGGCGTTATCCGCAAAAATTCAACAGTGCAACAATCCCATTCATATTGAAAAATATTACTTTGATTTTTACAAAAAAGAGGCTCAACTGACGATTCCCTCCCGTGTTTCCTATTATGCTCGAAAAATGGGGCTTGCACCGGATGAAATCATTTTTAAAAGAATGCGGCGCCGATGGGGGAGCTGCGATTCACGCAGACGCGTAACGTTTAACACCCTTATGATGCAGCTTACTTACGAACAGATCGACTATATCATCGTGCATGAATTGGCCCATTTGAAACATATGAACCATTCGAAACTTTTTCACGCATTAGTGGGAGAGTATTTACCCGAGCATAAAAAAGTGCGTGCCGAACTCAGAGCGATACGGCCTCTCGGACATTGAGAAACTGGTTCAGACCGACATTGCTCCATGCACGCGATTTTTTCAAATACTCATCCATCGTAGTGTAGACACGTTTGAAAGCGCTGTTGCGCCCGCTTTCGTAGCGAAGATAATCATCCAGCGCTTTTTTAGCCGCGATATTCACGTCTGTTGGAAAAGCATTGATCTGAATCCCCATTTTCTGAATTTCTTGCAAGGCATCGATGTTTTTGGCATGGAATTCCAAAGACATGCGATTATTCATCTCCTCCGAAGCGATCTGGATAATCGCCTGATGCTCGGGTGAGAGCTTTTCCCATACTTGCTTGTTAAAGGTGAGTTCCAAAACCGAACCGGGCTCATGCCACCCCGAATAGTAATATTTGGCAACTTTGTAAAATCCCATCTGAAGGTCCAATGCCGGCCCGACCCATTCGGTCGCATCGATCATTCCGCGTTCCAGTGCCGGATAGATCTCTCCTGCGGCCAATAAAACGGGATTGACGCCCAGACGGGACATTACTTCCCCACCGATACCCGGAATCCGCATTTTCAGACCTTTCAGATCAGCGAGGGAATTGATCGGTTTACGAAACCATCCACCCATTTGAACGTTCGTATTGCCCCCTAAAAAAGGGTAAAGGTTATGTGCTGCGTACATCTCGCGCCATAGCTCCATTCCTCCGCCGAATAGCATCCACGAATTGATCTCTTCGGAGGTTAGGCCGAACGGCGTCCCGCTAAAGAGGGCAAATGCACTGTTTTTCCCTTTCCAGTAATAGGGGCCGGAGTGAAATGCATCGATTTCACCGGAACTGGCCGCGTCGAATACGGCAAGAGCCGGTACCAGAGTCTCTTTAGGATAAATTTTAATATTGAGCGTGCCGCCGCTGGCCGCTTTTACCCTCTCGGCAAAACGCTCTATCCCTGTTCCCATAATCGGAAATCCGGCCGGCCAGCTGGTCGCGAGCCGGAGCGTCACTTTTTTCTGTGCTCCGGAACTGCTCGAGCATGCATTCTCCGTGATTTGGGAAGGATGTTTGGAATAATCGATCGCCTGACGGTGGTTTTGGTTACATCCGCCGACGAGTAAGGCTGCCGATGCGCTCGCTCCGGTTGCTATAAAGGTACGTCTGTCCATAGTGTCTCCTAAAAATCGAGTTCCAGTTGTGTCATCGATGAACGGGTAGGGCGTAAAATCCCTTTGTCGACACCGGCAACGAGGGCAAAGTGGAAATCTTTGGTTTGAAGCAGCGAAATTATCTCTTCGGGATATCGGTAAAAAAGAATATTTTCAACGCCGATGGTCAATGCCGAGCGCATGGAATCGGGGAGAAGATAGATAATCTTTGCCCATGAAGCCTGAGCGTCAAGAAAATCGATCTGCTCGTCGATCAGTTCGAGATAAGGTTCAAAAATGACAACCCGTTCACTGGTTCCGAACTCTTTGCACTCCAAACGCGAATTGGTGAATACAGGGATGAAATGGCCGATTTTACTAAACCCTTTGATCTGAAACGGGATACGTAAAAAAGTATAGAAAAAAAGAAGATGTTCCAGATACGGGATAAAAAACGGAGAGAGCATCTGGCGCTCATAAAAGGTGTCGTTATGTATAAAAGAGGTCTCAAAAAGGGTTTGTTCGATAATCGTAATCGTACTTTCCTGGGCTCGAATCAATTGGGAATGGGAAATAAATAGTTCCGGATCGATCAGCGCCGGAGAAAAGAGGACGATCGATTTTTTTTCCAACGGCCACAACTTCTCCCATACATCGCGCATGGAACCTTCGACATTGCAAAAATTCGATGGGGTAGAAACCATTTGTGACAGATGAAGCGTTATCGGGTCACATGCATAGACTTGAAGTTCTTTTTCAAGCAAATAAAAACGGAGAAGCTTTTTTAAGGCATTATCGAGTTCGGCCACTTTAATCCAAGCGACTTCACGATCTCCCATTTGGGTCGGCTTGTCGAACATGACTCCGTATGCACCGTTTTGGAGCGCTTCTGGAATTTCTTCAGGATTGTAGGCGACGAAAAGCGATCCTCGCTTCACTTTGGAAGGTTCGAAGACGACACTTTCAAAGATACTGATCGAAGGATCACTCAGTAGAGTCCCTTTCGTCAGTGCGAGGATATTTTCAAGTCTCATCCAACCGAACTTCCACTCAGGCGTGGTTTTTCAGGACGAACGAGGCAAAGCCCGTCTGCATCTTTAGCTGCTAAAATCATCCCCTCTGAGAGCATTCCCATCAGTTTTGCAGGTTT
>Ga0172377_10007994_pt1 | contig 10853 bp, 10 predicted proteins | sample Pumphouse3metaG_FD_119749 | JGI IMG/M metagenome (GOLD analysis project Ga0172377, IMG submission 119749) | Leachate microbial communities from a municipal landfill in Southern Ontario, Canada - Pumphouse #3 metaG | ecosystem: Engineered > Solid waste > Landfill > Unclassified | place: Canada... | reverse complement strand
TTACAAATCAGCGCATCCGGCAGGTTACCCAAAAAGGTTTTTTTGGCAAGGACGTGATCGAGTTGAGACTATCTAAAGTCCAAAATATTAGCTACAACATTCCTGGCCTAAGCGGTGAGTTGTTCAAATATGGCACGATTGTGATTCAAACTTTCGTCGGTGATTTGATTATAAAAAACGTTGAGCACCCGGATAAAATTTACAACAAATTGCAAGATGTGGTTAGCAGTATTTTAGAAGGTCAAGGAGATTATGAAGAAACTATTATCTAAAATTCGTCGGCAAAAAGAAGTTCCGCCGTCAACAAGAATTACCAGCGAGACCGTCGCTCAACATCGTGAGCGCATTTTGGCTGGAGGTCGTCGTTTTAAATATCCAGTACAATACGTCAAACATAAATTAGTGTTCAACGCTATAATTATTAGCGTTGTCGCTCTTATCGCAGCGGTCGCCATTAGTTGGTGGCAGTTATATTTTGCCCAAAATACAAGTGAATTTATGTATCGAATAACAAAAGTTTTGCCAATTCCGGTGGCGAATGTCGATGGACAGTCGGTCTTGTATAGTGATTATTTGTTAAAATATCGTAGTTCGGTTCATTATCTGGAGCAAAAAGAAGAAGCAAAATTTAAATCTGATAGTGGTAAACGCCAGCTGGAATATATTAAACAACAGTCGATGAAAGATGCTATTGCCGATGCTTATGCTTTGAAGTTGGCGGGCGCTATGCACATTAGCGTTAGTGGTGATGAGTTAGAAGGCTTTTTGAAAAGTCAGAGACAATCAAGCGATGGTGAAATATCACAACAAACTTATGATGCGGTTATTTTAGATTATTTTGGTTGGAGCTTGTCTGAATATCGTCATGTAACGGAAAATAAATTGCTTCGCCAGAAAGTCTCTTATGCAATGGATAAAAAAGCAATTGGTGCGATTAACGCGGTCTCTGACACTCTAAAAAAAGATATGAATACTAATTTTAAGACACTTGCATCAACAATCGCGACTAAAACAAACACAAAAACTACCTATGGTACTTCAGGCTGGGTACCAAAAAGCAACCAAGATGGTGGGTTGTCCGCGGAGGCATTAAAATTAACCAAATCGCAAATTTCAAAATCAATAAAATCAACTATAGGTGATGGTTATTATGTAATTAGGTTGCTTGATGTAAACGAGAGTCAGATCAGCTATGAATACATAAAAGTGCCACTATCGGCTTTTGCTGAATCGTTAGATAAAGTGATTAATGAAAATAAAACAAAAAGATATATAGCTGTATAAAAAAGTTGATCAATTATGAATAAGATAAATAAAGCCTTGGATTTTTCGATTGAGTCTAGATTAGACGGTACTTTAGCGCGCGCCGGTACTATCGAAACACCGCACGGTACTATCGAAACGCCAGCTTTTATAGTTGGCGGTACGAAGGCAACTGTCAAGACTCTTAGTCCGAACCAGGTTGAGGATTTAGGCGGTCAGGCCATTCTTGCTAATACCTATCACTTAATGCTTCGTCCGGGTGCCGAGGTTATATTTGCGGCGGGTGGTATACATAAATTTATGAATTGGGCGGGCCCAACAATTACCGATAGTGGTGGATTTCAGGCTTTTTCGCTTGGTATGGCATATAAAAAGGGTCTAGACGCGACCAGCAGCCTTGAAAAGGGTGATGCTAGCCAGGCCGTACATTCGTCATCGCAATTGGCAAAAATAACCGACGATGGAGTTAGATTTAGCTCGCACATTGATGGTAAAAAAATATTTATGACCCCAGAATATTCGATGGAGCTGCAGCATATGATTGGTGCAGATATCCACGTTGCTTTTGATGAATTAACGTCGCCGCTTGCAACGCATGACTATATCAAAAAGGCTATGGAGCGTACGCACGCTTGGGCTGACCGTTCTTTAGCGAAACATCAAGAACTGAACAGGCTCCATATTGAAAAAGGCGATTATTTACAGGCTCTATACGGGGTTGTCCAAGGTGCGCGGGAAGAGGACTTAAGAAAAGAAAGCTCCTCGTTTCTAGGTAGCCGTGCCTTTGATGGCTATGGTATTGGTGGAGTATTTGGCCCAACTGAAATTCCAACAGTGCTTGGCTGGGTGAATAATATTCTTCCAGACGATAAGCCACGTCATTTGCTCGGCATGGGCTCGCAGCCAGCCGATTTATTTTTGGGAGTTCAGTATGGTATCGATACTTTTGATTGCGTTGCACCGACTAGACAGGCGCGCAATGGAGCATTGTTTACCTATGACGGTCGTATAAATATTCGCAACAGTGCCTTTAAGGTGGATTTTACGCCAGTTGATACTGAATGTGATTGCTATACTTGCAAAAATTACACGCGAGCCTACCTACATCACCTATTTAGATCGAGTGAGATTTTTGGACTGACTTTAGCGAGTATCCACAATGAAAGGTTTGTAATTAGGACGGTCGATTGTATCCGTTCCAGTATAAAAAATCGCACATTCTTTAGTTATAAAAACGATTTTCTGAATCGATATTACGGCAAACAAAAGGCGCAAGTCTTCTTTGAAAATGATTAAATAATCTGATTTGGAGATGGTCCGACATTGTGTTTTTGTCATTTAAAAAAGCCCACTTTTAGTGAACTTTATTAAATGGCGGGTTCGACCGGATTTGAACCGGCGATCTCCTCCGTGACAGGGAGGCGTGATAACCCCTTCACTACGAACCCAAATTCATGTGAACTTTAAATATAATAGCAACTTTTTTATGTTAACGCAACAGTGGTGATTTATTTTATCTTTTTTGAGTGCTATAATAGTCTTGGTCATTTAATGCCGCTGTAGCTCAGTTGGTAGAGCGGCGCTTTCGTAAAGCGTAGGTCTCCGGTTCAAATCCGGACAGCGGCTCCAAATTAGTTTATGAAGACAATTATTAAAAAAACATTCAACAAACTTATTTCCGATAGGTATTTTTTTGTTTTAATATTTTCATCTTTTATCCTAGCAATAATTTTGTCGATAGTCATCGCTTTTTCTGTTCATCCAAGTGAATTACAACTAGTTTCTCATTATTCTGCCTATGGCATTACACACCTTTATCGCGATCAATGGTATTATCTAATCTCATTTATATTTTTTGGGCCTATTATTTCATTTTTACATGCTATTATTGCCATAAAAATATCGTTCGTCAGAGGGCGACCGCTGGCTATTTTGTTTACCTGGCTCGGCATGGGTGTCGTAGTGATTGGGTTTATTACGATATTGGCGGTCTTAAATGTTTGGACGCCATTACAATAAAATATGACTGACATAGAAATACCTATCGGTAAGCGATCGCTAAAATATCGTTTGTTCGAAATGCTGCCGGCAACGCTTAGCTATGGTGTGCTTATATTGTTGGTCGTGCTATCGTTGATTAGTCCAGCACTGGCTGCAATATATTTGTTGTTGGTGATTGTAACTTTGTTGGTGAAAGCTGTGGGTATTGCAATCCACACCATTCAAGGCAGAAATAGGCTTGAGGCGGCACAAAAAGTTGACTGGTCTCAGAGATTAGCGGATTTAGAGAAGCCTTTGGAGTCTTATCGGTTGCACAAAAATGATGCCGATGGTTCGTTTGGCGCTCTTGCGCATGTAAAAAATCTTCACCTAATTTCGACTGAGCCAGACAGTTTTCCGAAGCCATCGCAGATTTATAATGCCGTAATAATTGCAACGTATAACGAGAGCTATGACGTGATTGAGCCGACTGTTAAATCGGTTTTAGATGGCAAATATGATGCTAAAAAAATAATTTTAAATATTGCTTACGAAGAACGAGGCGGTGAGTCAACAGAAAAGGTTGTTCAGAAGATTGAAAAGGATTTTGATGGTAAATTTTTTGCACTTAATATAATAAAACATCCCAAAGATTTACCAAACGAAGTTATCGGCAAGGGTGGCAATATTACATATGCCGGGCGTTTTTTGCAAGACTGGCTAAAGACTAAAAACATTGCATCAAAAGATGTTATTGTGACAACACTTGATGCCGATAATAGGCCTCACGAGAAATATTTTTCTTATTTAACTTATGAGTATATTGTAAATAGGGATAGGAAGCAGCTTGCCTATCAGCCAATAGCTTTATTTATGAGTAATATTTGGGATGCGCCAGCCCCTATGCGAGTGATTGCAACGGGTAATTCGTTTTGGAATATTATTAGCTCGATGCGACCACATACGCTTAGAAACTTTGCGTCACATTCTCAGTCGATGGATGCGCTCGAGGAGATGGATTTTTGGAGTACGCGTACTATTGTAGAGGATGGCCACCAATATTGGCGTAGTTATTTTCATTTTAATGGTAATTATTCCGTTCTGCCTCTTTATATTCCAATTTACCAAGACGCTGTTTTATCAGATACATACACGAAGACTTTAAAGGCTCAATTCGTGCAATTAAGGCGTTGGGCTTATGGTGCTTCAGATGTGCCGTATGTTGCTACGAGACTTTTTTCTAAAGATCGCAACGTACCGTTTGTGTCTGGGTTTGCTAAATTGGTGCGTTTAATTGACGGGCATGTAACATTAGCAAGTGTTTCGATACTTAGTGCATTTGGAGGCTGGGTCCCGCTATTTATCAACAGCGAAGCCGCGCGAAGCGTTCCGGCTCATCAATTACCAGAAGTCGTTAGCGTTCTCCAGCAGATTGCAATGCTTGGGTTGTTTGTTACGGTATTCTTATCGTTTAAGATGCTGCCACCTCGTCCGGAACGGTATAAGCAACGTAGAACGCTCTTTATGATCCTTCAATGGGTATTGATGCCAATTACGGCTATAATATATAGTGCGATTTCAGCGCTTGATTCTCAAGGGCGACTTTTTCTAGGTAAGTATCTTGATAAGTTTGATGTGACCGATAAGGCCACTCATGAATCAGTTGCTAGGGCCAAGCAAAAGAGGCGGGGTAGAAGGAAATAGCCTTGCCTAGCTTGTCTTGCTCTTGCTTGGGCTGTATAAAAACAAAAACGCGCCGCTTTGTCGGCGTGCTTTTATAATCGACAACAGAAGCGTTGCTAGTTGGGTGAAGTTCGAGCCAAGTCTTGTCTTACTTGTTTCAATGTTTTGTCGTATTCAAACCCAAGGTTAAAACGCTCAAGCTGTGAAGCTGGTGCGAAATTTTGAATTTGTTGTTTATTCTTCATGCTTAAATTTTAGCATAAACCTTATAATATGTCAATGGAACACGATTTATATAGATATGTCATCTGTGGTATATTGTTGAAGGATTTAACAAAAAATATGGGTGGAAAACTAATATTATTTTGTGGTAAAAGTTGCAAAAATAAAAAGACTTCGTTTGAAGTCTTTAATATCCTATATGGTGGGCCCTGGAGGATTCGAACCTCCCACCTCTACAACGTCAATGTAGCGCTCTAGCCAAATGAGCTAAGGGCCCGTTGCTATTAAGGATATCAAAATGATGTTATTGATGCAAGAATGTGATATCATTTAACGTGAGCGTTGAAGTAACCTAACCAATTATGGAGCTCCGTGGGCATGGCGACGTACGTAACGTTGTTTTATAAGAGCTTGTGTGTAAAAACACACAGGAAGTCCGGTGGAACCGCCCATTTAAATGGGTCCGAGACATGCGATAATTAGATTTAATTCTTTAAATTTAGCCATCGCATGTTTTTTATTTTTTAAATGAAAGGATTAAATATGAACGAAGATAAATTACGTATAATGAGGCACAGTATGGCGCATATTACAGCTGCAGCCATTCAACGTCTTTGGCCTGAAGCGAAGTTTGGTATTGGGCCAGTGGTCGAGGATGGCTTTTACTATGATATTGATTTGGGTGACAAAAAAATATCTGAAGTTAATTTTGCAAAGATTGAGAAATCGATTCGAGAGATTATTCAATATGGCGATAATTTTGAAAAAATTGAAATGTCAATTGATGATGCTTTAGTTTGGGTAAAAGAAAATAATCAGCCCTACAAAGAAGAGCTCTTAAATGATTTAAAGCGTTCTGGTACAACGATAGCTAAAGATATAAGCTCTGATGATCTTGGTGTTGAAGCAACGGGTGAATCTGTTATCAAGACGGTTACTTTTTATAAAACGGGAAAATTTATGGATTTGTGCCGAGGGCCGCACATTGCAAATACCAAAGAAGCCGGTGTTTTCAAATTGATGCGCGTTGCTGGGGCTTATTGGCGGGGGAAAGAGACCAATCCGCAAATGCAGAGATTGTATGGAGTCGTCTTTAGCTCACAAAGCGACCTTGATGATTATTTGGAGCGGCTAGAACAGGCAAAATTACGCGATCATCGTAAGCTTGGTAAAGAACTTGATATCTATACGATGTCACCGTTAGTTGGTTCAGGTTTACCATTATTTACGCCACGTGGAACCGTTTTGCGCGACATCTTGTCTGGTTACTCGAATCAAATTCGAGTTGGCTATGGTTTTAAGAAAGTCTGGACTCCAAACATAACAAAAACTATTTTGTATGAGAAATCTGGCCATTGGGCAAAATTCGGTGACGAGCTTTTTTTGGTTGCTAGTCAAGAGACTAGTGATAAGATGGCTCTTAAGCCTATGAACTGTCCTCATCATGCGCAAATTTACGCCAGCCGACCGCGTAGTTATCGCGATCTACCAATTCGCTATCTTGAAACCGCGACTGTCTATCGAGATGAAAAAACTGGCGAACTTGGGGGTTTAGACCGAGTGCGATCGATTACCCAAGATGATAGTCATGTTTTTTGTTGCCCAGATCAGGTGGAGCAAGAGATTAGTAATCTAATGGCGACTGCTAATGAATTATACTCAACTTTGGATATGAAGCTTCGCACGCGATTATCTTATCGTGACGACAGCGATGGTTATTTGGGGGATAAATCGTTGTGGGAGTCGGCTCAAGCGCAATTAAAAGCGGCTGTTGTCGCGAATAACCTTGATTATTTTGAGCAGGAGGGCGAAGCGGCCTTCTATGGTCCGAAAATTGATTTTATGGCAACCGATGCGATTGGTCGCGAGCATCAAGTTGCGACTGTCCAGCTTGATTTCGTTCAACCTGGTCGTTTTGGCCTTCAATATACGGATAGCGATGGCAATGCTCAGACTCCAGTTATGATTCACTGTGCGATCCTCGGATCGATCGAACGTTTCTTGAGCGTATTTATCGAACACACTGGTGGATGGTTTCCGTTTTGGGCTGCACCAGAGCAAATTCGAATTTTGACTATCAACAACACAGTGGGCGATTATGTCGACAAAATCAAGGAAATCTTGAACGATGTTGTGCTAATGAAGCCAATAAAATACAATGAAATTCGTTTTAATGTTGACGATAGAAACGAATCTTTGGGTAAAAAGATTCGTGAAGCGACAGCTTGGAAGGTGCCGCTACAGATAATTGTTGGCCAAAAAGACAGGGATGCGCGTGAAATTAGCGCGCGAACACAGTATGGCGAAAAGAAGATTAAGTTCGACGATCTCGCTGAATATATATTGAGTCTGTAGGCAATAATGAATAATTACAATGGTATTGCGAGGCTGCCTTTGGTTGTAGTTATCGGTCCGACAGCTAGCGGAAAAACTGCTTTTGCTGTTAAAGCTGCAAAAAAATACGGCGGGGAGATTATATGTGCTGATTCCAGAAGCGTCTTTAGGGGTATGGATATTGGGACTGCGAAGCCTAGTAAATTAGAGCAGTCTACGATTCCACATTGGGGTATCGATTTAGTCGACCCCGACGAACCTTATTCGGCAGCTGACTTTAAAAAATATGCCCTAGAAAAAATTGATGAAATTCGGTCTCGAAAAAAAATACCATTTCTTGTCGGTGGTAGCGGTCTGTACGTTGATTCTGTCATATTTGATTATAAGTTTGGTGATAAAGCAGATCCAAAAGAGAGAGCAAGGTTGGATAGTATGACGCTTGAGCAACTTTGGGGCTATTGTGATAAAAACAGCATTGTTTTGCCTGAAAATTATCACAACAAGCGTTATGTAACTCGCAATATTGAACGAAAAAACACGTCTGCTCCTAGAAGAAACGAGCTTATTAAACATACTTACGTAGTAGGAATATCAACGGATAGAACCATCCTAAGGTCAAGAATCCAACAGAGGATTGAACAATTATTTGACGCTGGTGTTGTAAATGAAGCAAAAAAATTGGGCAAAAAGTATGGTTGGGCGACGGAATCATTCAAAGGTAATATTTATCGAATAGTAAAACTATACTTAGATGATCAGGTTTCGTTGGCTGAAGCAAAGGTTAGAGCATCAACACTCGATTGGCGTTTAGCTAAGCGACAACTAACTTGGTTTAAGCGTAATAAATTTATTCAATGGGGTTCAGCCGGTGAGTTAGAGATTTTTTTAGATCGTCTGCTCGCAAAATGAGCTCAGCCGTGTTATTATAAGAACACGAAAGTTATTCGGAATAAATAAATGATTGACGCACTATTTGGTTCAAAAACAAGGGTAAAGCTTTTGCATCTTTTCTTGAATAATCAAGGTGAATCTTTTTATGTACGCGAGATAACGAGAAAGATTGATGAGCAGATAAATTCTGTTCGTCGCGAATTAGCTAACATGTTAGAGGTTGGTGTGATTATCTGTGATAGCCTAGATAATAAACTTTATTATCAGGTAAACCAGCGCTATGAATATTACGTACCGCTTAAGGCAATCTTTGGCAATAGATCAGCTAAAGGTAGTGATGGGTCTACGGGGGGTAATTTTGTTGAAGAGTATTTGCAAATAATAAATGAGATCGTTGGTCTAAGATTGGTCATTTTTTCTGGTGTTTTAGTAAAAGGTTCGACGTCGTCGATAGACGTATTGTTGGTCGGTAATGTTACGCCGGCGAAAACTAAAGTTTTAACAAAGGCTATTGAGAAAAACGAAGGTCGCGAGATAAACTATAGTATATTGGCCTATGATGATTTTCATTATCGTTTGAGTATAAGAGATAAATTTATCACTGAGGTTATGAGCGGTAAGCACAGCGTAATCATCGACAAAGATAAAGCATTAAGCAATAAAAAAGGAGAATAAAGGTTATGTTTGAAATTGAGTATAAAGGTGCTAATTGTGTTGTTATAAATACAAAAAAAGCGAAATTAGTTTTGGATCCAAAACTTTCTTTAGTTGGCTTAAAAGATGCTTCAACGAATGGCGCGGTTGAATTAGCTACCGAAGAAAGGCTTGCTGTACGCAATCCTGAGGCGACGCTTTTGATTGATGGCCCTGGCGAATATGGCGTTGCTGGTTTTGACATACGTGGAATAGCTGCGAGAAGGCATATAGATGAAGAAAAAGACCCTTTTGTTTCAACGATCTATCGGATAGAGATTGATGACATAAGGATTGGTGTAGTCGGTAATATCTTTGAAAAGCTGTCGGACGATCAATTGGAAGGCCTAGGCGTCGTTGATATCTTGATTATACCAGTTGGTGGTGGTTATACTCTTGATCCAACCGGTGCAATCAATGTAGTTAAAATGATCGACCCTAGGGTTGTAATACCGATTCATTATAGTGACGATTCTTTGAAATATGAGATGCCACAGGCTGATGTAGGTGACTTTATTTCTGAACTCGGCGTTCCGGTTGTAGTTGCGTCGAAATATAATTTAAAGCAATTTTTGTCAGCACCAGAGACGTTATCGGTTGTCGAGGTAGCTAGGAGCTAATCTTAGACTCATAAGTACAATAAAATAAACCCCTTTATCCTAGGGGTTTATTTTATGCTTTGTGTAACATGACTGGCTAATTGATTTATGCTATGATGCCTTTTTTCTTTAACGTTCGAATAGCTTGAGTACTAAGAACCATAGTTACTTTTTGGCCGTCTACTTCAAAAGTCTTCTTTTGTAGGTTTGGCTTAAAAACTCTATTAGTGCGACGCAAAGAGAAGCTGACATTATGACCAAATTGTTTGCCTTTACCGGTTAATTCACAACGTGCTACCATAATATTATTTTCCACTTATTATTTTTATAATCCTTAACAGTATACTGTTTTTTAGCCTGCAAGTCAAGGCTGCCCTCTCTTCACGGGTTTTTTATTGTGTGTTTTAGTAAAAAACTTGTTATACTTAAACTTGTGAGCATTGATATTATACACTTAGTCATGGTTTTGTTGATTATTTTAATCTCTATGACTTTTCATGAAGCAATGCATGCTTATGCGAGCTATTGGTTGGGCGACATGACTGCAAAATCTCAGGGTAGACTAACACTTAATCCCATAAAGCACATTGATCCGTTTTTGTCGTTATTATTGCCGATGCTATTGGCAATATCGGGTGCACCGATTTTTGGTGGGGCAAAGCCTGTGCCTTTTAACCCCAATAATGTTCGTTATGGTGAGTGGGGCGTTGCAATAGTTGCGCTTGCTGGTCCACTAACAAACTTAGTTCTCGCTTTCATTTTGTATGGCATCTTGTCGATTTTTAAGGTTCCCAGCACAGTTTTTATAGGTCAATTATTTGGAACAGCGATAATTGTTAACTTAGGTTTCTTTGTGTTTAATATGATCCCAATTCCACCACTTGATGGGTCGAGGGTTTTGTATGCGCTCGCACCGGATTTCGTTAGGCGTGGTATGGAATACGTAGAGCAGTTTGGGGTTTTTATCGTCTTCGTCTTTGTTTTGATTGCCGGTTCTACGATGGGTGCTTTTATAAATGCCGCCATAAGTCTTATTGTGGGTGTGTTTAGTCGCTTTTTTATGCTTTGAAATGTTATAATAGATATGTCCCAGGGTTAGCCTAGGCGTGTATGATTTTCCTGAATATCATGTAGATAGGGAGCTTTAATGATTCATTTCCTTGGAAATGTTTTGCGAGCACCCACCTT
>Ga0172377_10007993_pt1 | contig 10854 bp, 7 predicted proteins | sample Pumphouse3metaG_FD_119749 | JGI IMG/M metagenome (GOLD analysis project Ga0172377, IMG submission 119749) | Leachate microbial communities from a municipal landfill in Southern Ontario, Canada - Pumphouse #3 metaG | ecosystem: Engineered > Solid waste > Landfill > Unclassified | place: Canada... | reverse complement strand
GAAGAGGCTTTCTGATATCGACAGCGATAAGATCGGTCATATGAACGGATCATATTTTGGTTCGGCCAGAAAGAAGCTTCCTATTTCTCCTTTGGATCCTGAAGCCAAGAAGATCATCGAAGTACTGAAGAAGAACCATATCGGCTATCTTTTCGTCAATGGCGGAAATGATACGATGAATACTGCCATGCTGATTTCTTCTTATGCTGAGTATTATCATTCTCCGATTGTCGCAATCGGCATACCAAAGACGGTCGATAATGACTTGGATGTCACCGATCACACTCCCGGATACGGAAGTGGGGCTCTTTATATCTCTTCCTGCATAACTGCTATCAGAAGAGATGATTTTTCTTATGAAAAGGGAAGAATCAACATCGTTGAAGTGATGGGCAGAGATTCGGGGTATCTAGCTGCCTCTTCCTATCTTACTGAAGAAAAGAAACCTGATTTCATTTATGTTCCCGAAGTTAGTTTTGACGTTGATGTCTGCATGAAAAAGGCGATTTCGGTCTATGAAAAGACTGGTCACTGTCTTATTGTTGTCTCCGAGGGAATCAGAGACAAAGACGGGAATCTGATATCGGCCTTATCTAAGAAGGATGAGTTTGGGAATGTTCAGATGGGCGGAGTCGGATCTTATCTTTCTTCTCTCTTTGCCTCTAAAGGATATAAAACCAGAGCCATTGAACTTTCTCTGATTCAGAGAGCTTCTTATTTCCTGGTTTCTCCTACTGACTATAAAGAAGCCAAGAACTGCGGAAGACAGGCTTTGCGCCTTGCTCTTCACAATAAGCGCGGTGTCATGGTTACGATTGAACGTCTTTCGTCAGATCCTTATAAAGTCAGATATTCATATACCGATTTGAAGGAAGTCGGGGATCATTCTGTTTCTCTTCCTTTGAAGTATATAAACGGGGAAAAAGACAATATCAATCCTTCTTTTGCCAAATATCTCAAACCTCTTATTTCTTAATCCTGAATTTCGATATCGACAGAGGCTTCTCAATGAGAGGCCTTTTTTGCTGATTTCACTATAGATGGTTTATAATGATATTTTGGAGTGATAAAGACCAATGACAGATAAATACAGAGACTACATAGTCGTAAAGGGTGCGAGAGAAAACAACCTAAAGAATGTCGATGTTACTATACCTAAGAATTCCTTAGTCGTCTTTTCCGGTGTCTCAGGTTCTGGCAAGTCTACTTTGGCCTTTGATACCATCTTTGCCGAAGGACAGAGAAGATATGTCGAATCATTATCCAGTTATGCCAGAATGTTCCTGGGTGATTTCCAGAAACCGGATGTCGACTCGATAGACGGACTATCGCCTTCTATCTCAATCGACCAGAAGACCACCTCTCATAACCCTCGATCCACAGTCGGAACGGTGACCGAGATCTACGATTACCTTCGTCTTCTTTATGCCCGTATCGGTGTTGCCTACTGCCCTAATCACAATATTCCGATTCAGGCTTCTTCTCTTCAGCAGATCTATGACGCTATCTGCAAAAATCCCCAAGGCACCAAAGTGACCATCTACGCTCCGGTTGTCATGAACGAAAAGGGAACCCATCTGGCGACTATCCAGAAATTCTTTGCCGCTGGTTTCAATCGTGCAAGAATCGATGATAAACCACTTACGAAGTATGAAGAATTGCCGATGTTAGACAAAAATTACAAGCATACAATTGCTTTTGCTATCGACAGGATGGTTTTAAAACCGGAAAATGAGTCCCGTCTTTTTGATTCTCTAAGAACAGCTCTTGATTTTGCTAAGGGATACGCCACTATTGAGATTGACGACAAGGAAGTTTTATATTCTGAACATCAAAGCTGTCCTATCTGCGGATACACAGTCCCGCCTCTGGAACCTCGTCTCTTTTCTTTCAACAACCCTTTGGGCTGCTGCCCCGAATGCAATGGATTAGGAGTGAAGATTGAGGCAGATCCGGCCTTGATGATCGCTGACCCGACCAAGTCTATTGATGACGGAGCTATCGGCTGTCTCCCTAAACATAATCACGACACTATCGAGTGGAACGATTTCTACGCAATTTTAGATAAGTACGGTATTTCGACTAAGACTCCTTTCAATCGTCTGAGTGAAAGACAGAAACACATAATCATCTATGGTCCTGATGAACCGGTGAATTATGTCTATGAGTCTCAAAACGGATCAAAGATCAATAAATCCGTTACTGAAGGACTGAAGTCTCGTATCGATCGATTGTATATGACGACCAAGTCTGAATTCATGAAGGCCTTCTACGGTTCCTTTATGAGTGAGAAGGAATGTCCCTCCTGTCATGGAGCCCGTCTTTCTCCGATGGTATTATCAGTCAAGATCAACGGGCTCAATATCTTCGAGCTCTGTTCTCTTTCACTAGAGAAAATCTACGCTTTCTTCCAGAACATCAAACTGACACCGATGCAGGAGAGCATCGCCAGAATGGTAATCAACGAGATCGAGAATAGACTGAAATTCTTAATCGATGTCGGTCTTGAATACCTGACTCTTTCCCGCCAGGCTTCGACTTTGTCAGGCGGTGAAAGCCAGAGAATCAGATTGGCCACTCAGATTGGATCCAAGCTGACCGGAGTTCTTTATGTCCTGGATGAACCCTCTATCGGTCTTCATCAGAGAGACAATGACAAACTTATCAAGACTCTCAAGGAAATGAGAGACTTGGGTAATTCTTTGATAGTTGTCGAACATGATGAAGACACAATACTGGCTGCCGATTATGTTGTCGATATCGGAAAAGGCGCCGGTGAACACGGAGGAGAAGTCATCTATTCGGGTACTCCTGAAGGTCTGATGAATGACAAGGATTCACTGACTGGCGATTATCTTTCGGGAAGAAAGCAGATACCGATGCCGACCAAGAGAAGAACTTATCGGAAGGTTATGACTATCCGCAATGCCCGCTGCCATAATCTCAAGAATATCGACGTGAAGATTCCTTTAGGATGTCTGACTGTGGTCACTGGTGTATCGGGTTCAGGAAAGTCTTCTCTTATCGATGAAGTTCTCTATAAGAATGTACGAGCCGATTTAGGTTTTAAAGAGACTGCTCCGGGTGACTGCGACGGCATTGATAACGACCGTGTTTTCAGCAAAGTAATCAATGTTTCACAGGAACCTATCGGAAGAACTCCAAGAAGCAACCCGGCCACTTATATCAAAGTATTTGATGATATCCGCGATGTCTTCGCTTCGACTTCGGAAGCCAGGATCAAGGGCATGGGCAAATCCATGTTCTCTTTCAATATGCCAGGCGGTCGCTGCGAAGCCTGTCAGGGAGCCGGTGTCAAAAGGATTTCGATGAACTTCTTACCTGATGTCTATGTCACCTGTGATGTCTGTCATGGCAAGAGATATACGGATGATGTCTTATCCATTCGCTATAAAGGCAAGAGCATCGCCGATGTTCTTCATATGACAGCCGAAGATGCTCTGCAGTTCTTCCAGCCGATTCCCTCTATCAGAAAGAAACTTCAGACTTTAGTCGATGTCGGTTTAGGCTATATGAGATTAGGTCAGGCCTCGACGACAATCTCCGGCGGTGAGGCTCAGAGAGTCAAACTCGCTTTTGAACTTGAACGTTATTCTGACGGTCATACTCTTTATATTCTCGATGAGCCGACAACCGGCCTTCATCCCGATGATATAAAGATGTTAGTGGTTGTTTTAGGGAGATTAGTCGATGAAGGCAACACTGTCGTTGTCATCGAACACAACCTCGATGTCATCAAATGTGCCGATTATCTTATCGATCTTGGACCGGAAGGCGGTGACAAGGGAGGCAACCTCGTCTTTGAGGGAACTCCGGAAGAAATCGTCGACTGCAAAGAGAGCTATACCGGCTATTATCTGAAGAAAGAGCTCGAGAAAGAAAAATATCAAAATTAGTTTTCTTTCTTGAAGCTCTTCTTCTGGATATTTTTGTTGTGTTGACTATTGGAAAATAGTTGTTTTGAGGATGAAAATAAGGTAAAAGCTGCGACTTATTCTGTTAAGTTTCTGCTTTGATTTTCGTTTTGCTTAAATATATCCTCATATCAGATATCTAGATACCCTATTTTTGCATCTTTTAAGTTATAATATAGAACTATATATAGAGGTGCACTTATGTTCACAAGTCTCGATTTGGCCAATCACTTTGGTTTCAAAGTAGTCAACGGTAACCTGACTTCTCTTAAAAGGGAGATAACCGTAGCTGAACTTGACCGTCCCGGTCTTGAATTGCTCGGTCTTTTCCAATTTCATGAAAAAGACCGTATTATGCTTATCGGAAACAAGGAAATGGCTTTGATAAAGGATTCTGATCCGGATTTTATTTATCATAACTGCATCCAGATTGCCAATCCCGAATGCCCGGCTATCATCATCACTCATGATAATCCGGTTCCTGAATGTCTATTGAAGGCAGCCAAGGAAAACAACTGCCCTTTGTTTGTCTCTAATGCCGATACTTCAGATTTGATGTCTGATATGTATATCTATCTTTCCGAGGCTTTGGCTAAGAAGACTGCTCTTCATGCCTGTTTGCTTGAGATATACGGAACCGGTGTTCTTCTTTTAGGAGAATCTGGAATCGGAAAATCTGAAATTTCCCTGGAACTCATCAAGAAGGGCCATCAGCTGATTGCCGATGACCGAGTCAATATCGCCTCTGTCCGCGGAAAACTGATTGGGACTTGTCCGGAAAGCATCTACGGAATGATGGAAGTCAGAGGTATCGGCATCATCGATGTAGCCAGAATGTTCGGTATCAACTCCCTTTCCAAGAGAGAGCATATTAAGTTAGTTATTGATCTTATTTCCTTCAATCGCGATCAGCCGATGGAAAGAATCGGCATGAAGACAGATCGCTATGAAATCTTAGGTGAGTCTGTTCCTTTGATCAAATTGCCTGTATCTGCCGCCCGTTCTATGGCAGAGATCATTGAAGCCGCTGTCACTAACTTCAAACTTAAGGACTTTGGCTATGATACCGGTTATGAATTCCAGAGAAGACTTTCTGAGATTCAGGAAAAACACGCCTTTGAGAAGAGACAGGCCGAAAGCATCATCCCTCAGAATCCTTATGACGGAACCGAGAAGAAGACTATTGTCAGTATGAATCCTGAACCTGATGTTCCGATTAAACCGGACAGTCAGGGTGTTCATGTCAAATCTATACCGGTTGGCTTAGATGACGGAATCAAGAACAAGAAGTCCGGTCGCTGAGAGGTTTAAACAATGTCAATTAACACGCTCGCTTATCCAAACGGTCTCTTTCCCGACAGCAATGGCCGAGTAACCATTACTTTCTATGCAATCTGTATTTTAGGTGGTGCTTTATTGGCTTTGTTTTTGTCTAATTATCACGCTCATAAAGACGGATATGACTGGACTTTCTTCGATACCATTTTTTTAGTGGCTTTCCCCGCCGGTATTATCGGAGCCCGTATCTGGTATGTCATTGCCACCTGGCCGGAAACCTCGGGAATGACAAACTTCTTCGGATATGGTTCTAATTGGGTCTGGAAGCCTTTCGCAATCTGGGAAGGCGGTCTTGCCATTCAAGGCGGTGCCATAGCCGGCGTCTTAGCCGGTATGATATTTATCAAACTAAGAAGAAAAGGAACTCATATTTTAAGAGCTGCCGACTTTGCCGTTCCGACTATCATCGTCGCTCAGGCTGTCGGCAGATGGGGTAATTTCTTCAATCAGGAAGTGTTTGGTCACGCCGTCAGTGCTGAAGCCTGGAATTTCCTTCCCTCCTTTATTACTTCTAATATGCAAAACGGAGGTCAGGTGATGTTATCGGGAGTGATGATACCCAAAGGGTCAGTCGCTGCTCCTCTTTTCTTGATAGAAGGCGTCATCAATGTCATGTTCTATTTCCTGATTTCTTATGGATTGAAGGCTTTGGAAGGAAAACACTATGAGGAAGGCGATACTACTTTCGCTTACTTTATCGCCTATGGAATCATCAGAGCAGTCTTAGAGCCTTTGAGAAATCCGGCTTTCATCATGGGAGAAGGATCAAACGGCACCAGTGCCTCAAGAACTGATTTCAAATCCTATATGATGGCTCTGGCTTTTGTTGCAATCGGTCTTATTCTCATCTTCCTCAATCATCTTGTAAAGAATCTGTCTCGAAAAGGAAAACTGGATAACGTTCCGATTATCAGTCGTTTTACTGAAAAGCATGATGAAGCCACTAGGCTTGATATTGAAGAAGTGAGAAAAGAAGATGAAAGGAAAAGTCCTGAAAGTCAGGGGAACAACATCCGTGAAAAAAAGGAATGATCTCGATCTGGTCATTTTTGATTTAGATGGCACTTTAGTCGATACTGCTCTCTATATCGTTATGAACTATGTCCATCTGTTTGACAAATATCATAAGAAGATGCCTTCTCTTACTGATATGGTTTATTTTTCCGGTCCGCCTTTAGAAGACATACTTCCGAGATATTTTCCCGATGTTCCTCTTGATAAGCTAATCAGGGAATTTCGTGATTTTTCTCTTCGATATTCAAATCATTATTCAAGTCTATATGAAGGAGAGACCGAAGTTCTCTCCTCTTTGAAGAAGGCCGGATACAAGTTAGCTGTTCTGACTTCTAAAAGCCGGGAAGCTACGATTGACAATCTGCAGGGATTCGATATCTATCAGTATTTCGATTATCTTCTCTGCGTCGATGACTGCCCGAAACCTAAGCCAGATCCTTTGGGAGTCAATATGATCCTTGATAAGCTGAAGATTGAAAGAGACAGAGCTTTAGTTATAGGAGACAGTGAATCTGACATTGTCTCTGGAAAAAATGCCGGTATCAAAACCGGCCTTGTGACTTTTGGCCTTAAGCGTCTTCCTGAAATAAAAGCCGATATAGAGTATGCTGATTACGATGCTATCAGAAAGGACTTATTATCATGATCGATGAAAAAGAAGTAGCCATAATCGGAATGGGACCAGGCGGTGTGTCAGCTGCCATTTATCTCTCCCGTTATGGAATGAAACCAGTCTGTTTTGAAAAAGACTTGATTGGCGGCAAGACCAATTATACGGAGAAGATCGCCAATTATGCCGGTTACCTGGATGAAAAAGGACCTCAGTTAGGTCTCAATTTTTCAGAACAGTTAGATAGGTTTGCCATTAAGACTATCTATAAGGAAGTAAAGTCGGTGATGCCTAATCCTGACGGAACCTTTGATATTTCCTATGGAAAGGAAGTTCACACTTTCCGTTATGTGATCTTAGCTAACGGCTTAGGTGAGAAGACCTATGACGTGAAAGGCTCTGACAAATTCTCCAAGAGAGGCATCTCTCGCTGCGCTATCTGCGACGGCGCTTTCTATAAGGGAAAGAACGTGGCTGTCTTAGGAGGCGGAAACTCCGCCGTCGAAGAAGCCGCCTACTTGGCTTCTATCTGCCCTAATGTCTATCTTATTTCTCACAGCGTTCCTTTTAAGGCTGAACAGGCCGTCATGGAAGAATTCACTTCTCACTCGAGCGCTCATATCTATGCTCCTTATGACATCAAGGAAAGCCGGGGAGACAAAATCCTCGAAGGTCTTACCTTGGTTAACTTGGAAGATAAGACAGAAGTCGACATCGATATCAACGGCTTGTTTATCTATATCGGATCAATACCGGTCAATCAGTTCCTGCTTGTCAAAGACGTGTTAGACGAACATGGTTTTGTCGTCACGGATGAAAAGATGAAGAGCAAAGTCGATGGCTTATATGCGATCGGCGACTGCAGAAAGACACCTTTAAGACAGGTGGCGACTGCGGTAAGCGATGGAGCCATCGCCGCTAACAGCATCCATACTGATTATCTGAAAAACAGGAGATAAAGATGGCGACTAAAGAGATGGCGTTTGCTAAGAAGGTCAAGAATGAGATCTCTCTCAATAGTTACAGCAAAGAAGAAAAGAAATACGTTCTTTCCGGCTTTGCCCGTAACGGAGGCTCTTTTTCGATTGGAAGCAAACCCTCTCTCTCTTTGCATACTGAAATCGCCTGTGTGGCCAAGCTTTTGTATTCCTGTCTCAAGGAATGCTATAGTCTGGCCCCGACTATCCGATATGAGAACGTCAGTCGTTTCGGAAGAGGCTTGGTCTATGAAGTCTTTGTCGAAGACAAGAGACTTTACGATGTCATGGAAGACCTGGAAATTATGAAAGACGGAATTGAAAGAATACCTCCTTCCAAAGGTCTTCACAGGAAAAACCTCAAATTCCTGGTAGTCGGCTCTTTTTTAGCCAATGGTTCTGTCAATAACCCCTCTTCCGGTAAGACCTCCTACTTTCTGGAGATGGCTTTCTCTGATAAGGCAGACGCTAATGCCGTCAGAAGAAAACTGAATTCCTTCAAGGAAGAGAAGACGATGCTGTTTAAATATATAAAGAGACGTGACAAGCACGTCCTTTATCTGAAAAAATCAGATCAGATTTCCGTCTTTCTTTCTTATATAGGTGCAGTTGAATCCATGCTGGATTTTGAAAACGCCCGAGTCTTGAAAGACGATATGAATATCAACAACCGTCTTTCCATCTGCGATTCAGCTAATTACGGAAAGACTTTATTGGTAGCAAAAAAAGACGTCGAAGACATAGAACTTGTTCTTTCCGTTACTCCTTTAGGTCTCTTCGATTCAAAAACTCAGCTGTTTATCGAAAAGAGACTGGAAATGAAGGACTCCAACTATCGTGAATTGGCTGAGACGATGACTGAAGAAGGCATTTCCATCACTAAATCAGGGGTTGTTCACCTGATGACATCTTTGCGGGAAAAAGCTGCTCAGATACGTGAGAGAAATAAGAAATGAGCATTTTGGGCACATATTTCTACTTTGAAATATGCTGAAAACAACGTAGATATAGAGCCTTAAGGGGCTCTTTTCTTTTGTTTTGCAAAAAGAGTCATGTTGGGAAAAATATCATTTATCAAGGAAAAACTAATAAAAAAGCTTATAAAACATATAGTTTTATGTTATGGAACTTGAAGACCGGATTATTTCCAATATGCAAAAATATCAATTTTTCTTAAATGGAAAACAAACAGTTTGTTGCGCATCGTGCACGCAAATGCGCATACAAATACCTAAAATGATTATCATTAGTGCAAAATGATACTATGAAAGCCCTATTTTATTCAAAAATAGATAATAAACCTTTATTTTTTCTATTTTAATTGTATAATCTTTTTGTAACTAAGGAGGACATAATAAATGTCTATTAAAGTTGCGATCAATGGATTCGGTCGTATCGGTCGTCTTGCCTTCAGACGTGCTTATGAGATGAACAAGGAAGCTGGAGAGAATGTCTTCGAAATTGTTGCCATCAACGATCTCGTACCTGCTGAAACTCTTGCCTACTTACTTAAATATGACACTACTCATCGTACTTGGAATGCTGACAAGATTTCTTCTGAAGATAACAATATCGTCTTCGATGGTCACAAGATCCCTGTCTTAGGACAGAAAGATCCTCATGATCTTCATTGGGGCGAATATGGTGTCGATGTCGTCTTAGAGTGCACTGGCCGCTTAAAGAGCCATGAAGATGGCGATGTCCATATGGAGAATGGTGCCAAGGGTGTTATCATCTCTGCTCCTTCTTCCTCCAAGGATATTCCTACTTATGTCTATGGTGTCAACACTGATAAGCTCACCAAGGACCAGACCATTATCTCTGGTGCTTCCTGCACTACCAATTGCTTAGCTCCTATGATGAAGGTTCTCAATGATACCTTTGGTGTCACTGGCGGAACTATGACTACTGTTCATGCTTATACCAACGATCAGAGAATTCTTGATCTCGCTGGTTCCAACCTCCGTCGTGCCCGTGCCGGTGCCGCTAACATCGTTCCTACCACTACTGGTGCTGCCAAGGCTGTCGGCAAGGTCATTCCTGAACTCAATGGTGTCTTAAACGGAAATGCTATCCGTGTTCCTGTCACCGATGGTTCCATCTGCGATTGCACACTTCTCTTAAAGAAGCCTGCCACTGCCGAAGAGATCAACGCTGCCATGAAGAAGGCCGCTGAGGGTGAACTCAAGGGCATTCTGGCCTACAATGAAGATGAAATCGTTTCCTCCGATATTCTCGGAAGAACTGAAGGTTCCATCTTTGATGCCACTCTTACTATGATCATTCCTGCCGGTGATGTTAACTTTGTCAAGGTCGCTTCTTGGTATGATAATGAATATTCATTCACCTGCCAGATGATGAGACTTGCTAAGCTCTACGGCGAAGTCCTTAATAAGTAGTAATTAGCGATTTCGATGGCGGCAGGTCTTCCTGCCGCCATTTATCTAAACTGCTATAGGAGAATTTAAAAATGAAAAAATTAGTTTCTGACTTGGATGTCAGCGGCAAAAAGGTTTTAGTCAGAGTAGATTTCAACGTTCCTCATAAGAATGGTGTCATTTCCGATGATAATCGTATTTCAGCTGCTGTTCCCACTATTGCCGAATTAGTCAACAAGAATGCCAAAGTCATCCTCATGTCTCATTTAGGCAAAATCAAATGGGGCAAAGTCGATGATGAGGAAATCAACAAGGAATTGAAGGGCAATGACCTTTCAATCGCTGTCGAACCTCTTGAAAAGCATTTAGCTGAGAAAGTCGGTCACGCTGTCAAGGTCACTTTCTGCCCTGCCACCCGTGGCGAAGAGCTCAAGAATGCCGTCAATGCCTTACATGATGGCGAAGTTCTCTTAGTTCAGAACACCCGTTATGAAAAGGGTGAGACCAAGAACAATCCTGAACTCGCTGCTGAATGGGCTTCTCTCTGTGACGCCTTTGTCATGGATGCTTTCGGTTCTGCTCACAGAGCTCATGCTTCTACT
>Ga0172377_10007991_pt1 | contig 10855 bp, 7 predicted proteins | sample Pumphouse3metaG_FD_119749 | JGI IMG/M metagenome (GOLD analysis project Ga0172377, IMG submission 119749) | Leachate microbial communities from a municipal landfill in Southern Ontario, Canada - Pumphouse #3 metaG | ecosystem: Engineered > Solid waste > Landfill > Unclassified | place: Canada... | reverse complement strand
TTTTCATTTGTTTTAAATTTTATTTAGTCAATACTTAAAAAGCTATTTTAATTTTTCCGATTACCCTATTTTTTTGCAGTTGGCTTTTTTATTTATTTATTTTTGCTTAGATATTTTTGTCCTTATTTTATTTCCTGACAGTGCATAATAAAGTACATACAAATAGGCTGGTATACAGATAAGATAAGCTATCTGATAATTTGTTTTTTCAGCAACATACCCAAATAAAAGAGAAAAAACAGCACCACCAATAATTCCGGTTAACAGCAATGAACTACCTGTTTTTGTAAATTTACCCAAATCGACTATAGCAAGCGCCCATACAGCAGGCCACAGCATGGCATTGGCCATTCCCAGCATAGCAACAAGATAAATAGAAATTTTACCAGAAACAATTATTATAAACAATGTAACTATTATACCTAAAACAGTTGAAATTATAAGTGCCTGTGTCTGACTTATATACCTGGGAATAAACACAACGCCCAATAAATAACCTGCAACCATACCTGCCGATACAAACCAGATATAATTCTCAGGTGAAGATAAATTAAGAATGGTAGCATAATCGTTAACTGTTCCTAAAGCAACTGTTTGTGCTCCAACAAGAAAAAATATAGCAACAACTCCCAATAATAAATGCGGAAACTGGAATATATTTGTTTTGCCTCTACTGTATCCCGTAGCTTCAGGAGCACCTTCACCTTCATCGTCTTCACCAATAGCTCTTACTTCCGGAAGAGGAGAAAAATAATACAAAACTCCTATGACCAGCAAAACTCCTGTAATAATATAAAAAGGAAGAATGGTATCCGCTATACGAACATTGCCCAAATCCATAAATATTGCCAGGACAAGAGATGCCAATGCATAAAATATCTTATTACATACTCCCATCATGGCTATTCTTCTTGCTGCACTTTCCTCATTACCAATAATAGAGACATACGTATTAACGGCTCCTGTCAATAGAGCCTGACCCAGACCACTTATAAATAACGCCAGTAAAAACAAAGAAAAATTAATAGTTTTGGCAGATGGAATAATAAGGAAAAAACCTATTGCCATAATCACAAATGAAATAACTATACCTCCTTTGTATCCTGCCTTTTTTAGTATTTTTCCGGAAACAAGGCCAAAAAAAACATAGGCTGAATAAGTAGCTGCCATAATAAGATAGGATTCGGCTGTTGATACGTTAAAGGCATCTTGCACAAAAGGAATTAAAAAAGTATTAAGACCCAGAGCAAAGCCCAAAACTGCAAACATTGATCCACACAAAAGCATTGCTACAACTATATTATTCTTTTTAGTATTCATAGAAACGTTCTTATTTATATTAAATGGCGTATATAATCATAACCCGTAATTTAATTCCTTTTATATTATTTCATATTCCGTGATTATTCTGACACTAAGTTCAGTCCCCGACGTAAGCTCAGCAGGACAACCCCCGCAAGTCTCCATTTCCATAAACCCTCCAGGATCACAATAAATACTTAAACTGACTCCCCGGGATGACGGCATCTGGTCGGGAGGAGAATCGGAAATATCAATATATACCTGATCAACAGGCAATTCTCCGGCATAACGTTTTATAAGAAATTGATTTCCCATAGTATATTCAATCCAGGGAATACTTGGACCTAAACCAAGCTGTATCCTATCTTTAGTTTTAGTTTCAAGAACATACAATCCGTTAACCATTTTACGCAGTGATTGTGACGACGCATACATATTGCAGGTGGCACACGCCAGTTTCCCGTCGCATATTCATATCCCATGGTTGTACCCTCCGGAGCAGACCATAAACCATCACCACCGGGATTTTGGTATATATCCTTGTTAGAATGATTCTTTATAGCAGAAGGAACAACCCGGTTAACAACCTGATTATTAACTATAGCAAACAATCTTCCTTCGATGTCCAAAGCTGCTATAACACCATTTTCAAGTGTTCCTGTTAAACATGACCGACAATATGAAGAGGATAATAATTCTAATAAATCCTTACCTGTCATTTTGAGACTATTTACTCATTCGTTTTTTCAAATCATTCAAAATGAACTTCTTTGCCTTATTGGCATAATCCATGTTCGCTTCAAGAGATGACTTGGCATACCATTGTTTTCCGTCATAGCGTTTCATGTCAACACCTGAGGGACAAAATGCCATCATTAATGATGTTTCCTCTTTCCCGGCATGATCAATAGGCCATTGACGCTGGGCTTCAGCACTCAGAAATGGCTCAATATGTATCCAGCTAAAAGGATCAGAACCATTTTCATGCTCTTCATAATAATTGGAAGAATCCGGATTCTCTCCCCACCATCCGTCACCTTTTTCTTTTTCAATGAATGCAAAGATCTCCTGCCTGGCAGCCAGTTTGAATGCCAGATCCGTAGGCATTCCACTAACAAAGTTCTCACTCTGATGATGAAAAAAGAAATAAATATTGCGAAAACCTATTCGCAACAGATTATAAAATAATCCTCGTGCAAACTTATTTAAGGTCTCTGCTTCTATGTGCATTCCTCCGTTACGCTCAGGGGCGGCAACAGCATAAGAACCTGCACCATAAAAAAATGGCGGAAGAACAACCAGATCTATCTTTTTCTCCAGCTCTTCCAAGGCTCCCTGGACAACTAAAGTGTCAACTCCCGGACAAAGATGCTCACCATGATATTCTAAAACTCCTAAAGCCATAACTACAGGTGTATTTTTATCTATAGCTTCCCGTATTTGATCCGGAAACATCATTTCATAACGCATAATTGTTTTTTTATTTTTATTGTTTTTAAATACTATTTCCTGCAATCTCTTAGGACGTGCTGATAATGGAGTTCGGATTGGTGCAATCAGTCTGCCATTAGGAACAGACTGATTACTATGAGATAATGTATTTCGCTGCGTGAACTACACCAACCCGAACCACATTTATCAATTATTGTCCCAATTTAAATTTCGGTGTATTTCATGAATTTACTGGACATGTGTTCAACACCGCCTTCTTTTATGATTAGTCCTTCTTCCCAACGCAATCCAAAATCTTTAGCATAGAAAAATGTATCAGCCTGAAATGTCATATTTTCCTGCAACAGGTATTTAGAAGTTGATTCCATCCATGGGCGTTCTACTTCCATCATTCCTATTGCATGACAAGGTCCGTACAACAAATATTGATCAAAACCCTGCTTCTTTACCCATGCTTCATAGTCTATGACAACTGAACCTGCCTGTTTACCTGCACGTAGCATTTCTATTGATTTGTTATGAGCTTCCAATCCAAATTTAACCAAACGTTTTTTACGCTCCGGTAATGGACCTATTGAAAAGGGTACTCCTATGCTGGATGAATATCCGCTTACACGGGCACCGATATTTAACTGAATTACCTCGTTTTTGACAATCTTATTATGCGTAGGACGAGAAATACCATTATTGGTGGATTCTCCACAAAAACAATAAAGGGAATGTCCTTCGTATTCTCCTCCATGTTTATATATTTCCCGCTGGGCAATTCCTATAACCTGAAGTTCAGTCATGCCGGGTTTTATTTCATTTAAAATCGCTTCTACCGCAAATTCTGATATTTTATAAGCCTCACGTAAACAATTTAGTTCATTCTCACTCTTAACAAACCTTAAAGGCCATAATGTCATATCAGCCTTTACAATCTCTACACCGGGAAGTTGTTCTTTTAAAGACATATACACAGGTAATGGAGTGATGGCCCATCCCACTATTCCTAATCTTTTAACACCTTTAGGAATATATTTAAAAATAAGATCTTTATATGTCATAAAAGACATATCCGGCATTTCTGGTTCTGCGGATTCTCTATATTCTATTAATTTTTCAATGTTCTTAAAAAAACTCCGCTGGGAGGCGTAGAGATCACTTTCCGGACCCACCAATAACACCGGTTCACCTTCTGCAGGTACCAAAACGGCTGCTGACTCAAAGGTCGGCCAGTATTCACTCAGATACCTCACATGAGCCATATCAGACTCCGAGGCATGTACTAAACAGGCATCCAGATTCTCTTTCCTGATATTCTCCTGAAATTTTCTAATTCTTGCTTCAAATTCACTCTTTGGAATTGTTGTTGTGTTCATATTTTTTTATTTTTTAATTGGATCTTTAATTTAAAATCTTAGCTCTGGAAAAAGCACTTACAATCTGCTCTCTAGTCATATTACTTACCTTTAAATAACGACGGTTACTGGCAGGAATGATAACTGAACCTTTCTTTTCGGATTCTACCTTTTCTTCTTTCCCAAGTGTTTCATATAATTTCACATCTGATTTATTTAATGACAATTCCAGATTTTTACAGCCCGATATATGCCAGTATACTACATATAAATCATTTTGTCGCTGGAAAATAAAAGCACGTATTTCTCTACTTCCACCTGCCACATTTTTAATCTGATCATAGGGCTGAAGCTCGAATTCTTTATTTTCATTTATAAGAAGGATATGTTCCTGATTCAGATTTTTCAACTCTTGTTTTTGTTTTTCTGTTAACCAGTTATTAGCCCTTACTTCTTCCCATCTCCTTAGAACTTCCAGGTTATCAGGAGTCCGGGGATGTAAATCGAATTTTTGTAAATTTGCATGAATTGAAACCGGACAATTCCAGGCTGCTGCCCTGCTTGTAACATATTCAAGCATATCGGGTTGTGTGCCTATGGTATTTTTATCAGGAATCCAATAGCCTAACCATCCAAAATTGACACGCGTGAAATCCTCCTGCATCCTCGGAGCTTCTTCGGCAGGCCATTCCCTGGTTTTTTCTTTAATAGTTTCAGGACTAAAAATATCAAAAGCATTTCCTCCACTCAGCATGTGCCAGCTAAAATGTGTCTTTGCTGCTCCTTCGGCAAATACCGGCTCGGGCTTCAACCGGTTGAAAACACGGTATTGAGCCGCTGCCACATTATACCAAAATGGACTATTTACTCCTTCAGAACCGTCAAAGTATACAAACATGAAACCGGCATCATAAATATTAGCAATCTTCTCTGCTATTTCATCCTGTAAGTCTGTGTTTTGATCCAGATATAAACTGGTAGCCCCAAATTCGCTAATATCAACTAATCCAAAAATATATCCTGCCTGCCGGGAATTGACTGTAGTTTCATCAACACCTCGCGTGCAACCGGTAAATTTATATGGTTGACTGGTCGTATAGCTTTTATATGAAATAAACTCCGTACCGATTTTCAGCACTCTGCAATCATCAGCCATGATTGTTCCTTCAGGATTTTGTTCAGTATATATTATCGTGTCCTTTTTGCTTAAAGGTTTTGCCAGAGTATAATACCTGCGCAAATTTAAACGGGAGTCCGGTACAGGCGTAACATAACGGCTATCCCTGCCAATATGAGAATGAAGAAAATGAAAACCGGGCATAATACCTTCTCCTTTTATTTTTTTTAGCATATTTTCAAGATCCTTTTTGCCATTTGGGTACATTGGACCCCAGTCATAATTACCGAGATTACGGTATCCTTTGCTATTGGTAAAAGAAGTATAATAAAGCATCATATTCCTAAATCCGCCCATCTTAGCATATTTAAGATGTTTTTCAACGTTACCAGGATTTACATTTGCTGACCAGTAATAAGATAATTTAGTAATTGGATTTCTTCTGCTTTTTACACCTAGAGGCAAATGATAATCTTTTTCCACAACCGCAATTTTGTCTAAAAGACTTTCAGTTTTACAAACTATTAAAGCTGCTCCTACTCCTTTTAGTTTTATCGCTTTAACGGCATCTGCTTTCATAATACGGTATCCGTTCCGCTTTTCGGCATCAATTCTTGCATACGGATCTGTTCCTAACAAGTTTACTGAAATATTATCATCCCAGCTAACATTAAGCCATTCACCAAAATGCTCCCTGTTTTTTACAGGCAGCTGCATAAAACACAGTTCTGTGGCAGGAGGAGGGGTAATTTTTACTCTATAATCTCCGGGAGAAACGATAAAATTATCAAAACTAAAACCTATGTAATCAGGCGTTTCTTTTATCAGGATCATGGCTTCATAAGGAATTAGTTCAAACCCGACAATTAATTTATTCCCCTTACGACGAATGGAATTGGCATTAAAAGTCATCTTCTTATTTGGATAAGATAATTTAATCTCATTGTTATAAGGTCTCTTCTGTGTAACTGAAAAAACAGGTATGTTCTTTCCCTTAGCAAGACATTCCTCATTCTCAGGTTTATACATAAGACTTCTTGATGTACCGTCACTACTAATAACTAATTTTACATTTTTGTTTTCAATAACAATATCACCCTTATCTTTAGGCGTATTTTTTGTACATGAGATAAGTGTAATGAACATCAATACAAACAGACAAACATTAATTTTCATAAAATTGAGATTTATATAAGATTAAGTAGCACACTGACAGTAAATCACCGTATAGATAACATGTTACGCAGTTTGTTTTCTTTCAAAAATCGGTGAAATATTTTTTTATCTATTTGGCTCTTTGATTGTCCCGTATAATACAATCAATTTCATACAATCAATCTTGAGTATTTTCCCATTCCAGTTATCAATATCCATGAAAATATTCAATAAATGACCAAACATCAATCATCTAAATTGACTAAAACATTTTTAATATACAATTATTTATAATCATTTTTATGTGGGTTATCGATTCTTTAGTCTTTTATATCTAATAATTTAAGGCTATTATTCATTCCCAATACTCGTATATTTTAAAAATCATCCTCTCTCCTTTTTTCAGGGACAACAATAATTTTTTTGCTATTTAAGAACAATAATTGCAGGTGAAATAATCCCAATAATTGTAACTTCATTTCTGCTTTTATCCCAGGAATAATTATCTTCCGTTAAGAATTTATTATTATACGAAACAGATATAGGTTTCTTAACATAATGCATTATAATATCCCATTTACGGTTCTCTATTTTTCCTTTAAAATCCCCTTTTGTTTGTCCAATTTCAATTTTTGATTCGTTATTTTCAATTTTAGTTGAAATATATGTTATTGAATATTTACCTTTAAGATTTTCAAAACTAATACCATCATCCTCGTAAAATTCCAATGTCGACTCCTTTTCATCAGGGAAAATATATAAAGTTATTTTATCCATTGGTTTTTCACCCCGGTATTGCATAAGAGGACCAAAGGGAATTATTCCTCCTGACCGTACATAAAGAGCACCGCCTCTATCATCTGGCCATGTAACATTTTTTTGCTGAAGTCCGTTAATAACTTCTCCTGTCCAGTAGTCTTTCCATTGTCCTTTAGGAAAATAAATGTTCTTATTATAAATTCCGACTAATAAATCGCGACCAAGCATGTATTGATGAAGGTTTTCACGACAATTTTTATCATCTGGGAATTCCATTGTAAGCGGCACCAACATAGGCCATCCTGTTTTTGAAGAATTATATGCCCATGAATATAAATATGGAATAAGTTTTGATCTCAATTGTGCATAGTATTTATGCATTGCCGAAAGTTCTTTTCCCTGAGTCCATGGCATTCTGAAATAATTCCAGCTGTTTATCTGGCTCCATGGTTGAAGATAGCCAAAATGTATTCCCTCTTTTTGTGTTACTTCCATATCGTTTGTAGACCAGCTATGCCCTACTACAGAAGTATTTAGCATAGCACCAAGAGTAGATAATCTTCCTCCGGTATCGCCTGTCCATGTACCAGCCCAGGATTGAAAGCCAATCCATCCGCAAGGAGTAAAAACCACCGGTCGTCTGTTTGTATAATCTTTAAAACCTTCGTACATCTGGCGTGAATATAAAAGGGGATAAAGGTTATGTATTTCAGCATCAGACATACCATTTCCCCATAACCTGTCTGGATGACTATTCACCTGATTTGCTCCGTCTTGCTTAAAGAAGTCAACACCTTGATCAACAAATTTCTTTAAATGATCGAACCATGGTTCATCTTTTTTTGTAATTTTATCCATGTAAACCGGAGATGTAAGATGCTTATCCAGTTCTATTTCATGTTTAATTTTTTCGGAAGAAAATTGATTGGAATCGATGAATTTATCTCTTTCAATGTGACGTTCTGCTTCATATGAAAGATCGTAATCGTTGCATAGCCACAATTCAAATTTAAAACCCATCCTTTTAATGGAATTAATAAAATTATGAGGTCCGTTCATCGCGTAACCCGGAATAGGAAATCTTTCCTTACTCCAGGTCTTCTTAGTCGAAAGATCATAATTCTTTTCCATCCATCCAGGTTCTAGCCCAATCACATCACACGGAATTCCCTCTCTTCTGAAATTTAAAGCATCATTTACAGCTTCATAGTCATTAGCCTGGGTTCGACAAATATACCAAAGACCAAATGCCCATTCCGGAGGCAGTTTTGGTTTGCCAGTAAGTTCTGTATACAAGTTAAGAAGATCATTAAATCCTTCTCCAACCATTATATAATAATCAACATTTCCACTTTTGTCTTCCCATGAATAATTGTTAGGATTATTTTTGCACATATCAAAAACAATTCTATTTGTAGTATTAACCATAACACCTACGCCAAGGGTAGACATAAAAAATGGCACTGGGATATATGACTTTACATTTCTGACATAACAATCTGCTATATAACCTCTATGATAAAGTCTATCACGAGATTGGTCACCAAAACCTATCCAGTCTTCCTGTTTCTCAGCTTTGAATGCAACACTGGAAGATTTTTCTCCAAAATTTACGGCAATTTGCTTTAGAAATATTTTTTTTTCAGAAGGATCGGATACGATAATTTCTCCGGTTTTACTGTTACCTTGTATTTTGAGAAGTGAAGTTATAGCTGAAAAACCATTCTTTGATTCAGAAATTTTTACTTTTAAATTATTTGCATTAGGCTCTTGAATAAATTTGTACCGATTAAGTCCAGTTTCCTGAAATTCTCTCCTTTCTGGTGTAATCTGGATTCTTACAATATTTTCTTTTAGGATTTTTATTTTGATTTTTGTTCCATTATAAAAATTATTTTCTATAATGGAATTAGACTTTTTGACTAATGTTTGTCCAGATGTTTCACAAGGAGTAATAAATACTAATAATAAAAAAATTCCAGCTATAATATTCCTTAAATGAATCAGCTTTGTTATATTACTTTTTTTATCCATTGATTTATTATTTAATTTTTCAAGACCATAAGTTATTAATAATATAATTATTATCATAATTATTAGACACTTATGCCATTAAAATTCTATTAAACTTTTATCCTAAAATTAAGTCAGGAGCTTTTTATTTTTGCCTATACTATATTTATAATACGTTTAACAACGTATCTGTTTTAAACAGGTGTCTTTGAATTGCCAAAAAATACTGTCCTATGGTGAGCATTCGTATTCAGACTTTTTTTAAGCTCTTCATCTAAGAACGCCTGATTTGGTATGCGGGTATAAATATTGTCTCTCATAACGGCAAGTACGAACTAACTTCTTACTGTCCTGTCTGCTACCTATTTTGTCTGGTAAAATAGCTATGGACATTCTTGCTGCGGTAAAACTGCAAAATTACAAGATTCGTCAGAATCGAGATTATCTTTATTCTTTTTTACCTGACGATTCAAACTGACCCAATGTAGCACTCTCTTAAAGTTTCTTCTGGTTCTATATTATTTGACCGACAGAAATTGATATGTATTATAAAGAAAAATATGATTATTATTTTTAGTTTTAAAAAAAGGGCTAAATTTAAAATTTCTCAAGTGCGACCAAAATTAGTATTACTACATCACACTTATTTAAATTTAAATCCAGCCCTTAAAAAGGGTTCTAAAGTAGTACTTTAAACCATATTTACTACACTCTCCTAAATTTATAAACTCACAAAAGATTTATTGCAAATTTATTATTTCTAAAGATTAATCTTATTGTTAATATCAATATAATTAGTTCCATAAGGCCATCTTTGAGGACGTGAAAGCATAGCATTGGCATCTTCATCTCCAATAAATTTTTCTTTTGCGGGATCATATTTAAGTCTTCTGTGTGCACGCATAGCAATATCACCAAGTAAAGCGACACTGCAACTTCTATGAGCAATTTCTGCCGGGACTATTGTTTGTTTGCGTGTTTTGATACAATCAAGCCAATTTCCGTGCATAGTTTCAATTTTAGGCAAATGAATCTCATTTTCTTCTATTTTCGAATAGAGAATTTTCTTATCGCTCGCATCAAGTATTTTTGAAGGCACACCTTTATCAGGATCACTTGCAGTAATCTTGATACTACCTGGTCCGGCAAATATCCATCCTTCAGTTCCTTCATACATAACACCGCTAGGATACTTATGTCCTAAAATACTTCTAATCCCATTTTCATATTCTGCAAGTACCATAAAATCCTTGGGAACATCAAATATTCCACTTTTAGGAAATGAACCAATTCCTTCAATTGAAATAGGACCTGTTCTTTCCGTGTTCATACCCCAGGCAGCTGCATCAATATAATGTTGCCCGGTATTGGAAATTCCACCAGCACCAAATTGATGTCTCTTCATCCAACCAGGTCTTCCATAACCAACTTGTGGATTAACTCCTATTTCAGTATAGAAAACCCAAGGTGTTGATCCTAGCCACATATTGTAATTTAAACTTTCAGGGATAGGTTCTTCAACAGCAACTGGTCCAGGGTTTTCTCCCCCTATACCAATATATACAGTCTTCAATTTGCCTATCCTTCCATTTCTTACCAACTCAGCCGCTCTCCTGAATTGTTCAGAACATCTGTGTTGGGTACAAATTTGTGATATTGTTCCCTTTTTTGCAACAACATCTCTTAACATTTTGCCTTCAGCAATAGTAAGAGT
>Ga0172377_10007990_pt1 | contig 10857 bp, 7 predicted proteins | sample Pumphouse3metaG_FD_119749 | JGI IMG/M metagenome (GOLD analysis project Ga0172377, IMG submission 119749) | Leachate microbial communities from a municipal landfill in Southern Ontario, Canada - Pumphouse #3 metaG | ecosystem: Engineered > Solid waste > Landfill > Unclassified | place: Canada... | reverse complement strand
TGATGTGGCGGTGTATGTGTTTCATTTAAAGCCGTCGTTTCGTGAGGAGATTGTGGGGGAGTTGTTGGCGTTGGGTTTGCCTGCTAAGGCAGTGCTTGAGGATGGGGCGTGCTTGGCTTTGGCGGATGGGGCGTTGTGCGAGGTTGAGGCGTGTTTTGATCTGAGTTAGAGGACGTATTCAAGGCTTAATTTGTATAATGATTTGTGGTTAGTGCTGAGGTGGTCTGGGTTGATTGATAAGTCGTGCTCACTTTGTTAGTTCGATATTTTTTTTTATGTGGGGTATGGGTTCCTTTCGGCTGTTGATGTTGATGTCCATTCTTCTTTATTCTTGATTGCGTATCAGTCTGTCATGTCTTCTCGTCTTTTGCTTCAAAATGAATGGTCAACAGGCTTTAGCAGGCCTGCTGATTTTATGTGCGCCGCCTGCGTTGATTCAAATAGGGGTAAGGCTGAGGGCGATAACCGGATTGTGGTAGCCGTCGTAGGTTTTGTATTCGCGGTAGCCTTGGCTCATGTGGTAGCCGACGATGTAGCGGGTGTTTTGTAGTGTCCAGCTCAAGTTACCGCATTCGCCGGGAGTGAAGTGTTGGAGTTGTGGCGGTAGTGTGAGCAGGTCGCCGGGTTGGAAATGGGGGTGGGAGCAGGCGATGACGGTGCCATTGTGGTGTACGTAGAGGCTAAAAGAGCGTTGTTGGATGGCTTTGTTGAGGTATTGCGGTTCAGTGTCGTTGAGCATGGTTTGAAATTGCGGTTGGCTGTCGAATACTAGTGCGATGCCGCCGACGTTTTGGCTTAGGTTTTGCCAGTCTTTAACGGCGGCGTGATAAACGTAGGTGGGGCGTTGGTCGTAGAGTTTGCTGTCAGTGAAGGCGGATACACAGTAGGCTTGGGTGCTGTCGAGTTGCAGGCAGCGTTGCACTTCATCGTTTTGGCCTAGCGGTTGTCCGATAAGTTCGGTTTGTTTGGGGTCGGAAACGGCGAGAATCAGGCCTTTGCGGTCATACAAAATAATATTGGTGTAGACGGTATAGAGTTGATTGATGTATTTAAGTGTCTGCTGGAGTTGTTTTTGTTGTGTGTGGCTGAGTTTTTCGCCTCGGTCATGTTGGCTTAGGCATTGTCTGAAGTGGCTGTTTAGCGCCCACCAGCGGCAATCGTTGGCACGTTCGTAGAGGTTGCGATCCATGATTTCGATGGCAAGGCTGGCGCTAAAGCGTACTTTGTCTTGCACAGTGTTGACTAAGACCTGATGGATGTGGTGAATAAAATCATTAAAGATATCGGCGATGTCACGACTGATGCCTTGAAAGCTGTCGAGTATCGGTAGAAAGGCTTTGACATCTTTTTTGAGTGAGGTGATTTTTCCGTTGAGAATCACAATAAGGAGCAGGGTGCTGACTTTGAGGTTGGTTTCTTCCAGTTCTTTTAGGTAAATAGGGGAGTCGGCGTTGATAGTGATCGGCGGGAGGTCGGTTGCTTTTTCGGCAAAGGCGACGTGGTTATCGACTTGGATGAAGCTGTACCAAGGTTGGCCTTGAAAACCTTCGTAGCCTTTGGCACGGGCGTAGGTGTAAAGGCCGTTGTGTTGGCAGGTGGGCTGGGCGCTGAGTTTGGGGGCGGCAAGTTGTTTGCCTACGGGGTGGCGCTGGGGGCAGTCGGAGGCTAACACTTCGCCTTGTTGATCCAATAATAGAATTTGATAGGCGGCATCTAATGAGTTGAGCGTGTCGAAAATTAACGCCATTTCTTGGTCAAAACGAAAGCTCAGGCATAAAACGCCGAGTGGGCGGCGATGATTTTTTTCGATTAGGTCGATGCGTTTTGCATAAATGAGGCTTTTGTTGTTTTGCGGGAATATATCGCTATGGCGGTATAGCTCGATGAAGTCATCTTGGCTGTGTAGGGCTTGCTCAATGAGGGGGTCTTGGCTGTGTTGGCTGGGGTTGGACGGGTTGAGTTTGGCGGCAATTTGGCCGTCGGCACGAATCAGGGCAATATCTTCATATACGCTGTATTTGGCGACATATTCAGCGAGGCGTTGTTCGATAAACGTTTGTTGTTCGGCGCTGGGGTGCGGGGTGGCCATAAAGTTGACTAAATCGTCATCGGTGGCTAAAAAGCCGACATCGGCGGTGCGTTCAAACAGGTTGCGATTGAGCATATCGATGCAGGCTTGCGCTTTGAGGGTGAGTTCGCTATTGGCTTGGTTTCGGTAGCGTAGTACAAGTGCGTCTATCATATCGTTGCGCAGTTGCTGAAAGGCCTTTTGTGTGTCCACAATCGATTCTAGCAGCGAGGGTTCGATGTTTTCGCTGTTGATTTTGCCGACCATGGCGACGGTGGTCCACCAGAGGTCTTGTTGTTCTAGTTGTTGAATGTAGTGTTTTACCTTGGGTAGGTAGCGGGTGTAGGCGGTTGAATTTAGGCTCATAGTCAATCGTTTTTTCGTGTTATTTAAGGTTAATAAAACTTATTGGTCGTTTAAAAAATTGGCGTTTATATCGACGCACAGTACGTATTTACCTTGGGTTTGCGCATAGCAGAGCGCTTTCGATAGGGTGATATTTAAGTTGGCGTTGGGTAGGCCAATATAGGGGCTGGAGAGGTGGACTTGTTCGGGGTAGTCGATAGCGTTGCGAAAGTAGGCGCGTCTGGCCCATAGCGCGCCGTCGCTGCGACTGAGTGGCGCGTAGGTGAGCGAGGTGTCTTGTTTGGCGTGGCTGGCGATGAGGCTTTCGACAATTTGAATACCATCGCTGTTGAGTAGGTAGAGGCGTTCTACGGCAATGTGTTGTAGTAGTTGTGCGGTGGCGAGTTCAAAGTCAACGTGTTGCGAAATAGCGTGGGCGGCTTCGAGTACCATGTTTTTTAAACTGAGTTTTTTTTCGGTATGCAGACGCTGGCGTTCGCTTTGTGAGGAAAGGCTGCAGTGATGCAGACGTTGTAGCTCGTCGAGAAGCCAGGCTTGGTTGTGTTGGCCGTTGGCGCTGGGCTTGGCAAAATAGAAGCCTTGGGCGAGGTCGGCGTCGGAGTCGAGGGCGAGCAGGGCGTCGTCGCGGGTTTCGACCCCTTCAACAATAATAATCGCGCCAGTTTCGCGTACTAGGGCGATGCAACGCGCTAACCAGCGTTGGCGTCCGGCATCGTGGCGCGCGTTTAACAGCATGGAGCGGTCGAGTTTGACAATGTGTGGTTTGAGTTCCCATAGGCGGTCGAAATTAGAGTGGCCTGTGCCGAAATCGTCTATGGCGATTAGAAAACCGGCTTGGCGGTAGTGTTCGACAAATTGTTTGAGTTGGTCGGCGTTGTGGGCGGCGTTTTCGAGTATTTCAAGTACGATGTTTTGTGGGCGCAGTTGCAGGCCTGCTAAACGACGACTAATCAGTTCGGCGCGTTGGTTTCGTGGGTGGATGGTTTCGGAGTTGAGGTTGACAAATAACCATTGATCAGGCTTACGGATAGGCATGAAGTGGCGCAGGTGGCTGCTTAGGCACAGGCGGTCGAATTGTTCTAGTCTGTTTTCGCTTTTGGCTTGGGCAAAGGCGTCGAGCGGGCTGCAGAATTCGCCGTTGGCGGCTTTGGCTCGCAGTAGGGCTTCGTAGCCGACAACACGGCGATGGGCTAGGCTGACAATCGGTTGATAGTGACTGGTTATTGGCATGAGTTTTAAATGAGAATAGAGTTAAAGAGTGGGTGTTTTAGCATGGAGTGTGAAAGTTGTAAAAATATTATACAAATCAATTTGTTATGGGTTTTTATTGCTTTTAGTTGGCTTGAAATGGATTTATTCGCCTGAGATTTGGTTTATTTTGGTGCAGCCTGCATCAGATTGTAATTTTTTGGCGAGCGATTGGGTTAAAGGTGGGTGATATTTTGCAGGGTTGAATTGCTAAATAAGGCTTGGTTTGAGTTAATCTTTGAATCGATTTATTGTTCAGTCAGAACGATTGATAAGCCAATCGAAGGCAGCGCGTAGCCTGAAAAATCATCAGGGGTTATTCGAGGTGTCCAACTATCTATACAAAATCAGTGGCTTGATATTTAAAAACGTCGTGCTTTCGTGGTTTAAAAGTGAATGGTCAACTGGCCTAGGTCATTGGGCCTCGATTAGCCCGTGGTTAATTTTTGCGCAACGGAATGTCATTTCACGCTTAAGCGTGTTGCGCCGAATTTAACCCCGCGTTGGTCGAGGTGTTTCACTTTTTCTGTCATCGGTGTAGAAGCCGCACTTGTTTGCGGCTTGCTTGGGCTAGGCGAGCCCTTTTTCTTCTAGGTAGCGTTCAGCGTCGAGTGCGGCCATGCAGCCGGCGCCGGCGGAGGTGATGGCTTGTTTGTATACTTGGTCCATGACGTCGCCAGCGGCAAACACGCCCTCGATGCTGGTGGCGGTAGCGTTGCCTTGTAGGCCGCTTTGCACTTTTAGATAGCCATTTACCATTTCCAGTTGGTTGTTAAATAATGCGGTATTGGGTGTATGGCCGATGGCAATAAATACGCCCGATAGCGCGATATCTTCAGTCTGCGCGTTTTGTGTGTGCTTAATGCGCATACCGGTTACGCCGGTTTTGTCGCCTAATACTTCGTTGAGGGTGTGGTCGAATTTAATCGTTACTTTACCTTCTTCGACTTTTTTCATTAAATGGTCGATAAGGATTTTTTCGCAACTGAATTTGTCTCGACGATGCACAACGGTAACGTGCGCGGCGATGTTAGACAGGTAGAGCGCTTCTTCAACGGCGGTATTGCCCCCGCCAATTACGGCGACGTGTTGGTTGCGATAGAAAAAGCCGTCGCAAGTGGCGCAGGCAGATACCCCTTTGCCTTTAAAGGCTTCTTCGGAGGGGATGCCGAGATATTTGGCTGATGCGCCAGTGGCGATAATGAGGGCGTCGCAAGTGTAGGTGGCGTTATCGCCGATAAGTGTAAACGGACGTTTTTGCAGGTCTGCTTGTTGAATATGGTCGAAAATAATGTCGGTACCAAAGCGTTCGGCGTGTTTTTGCATTCGCACCATCAAATCCGGGCCGGTTAGGCCTTCTACGTCTCCCGGCCAGTTATCGACTTCGGTGGTGGTGGTGAGTTGGCCACCTTGTTGCATGCCGGTAATAAGTACCGGGTTAAGGTTGGCGCGCGCGGCGTAGACTGCCGCAGTGTAACCGGCAGGACCGGAGCCGAGAATGAGTAGCTTGCAATGTTTTTGTGACATCTTTATGATTCCTTTTGGCTGAATTATTAAGGCATAATTCGTGGGTTGTGTGCCGTGTTGCGCACGTGGTTCGTTTTTTGTCGGTTAGGGGGTGCGCTTGGCGCTCCCCGGTCTTGTTGTCCCTGTGTAGGTGGACGTTGTGTGCTAAAATTCTAGCAGTTTTTTTACCGGCTGATAACAGTTGGAGCGGGAATAACCCCGAAGCTTGCACTTTTTTTGTGCGAGTGTTGGTTTATCGGCGGATGCAAATGAGTCAATATGGCATTTAATATCTTTAGGTCAAAGCAAGCAGATTTTCATACGGATGGGGCAATGGATACGCCGCAGACGAAACAGGTTGCGACGGCAGCGAGGCGTTGGGATTGGTTGCCCAAGGATTTGTTGTTGTTGAGTTGTTTGGCGCTAGCGGCGTTTTTGTTTATTGTGTTGTTTAGTTACAGTCCGGATGATCCGGGATTTGAAATGGCGCGTGATGTTGAGCGTTTTCATAATTATGGCGGCGCAACGGGGGCTTGGTTGTCGTCATTTTTGTTGTATTTGTTTGGGGTGTTTGGTTTTGTCTGGCCGTTTGGTTTGTTGTTGGCGGGGTGGGTAACGTTAAAAATTCGTACCGGTAGCGAGTTCGATTATGGCCGTTTTGGTTTGAGTATTGGTGGGTTGTTGATATTGGTTTTGGCTGGTTCGGCGTTGGCTAGTATGTATTTGCACCCGGATAGCTGGGTGGTGAGTTTGCCTTATTATTCCGGCGGGGTGCTGGGGTATGAGTTGAGCCATGTATTTATTCAGTCGGTTGATTTGTTGGCGACGACCTTGCTGTTTTTGCTGCTGTTTGCGGTTGGATTTAGTATGTTGATTGGTCAGTCTTGGTTGGTGATTTGTGAGGCCACCGGACGTTGGGCTTGGCAAGCGAGCGTGTATATGTTTTGTAAAGCGAAAAAGCACGTGCAGCATTCTGAGCAGTATAAACAGGTATTGGCGCGCTTGGATTTGCGCCAAAAAACCACCGATTTGCCGAATGCGCACACGCTGAAACCGAGTGTGACGGCGCGGGCTGATTTGGGCTCGCGTTTAGAGGAAAAGCGCGCAAAATTGTTTGGTTTGTTTGGCGATGCCAGCGCTCAGGCTGGGGCGCCATTGCCTGAAGTGGCCGCAGCGCCACAGCCCACACCCGTAAACACGGTATTTCAGCCTGCTCAGCGTGTGTCGGTAGCGCAGGGGCAAACTGAGCAGGCATCAGAACGACCTTCAGTGCAGCCTTTTGAGCAGGTAATGATGCAAGGGGAGGGCGAGCAGGCGCGTGATCAAGCGAGCGTACAATCGGCCGCGTTTTCGTCTGTGGTTGACGCAACGGCGGATGACCTGATGAGGGATAATGTGTTAGCGCCTGATGAGACTGCACCTTGGGAGATGGCGCCCGAGGCAGCAGCGCAGCACGAGTCGTCAAACCATGAAACGCGGGTTGTGCAAGCGGCGCAGCCAACAATGTTGGCGAGTTATCCTAGCGAGCCGAGTTTGCCGAGCTTAGATTTACTCGACCCAGCGCCTGTGTATGAGAACGCCTATAGTGAAGATGAGTTGAAAGCCTTGTCGGCGCTGTTGGAAGCGCGGTTGCAGGAGTTTGGTATTGTCGCTTCGGTGGAGGAGGTGTTGCCGGGGCCGGTGGTCACTAGTTTTGAGTTGATGCCTGCGCCCGGGGTAAAGGTGAGTCAAATCAGTAATTTAGCTAAGGATTTGGCTCGCGCGCTAGCAGTGCAAGCGGTGCGGGTGGTGGATGTGATACCCGGCAAACCCTATGTCGGTATTGAGATTCCGAACGTCAATCGTCAAATTGTGGGCTTTAAAGATATTTTGTCGTCTGATGCGTTTCAAAACAGTCCGTCGCCTTTGACCATGGGGTTAGGTAAGGATATTGCCGGTAATCCGGTGGTGGCGAATTTGGCGAAAATGCCGCATTTGTTGGTAGCCGGTACAACTGGTTCGGGGAAGTCGGTTGGGGTGAACAGCATGATTGTGAGTATGCTGTATAAAAGCACGCCGAACGAAGTGCGCTTGATTATGGTGGATCCGAAAATGTTGGAATTGTCGATTTATGAGGATATTCCGCATTTATTAACGCCGGTGGTCACCGATATGAGTGATGCGGCGAATGCGTTGCGCTGGTGTGTGTTTGAAATGGATCGGCGTTATCAGTTGATGGCGAAAATGGGCGTGCGTAATATCGCCGGTTACAACGAAAAGGTGCAGGCGGCGATTGATGCCGGAGAGCCGATTATCGATCCTTTGTATCAGCAAATGGCAACGTTTAATATGGAAATGTCCGCCGCGCCGCCGACTTTAACACCCTTGCCGTATATTGTGGTGGTGATTGACGAGTTTGCCGATATGATTATGGTGGTTGGTAAGAAGGTGGAAGAGCTGATTGCGCGTTTGGCACAGAAGGCGCGTGCCTCGGGCATTCATTTGATTTTAGCCACGCAACGCCCGTCGGTGAATGTGATTACCGGCTTAATCAAAGCCAATATCCCGACGCGCATTTCGTTTCAAGTTTCGTCTAAAATCGATTCGCGCACCATTCTCGATCAAATGGGCGCGGAGCAGTTATTAGGCATGGGGGATATGTTGTATTTGCCGCCGGGTACCGGTTCGCCGATACGGGTGCATGGGGCGTTTGTGTCCGATGATGAAGTGCATCGCGTGGTGGACTTTATTAAACAACAGGGCGCGCCGCAGTATCTTGAAGCGATTACGCGCGATCCGGAGGCGATGGCTCAAGAAGCGGCGGCTGGCGGGCCTGAGGATGCGGAGCAGGATTTATTGTACGATGAAGCGGTAGAGTTTGTGATTCAAAGCGGACGGGTGTCGATTTCATCGGTACAACGGCGTTTTAAAATCGGTTATAACCGCGCGGCGCGCATTGTTGAAGCGATGGAAAGCGCCGGTGTGGTATCGACGATGCAGGCAAACGGCAACCGTGAGGTATTGGTGCCGCGTGGCGATTGAAGGCGCGGTTAATCGAGCTGCCTCGTTGTTAAATTAATATTGTTTGCAGCCGTGTTCTTCGTAGTGCCAAGCTGCAGTGCGCGCAAACGAGAGTAAAAAAGGAAGTATGATGCTGAAAATTGCTGTATTCGTTACGTTTTGGTTTTTAGCAGGCCTGCTAAATGCCGCAGAAACCTCATTGCAGACGATAATTAATAATTTAAATACTTTTTCCGCTGATTTTGAACAAGAGCGTCCGGAAGAGCATTTTTTCCGTGTAGAGCGTGCAAACGGTACGTTCGATTTACAACGTCCGGGCAAAATGCGCTGGGATTATCATCGTCCCGATGAGCAGCAAATTGTGATTGATGGTTCGCATTTGTGGGTTTACGATGTGGCGCTTGAGCAGGTATCTGTGCGCCCGGTGAGCGATATTCAGGGCGATATTCCGTTGGCGTGGTTGTTGTTTAATCAGCCGATTGAGCAAACTTATCGCATTATTCCGGCCGGTGAACGTAACGGTCTGAAGTGGGTAAACTTGCAGCCGTTGAACGCGACTTTTTTTCAAAGTGTTGAAATAGGCTTAAAAGACGGCGTATTGCAGGAAGTTTGGATGTATCAAAGTAGCGATAACGTTACTAAAGTGCGCTTTAAAAATATCCGAATAAACCAACCGATTTCGCCACGCGCGTTTGAATTTACGCCACCGCAAGGGGTGGACGTGGTGGGGAATTTGTAATCGGTTATGGCATATCAACCGCTTTCAGAGCGCTTACGACCCCGCACCTTGGCTGACTATGTCGGCCAAACGCATTTGTTGGGCGAGAATCGTGCTTTATCACGCTTATTGACCAGTAAACATCTTCATTCGATGATTTTTTGGGGGCCGCCCGGTACGGGTAAAACCACGCTGGCGCGTTTATTGGCACAACATTCGGATTTACAGTTTATTAATCTGTCTGCGGTGTTGGATGGGGTGAAAGAGGTGCGCAAAGCGGTGGAGCAGGCGCAAGCGCAACGTGACCAGTTTGCGCAGGGAACCCTGTTGTTTGTTGATGAAGTGCATCGGTTTAATAAAGCACAGCAAGATGCGTTTTTGCCTTATGTTGAAGATGGTACGTTTATTTTTATCGGTGCGACCACGGAAAACCCTTCGTTTGAATTAAATAACGCCCTGTTGTCGCGCGCACGGGTGTATGTGTTGCAGTCCTTGTCTGAGGACGAGTTGGCGCAGGTGTTGCAGCGCGGCTTAGCCTTGTTGAGTGAGGACTGGGGGCAGGCGTTGGTTTTAAGCGCGGGAGCGCAATCTCGCCTGATTCAGGCCGCCGATGGTGATGCACGTCGGTTGTTAAATTTATTGGAGCAGGTGGCCGATTTTGCTCGCCCGCAAGCCGATGGCGAGGCGCTGTTGGTTGATGATGCCGCCGCGCAAGAGGTGGTGCAGGCGGGAGTGCGCCGTTTTGATAAAGGCGGTGAGGCGTTTTATGATCAGATTTCGGCGTTGCATAAATCCGTGCGCGGTTCGGACCCGAATGCGGCCTTGTATTGGCTGGTTCGCATGTTGGATGGCGGGGTCGATGCGCGTTATTTAGCGCGGCGTTTAATTCGTATGGCGAGCGAGGAGATTGGCAATGCCGATCCGCGTGCGTTGGATGTGGCGGTGAATGCGGCACAGGCCTATGAACGTTTGGGTTCACCGGAAGGGGATTTAGCCTTGGCGCAAGCGGCGACTTATTTGGCCGTTGCCCCCAAATCGAATGCGGTGTATATGGCGTATAAAGCGGCGTTAAAGGATATTAAACAGCATGGTTCGCATGAGGTGCCTTTGCATTTACGCAATGCCCCGACCAAGTTGATGGCGGCGTTGGACTACGGAAAAGGCTATCGTTATGCGCATGATGAAGCGGAGGCTTACGCCGCCGGTGAATGCTATTTCCCAGACAACATGACACCCCGCACTTATTATCAACCCGTTGCGCGCGGTTTAGAGATAAAAATTGCCGATAAACTGGCGCGTTTAAACGCATTAGATATGGCTTCGCCGCTAAAGCGAAGAGGATAAGGCTAAATGCTGTGGTTAGCGATTGCATTAGGCGGGGCGCTTGGGTCGGTTGGGCGTTTTGCCTTATCGCATCATACCTACTTGTGGTTAGGGCGCGATTTTGCTTGGGGAACGCTGGCGGTAAATCTTATCGGCTCATTTTTAATCGGTTTTTTAACCCTGTTGTTCGTCAATAAATTGGCGATAGGCGCGGAGTGGAAGGCGTTCTTTTTAATTGGTTTACTCGGCGGTTTTACCACCTTTTCGACCTTTTCGTTTGAAACCTTGCAATACCTGCAAACCGGAGAGTTTGTTAAAGCCTTGTTAAATATGGCGGCAAATCTGGTGGGCTGTTTGTTCGCAGTCTGGTTAGGTTGGTTGGCGGCTAAACAATTTTTAGTAGAATAAATCATCGAGGTCAACGCGGCCTCTTAATTTAAGTCAAAGTTGGAATCCTTATGTTAGATGCAAAATTACTTCGTACACAACCCGATACGGTGGTCAAAAAATTAGCCAGCCGTGGATTTGAATGGCAAGTTGATGCTTTTGAACAACTTGAACAACAGCGTAAAGACTTACAAGTTAAAACCGAGCAGTTGCAAGCCGAGCGTAATCAGCGTTCAAAAGC
>Ga0172377_10007986_pt1 | contig 10860 bp, 11 predicted proteins | sample Pumphouse3metaG_FD_119749 | JGI IMG/M metagenome (GOLD analysis project Ga0172377, IMG submission 119749) | Leachate microbial communities from a municipal landfill in Southern Ontario, Canada - Pumphouse #3 metaG | ecosystem: Engineered > Solid waste > Landfill > Unclassified | place: Canada... | reverse complement strand
ATGGAATTCAGTTTCATCCTGAGTCTATTATGACACCTGTAGGCAAACGTATTCTGCGTAATTTTCTGAAAATCGCGGGAAAAAGTCTGTGAACGGCACAACGCGGCACCACAATCCCGCGAGCCACCATATGTCGCTCGCAGAGCGACTACTACAAAGAGAAGAGATGTCGCTCGCAGAGCGACTACTACAAAGAGAAGAGATGTAGCTCACAGAGCGACTGCTACAAAGAGGTAGAGAAAAAATGGAATTTTCAAAAATTTTAAAGAAAGTGATTTCCGGCAATGATCTGCTTGAGAGCGAAAGTTATGATCTGATAACACAGATGCTGGAGGGTGAATTGAGCGACGGACAGATCGGTGCTTTCCTAGCGGCATTAGCCGCCAAAGGCGAGAGTGTCGGGGAGATCACAGGCGGTGCCCGAGCCATGCGCAAAGCGGCCGTGCGGATTCAGAGTCTGGCAAACGACACCCTCGACACTGTCGGGACCGGTGGTGACGGCGGCAAAACCTTCAACATATCCACAACTGTCTCATTCGTCGCAGCCGGAGCCGGTGCAATTGTGGCAAAACATGGCAATCGTGCCAGTTCAGGGATCAGCGGCGCAGCCGACTGTCTTGAGCAACTCGGCTTTAATCTGCAAGTTGAACCGGAAATCATGGAAGAAGCCGTCAATGAAATCGGCATCTGCTTTTTATTCGCTCCCTCCTTTCACCGCGCCATGCGTCACTGTGCACCGGTTCGCAGACAGATGGGGGTGCGGACAATCTTCAACATGTTGGGTCCGCTCACAAATCCGGCGGGGGCTACACGTCAGCTCATCGGGGTGTACGCTCCGGAACTGACAGAAACCTTTGCTCAGGTTGCCAAAGAACTGGGTGCTAAGCGGGTTATCGCGGTGCATGGTCATGATGGCATGGATGAGATAACCATGACAACCATCACACGTTGCACCGAATTAAACAATGGAGTGATTAAAACGTATGACATTGATCCACTGAATTATTTTGATGAACTCTGCGCCCCTGCCGATTTACAGGGTGGAGATGCCACGCTTAATGCTCAGATCACAAGACAAATCCTTACGGGCGAACTGCAAGGAGCCAAACGCGATATAGTTCTGATAAATTCAGCGGCATCCCTGTTGTCGTGCGGAATTGTTGACTCACTGGAAGAGGGCATCAAAAAATCAACTGAATCCATTGACAGCGGAGCGGCTCTGGATAAACTTGAACAACTGATTGATTACTCACAACAAGGCTGAAGAATTGCTGCTATGAGCTCCTTTCTAGATAAGATACTTGAGGCAAAAAAAGCTGAAATCGCGCAGAGCAAGCAACTGACTGCATTCGACAAAGTCAAGCAGCAGGCTGTTGTGCGGAGCGACTACCGTGGTTTTAAAAAATCCATGGATCAAAGTGGTGTGCGCATTATTGCTGAAATCAAACGCGCTTCACCATCCAAAGGTGATATCCGCTCAGATCTGTCGCCGTCACAACTGGCCGGTGCTTATGAACGTGGCGGTGCCGCGGCACTCTCCGTACTCACCGAGCCAGCGTTTTTCAAAGGATCGGTTCAGGATTTTCGTCAAGCGCGCTCATCGGTTAAACTGCCTGTTCTGCGTAAAGATTTTATAATCGAGCCTTATCAGGTCTATGAAAGCGCGGCTATCGGAGCTGATGCCATTCTGCTGATTGTAAGAATCCTTGATGACGAAAATTTGCACGCTCTCTATCACCTAGCCAAGGATATTGGACTGGATGTGCTGGTGGAGGTTTTTGACCTTAGGGATGCCGAACGTGCGACAGCGTTGAATGCTGATCTGATTGGCATCAACAACCGCGACTTGGCATATTTTTCAACCGATGTTAATCAAGCGGTGCGCATTGCCGCCGTCCTGCCAGAGGGCACTGCAACTGTCGCTGCCAGCGGCATTCATACTGTTGCAGATATTACATTCAATCTAAGAAACGATATCCGCCGTTTTCTGATAGGCGAATCGCTTGTTAAACAGGGCGATCCTGAAGCAACCTTACGTGAATGGAGATCTCAATGCGTATGCACGGACTGAAAATTTGCGGTATAACCGACAATGAAACAGCGCAATACTGCGTTGAGCAGGGTGTGGGTGCGCTCGGCGTTGTGTTTTTTGAGGCGAGTCCGCGTTATGTGACACCCCGGCAGGCTGCCGCGATTTTCGCAGGAGTGCCGCAGGATGTCGCCAAGGTTGGCGTATGCGTTAACTTGTCGGTTGACACCATGCTCGAACTGGCAGCCATTGCTGGATTAACTACGATTCAGATGCATGGAACAGAGAGTTTTGAAACAATGCAAGCTGTTCGGGATGCTGATTACAGAGTTATCAAAGTGCTTAAAAGCAGCGGAAAAAATTTAGTGAATGACGCAGGAAACTTACCAGTTTGCACTGGGGTTATGGTAGAGTTATCAACTGGAAATTTACCAGGCGGCAATGGCGCTGGATGGGATTGGAAGAGTGCCGCTGTATTACGAGGCCAATATGAATTCGCGCTTGCAGGCGGCTTAAACGCTGACAACCTGATCGAGGCAAAGCGCACCTCCGGTGCTGTTGCATTGGATCTCAGTTCAGCAATTGAGAGTTCACCCGGAGTCAAAGACCGCGCTAAAATTCACAGCGTTTGTCGACAGGCGGCCAAACTTTATTTAAACCGGATTTTTTGGAGATTTACGAGATGCCAATGACCAAATTACAGAATGCGAATATCGCCTCAACCACTCTTCTGGCTTCACCGCGGGAGTTACGCAGGGATATTCCATTGACCCCCTCGCTGATCCAACGTGTTCAGGGCTTTCGGCAGACCATGGAACATATCTTGGATGATGTCGATCATCGTCTGATTGCGATTATCGGACCATGTTCCATCCATAATTTGTCTGCGGCGGAAGAGTATTGCACACGTTTAAAAGGATTGAGCGATAAAATTTCCGACTCAATCTGTATTGTAATGCGAGTTTACTTTGAGAAACCGCGGACAGTGCTTGGCTGGAAAGGGTTGATCAATGACCCATATATGAACGACACCTTTTATATTGAAGAGGGGTTGCGCATGGCGCGTCAGTTTTTAAAACGCGTTGCGGAAATCGGCTTGCCTGCCGCCACCGAAGTGCTCGATCCGCTTATGCCGCAGTATATCGGCGACCTGATATCCTGGTCAGCAATTGGTGCCCGCACCGTGGAATCACAGACGCACCGTGAGATCGCCAGCGGAATTTCTACACCGGTCGGTCTGAAAAACGCGATTGATGGCTCTTTGATATCAGCTATTAACGGCATCAAAACCGCGATGGAGCCGCATCACTTTCTGGGTGTAACAGATGAAGGATTGCCAGCTGTTTTCAGCACTACCGGTAATCCATATCCACACCTGGTGCTGCGCGGTGGCAAAGAGCCCAACTATACGGTTGACAGTATTAAATTGGCTGAGAACGCCTTGGCTGAAGCCGGTGTGCCCGTGCAGATCATTGTGGATTGCAGCCACGGCAACTCATGTAAAAAACCGGAGCGACAATGCGATGTGGTGCGGGAGCTAATGACACAGATTGAAAACGGCAACCGTTCAATTCGCGGTTTTATGCTAGAGAGCAATCTGGAATGGGGCTCACAGTCCATCTGCGAAGATATAAAACAACTGAAGCCCGGTGTATCCGTCACCGACGCCTGTATTGACTGGCAGACAACGGAAGAGATTATGCTTGAGGCGCATGACCGCTATAAAAAGTTGCTTTAAAAGGAAGATAAGATGAATACAGAAAATACGCGCATCATTGGTCGCTACCCGGACGCGACAGGTCATTTTGGCAGATTCGGCGGACGTTATGTCGGTGAAACATTAATGGCCGCACTGGAAGAGCTTGAAGTCGCCTGGAATTTTGCTAAAAACGACAGCGCCTTTATGGATGAATTTCACTCGATGCTTCGACACTATGCTGCTCGACCGACTCCGCTTTACTTTGCCGAGAGACTCTCTGAACATATCGGCGGTGCTCGAATCTATCTCAAGCGCGAAGACTGCACGCATACCGGCGCTCATAAAATCAACAACGTTGTAGGACAGGGTCTGCTGGCCAGACACATGGGCAAAAAAAAGATTATCGCGGAGACCGGTGCCGGACAGCACGGCGTGGCAACTGCGACAATCGCCGCGCGTTTCGGCATGGAGTGCAAGGTATTTATGGGTGCGGAAGACGTGCGACGGCAGGCACCTAATGTCCAGCGCATGCAATTACTGGGAGCGGAGGTTATCCCGGTTACATCCGGCACGAGCACGCTCAAAGACGCAATGAATGAGGCTCTGCGTTACTGGGTGGCTGAGGTGCAGGATACCTTTTATGTTATAGGGACAGTTTCCGGTCCGCACCCCTATCCCTCTATGGTGCGTGATCTGCAACGCGTTATCGGTGATGAAGCCCGCGAGCAGATATTGGAACAACTTGGACATCTGCCTGAAATGCTGATCGCCTGCGTAGGTGGTGGCAGCAATGCCATGGGGCTCTTCTATCCATTTCTAGATGACCCCTGCGCCATTGTAGGTGTTGAAGCAGCCGGACTTGGGTTGCACACTCCGCAGCATGCGGCATCCATCAGCGGCGGATCCCCAGGAGCACTGCACGGTGCCATGACCTATCTGTTGCAAAATGAAGAGGGACAGATCAACGAAGCTTGGTCGATCTCCGCCGGTCTTGATTACCCGGGAGTCGGACCGGAGCACGCACTGCTCCATGAAATTAAACGGGTTCAATATGTCGGGATAACCGATCAGGAAGCGGTTGATGCATTCCAGACGCTCTGTCGTCTTGAAGGTATTATTCCTGCTTTGGAAAGCTCACACGCCTTGGCCTATGCAATCAAAGAGGCTGGCAAAAGAACAAGCGAAGAAGCGTTACTGGTTTGTCTATCCGGGCGCGGCGACAAAGATCTGGCGCATATCATGGCATATCTGGCAGACAAGAAAAAAGGCTGAAAAATGAACAGAATAGATAAAACATTTGCGGATTTAAAAGCACAGGGCAAAACAGCACTAGTCGGTTTCATTACTGCAGGCGACCCCGATTTTGACACCAGTTTTGAGATCATCAAAACAGCCTGTGAATCGGGAGTGGACATTATCGAGCTGGGCATCCCTTTTTCTGATCCCACCTGCGACGGCTCAGTTATTCAAGCCGCCTCCGAACGCGCGTTAAAAGCTGGCATGACTCTCAGCCGATCTTTTGAGCTGGCCAAGAAACTGCGCCAATGCACGCAAACCCCGATTGTACTGTTCAGCTACTACAATCTTCTTTTTAAATACGGTCTGAAGCGCGCTGCGGAACAACGCGAAGAGAGTGGTATCGACGGCTTACTGGCTGTTGATCTTCCTCCTGAAGAAGCGGGCGATCTGCAAGCGGAACTCGACGGGAAAAACATACATATCATTCGTCTGGCAGCACCGACAACCACTCCGGCGCGCCTAAAAATGCTGGTTAACGGAGCAGGCGGTTTTCTTTATATGATCACCCGCACCGGTGTAACAGGAACAGGTGGAATTGATTACGCACTGGTTGAAAAAGAAGCCGCCGCCGCGAGGAAAGTTTGTTCGCTGCCGATCTGTCTCGGCTTCGGCATCAGCACTGCGGAAGACACCGCCAAACTAGCACCCATGGCTGACGGTCTTGTCGTTGGCTCCGCATTGGTCAAAATCATTGCTGCAGCAAATGACAAACAGAGTCTGCCGGCTAAAATACGCGACAAAATTATTGAACTGCGTTCCGGCATGGACAGATGATCTTAAACCGGCATTACCCTGCCTGCCGCTGCCGCGGATGGTTTCAGTCTTGACACACTTTTCAACCATGAAACCCCTTTGCTACATAATTTTGAGTTTGCTTGCGCTGACCGGATGCCGCCCAGCGCAGCCAAGCATCAGCAGCTCCGACAGTCCGCAAAGAATTATCTCGACTGCCCCGGCGCTGACTGAGCTTATCTGTGCAGTCGGTGCCAAGGATGCTCTGGCAGGGCGCACCGATGTCTGTAACTACCCGCCGGAAATAATCGACAGCGTACCGGTTATCGGTAAATTCGCAACTCCCAACATAGAGCAGGTCATTGCACTAAAACCGACCCATCTATTTGAAAGTTTTCTGGTCAATTCCAGTGACATCGATGTGCTTACCCGATTCAATATCAAGGTTGAACATATCGCCTGTCAGCGCATTGCGGATATTCCCCACGCATTACGGCGGATCGGAGAGATCACAGGTTATCAGACGCGGGGTCACCAACTGGCCGTTGCAATTGAAACCGGCATCGAAAACCTCCGGCGTGAACAATTGTCAAACCGCAACTCACGTCCGCGAACATTGATTCTGCTCGATCATTTAACACCGGTTACCTGTGGCACCAACACTTATATCTCTGAGATGGTTTCGCTTGCCGGCGGTGAAAACATTGCCACCAATCTGAAAAGGGAGTATGATACAATTTCACTTGAATGGATTATTGAGCAACAGCCAGAATTGATTCTTTGCTTATATCCCATCCAAACCAGCGTTACAGATCATTTTCGTAACAGAGCCGGATGGAAAAATGTGCCAGCGGTCAAAAACGGCAGAATACGAGTGCCTGATGACCTTGAACCGATCTGTCGACCGGGACCGCGAGTATTAACGGGAATCACAGCACTAAAACATTGTATAAACGATGCCTTATGACAAAACACGAACTTAAAATGCTGACGTTAATGGCTTTTGTGGCGGTTTTTACACTTTTCATATCAATTTTATGCGGACCGGCAGGCCTGCCCAGTTTGCGCAACGACCTCTCCGCATGGTCGGCACTACTCGAACTACGGGCGATGCGCTCAATCACCGGATTTGTTGTCGGTGCTGCATTAGCAGCGGCGGGTTGCGTATTACAGACGATCCTGCGCAATCCTTTAGCAGAGCCGTATATTTTGGGTATCAGCAGCGGAGCGTCCGTAGGCACCGCCTTAGTGATGACGACCGGATTAGCAATGGCGACCCCCCTGCTATTGCCTCTGGGTTCATTCGCATGCTCACTGCTGACAATTCTTCTGATTATGGCTGTTGCCCGTCGCGCTGGTGGCATTGACATCCCGCGCAATCTAATTTTAACAGGAATCGTAACCGGCAGTGTTCTCTCCAGTCTGTTGATGCTGATCATAACTTTTTCTCGTACACACACCATCCGTTCGATTACCTGGTGGATGCTCGGCAACCTGCAGTGCGTCTCCTGGGAGTTACTGCTGATCTGCGCTCTACCTGTAATTCTCGGTATTCTGCTGTTGATCGCCGAAGCCAAAACACTCAACGCCATGCTGCTTGGAACGGAGAATGCGCATAATCTGGGCATCAACACACACCGCAGTATTTTAAAGCTGACAGGCATTGCCACCTTAATAACCGCCTGTGCCGTGGCATTATCCGGCATTATCGGTTTCTCGGGTTTAATTGTGCCGCACATAATGCGTCGCAGAATCGGTGCCAACCATCGATACCTGCTGCCGATGACAGCACTGGGCGGTGGCGTCTTTCTAGTTGTCTGCGATATAATCGGACGCATCGCGGTGCCGCCGCATGAAATACCGGTTGGGGTGATCACCGCTCTCACCGGCGGACCTTTTTTTCTGTACCTGATGACAAAGAGAAATCAGCACTGACGGAGCCGATTCGTTTATGATCGATTTAAAAAATATATCTCTCAGCTATGACTCAAAAAAGGTTCTTCACAATATTTCCCTGAAGATCAACGAAGGTGAGCTGATTGCAGTGATCGGTCCGAACGGCGCTGGCAAGACAACACTGCTGCGGGTGATTGCGGGCGCCTTGAAGCCTAAAGGCACCGTGTTATTGCTTGGTCGCAAGGTTCATAGAATTCCGGGAGCTGAAAGAGCCGCTTTATTGGCGATGGTGCCGCAAAACATTGATCCAGACATCCCCCTGACCGGCTATGACTTTGTGATGCTTGGTCGCACGCATTGTCTGCCCCGTTTCGGTGTGCCTGCGCATGATGACATTGAAGCGGTGCTGGAAGCGATGAGACGTACGGGAACTCTTGAACTCAAAACGCGTTTTTTCAAAGAGATGAGCGGTGGTGAGCGTCAGCGTCTCGCTTTAGCAATGGCTTTCGCCGCGCGTCCACGCGTGATACTACTGGATGAAGCAACTGCGCACCTTGATCTGCATCACCGCGCAGCGATTATGAGTCTGTTGCGCGAGATGAACCGTGTTAAAGGAGTAACGGTTATCATGGCGGCGCATGATCTCACACTTGCCGGCCGTTATTTCAACCGTCTGATACTATTGAAAGAGGGGCACCTGCTGCAAGACGGCCCACCCCGTAGTGTCCTTAACGCGCAAATACTGGAAGAGGCTTACGGTTGCGCGGTGAGAGTTATCGAGCTCCCCGACAACCTCGGCTCAGCCATTGCGCCACTGGAAAACAGCGAAATTATTTAATCATCTGCTACTCATGACCACAAGACTCCAAGCGTTATATCACCTATCGGATAATCCTCAACCTTTATTGTTTCTCGCCCCCATGGCTGGCTTCACCAATGCTCCCATGCGAATGATTTCCAGTGACTACGGAGCTGACCTCACCTTTACTGAGATGACAAGCGACATGGGTGTGCTGCGCGCAGAACCTAAAAGCTGGTCATTGCTGGAACGCGCACACAATGAAGATAATGTTGTCGCTCATCTCTACGGCTCAAACCCAGATTCATTGGCTGAGGCCGCGCGCCGTGTTGAGGCGATGGGAGGCTTTGCCGGAATTGATCTTAACGCCGGATGTCCCGTTCACAAAGTCAAACGCAGCGGTGCGGGAGCGGCGCTGATCAACGACCCCGCGTTACTCTATCGCATTTTGAAAGCGATGCGCAAAAGCACAACCCTGCCGCTTTCACTCAAGACGCGGCTAGGAACGCATCCGGGGCGGATCGCCATCTTCGATATTTTAAAGGCTGCGCAAGATGCGGGAGTCGACGCTCTCGCTGTGCACGCCCGTTTTACATCACAGGGTCATGGTGGCGAACCGGATCTGGAACTACTCGCCCGTGTTAAAGCAGTCGCTACCATCCCCGTTATCGGTAATGGTGGTATTCGTTCCGCCTGGGATGCATGGCGCATGCTTACTATCAGCCGCGTTGACGCGCTCATGATTGCTCGTTGCGCAATCGGCAATCCTTGGATTTTTAACGATATCCGCAGAGGCCTTGAATCCGAAGAACCGCCTGAAATATATGAACCCACTCATGGCAGAACCAAACGCGACCTCAATGAGCTTCACACACTATTTCTACGTCATCTGAACGACGAAAACGTTTTTTTGAGTCAGATACGCGACCGATTTAACCTGCCGGAAACCGCACTCTCGATTGAAAAGAGCTTAGCGACAACATTCCGCTGCCATCTCTTCCGCTATCTGCACGGGTTAAAAGGCTCTTCTTATTTACGCAGCCATCTCAATCAGATCGCCACCACCCCGGAGATCATCGCCGCTGTTGAGTCATGCATCGAGCGTGAACGCGCATTTCGGATTGCCGGCGCGAAAACACACCCATAATTTTAGTGCTGGTTTACTGCGACAACATCTCCTATAATAAAAAAATAAAAAGGATATACCCAATGATACCGGATTTACAAGCTAGCTTACTATGTGATGATGTGCGCCAGGAACGAAACGGAAAGTTTATGCTGATCGGCATCTTTGACGGACTCGCGCTTTCCACTGAAAAACCGATCTGCCCTAAAATATGCCTGATGAACCGCTGGTGCGCTGGTCAAGGTGAGTTCCAGCAGCACTCGAAAATCATTGGTCCGGACAGCATCACTGTTGTCGGGCAAGGCAAAAATGTTCCGATCAAATTGGAAAATGAGAAACAGGTAGCAACCACCGTCGAAGTGTTCATAAATCTAGTATTTCATCAGGAGGGTACTCACTGGGTTGAGATTCATCTTGATGAGAGTATGCGGATGCGTTATCCGTTACATATAAGGAAGTTGCAGCCTCACGGAGCCCCTCCGGTTTAAACTGAGATTCATCCTCATTTGGCAGAATACTGAGCGGTTGTGAAGTTGTAATCAGAAGTTTACGCACATCCTCCCATAGACCGGTCTCAATTTGCTTGATTAGACAGGAAAGTTGCAAACGACGCATATCGTTTTCAGGGGTTGACTCTGACGGCAGCTTCCCCTGCTCTTCACGATAATGCGTAATCCAGATTCTACGGATAATATCCTGGGTCGCCTCCTCCGGGGTGGCCTCAACCGCGCCCAGCATTTTATGTTGATGATTAAGCAGGGAATTAAAGAGCGGTTTAAAAGTCGCATCCACACCCTTGTACATCTCAGCCAGTTTATCGACACCCTGTCGATTACTCTCAATAACAGCTTTAACAAATTTCCGTGCGAAATCATGTGTTATGATGTCCAGTGGCAAATGTTCGATAATCAAATTTATAATCGGAAGATCATGTTCATGTTCCACCAGAATTTCACACAGCATTTTTTCGCACTTACATGGCGGACGGTCAGGTTTAGTCTGATTAATATCAACAATATGCTCATGCGGAAAATCCTCTACATCCTCGAACTCATCAAAACCGGGAATATCGGGGCCATCAGTTAACGGTGGCGACTCATCTGTATGACCATCATCATAGTCGGCATCGCTTCTTTGCGCCAGCGCATGTTGTTTATCGGAGTGTCTGGTGCCGTTATGACGGCGCATTGATGTTGCGGCATAGTGTTTTTGTTTTTCTCTGAAATCATTGAAATCATTTTCCAGTGCCGATACCGGCAGGTTCAACATATCAGAGGCTT